>Ga0315287_10000324_pt1 | contig 41539 bp, 29 predicted proteins | sample YL17G11_0_MG_FD_205037 | JGI IMG/M metagenome (GOLD analysis project Ga0315287, IMG submission 205037) | Sediment microbial communities from Yellowstone Lake, YNP, Wyoming, USA - YL17G11_0 | ecosystem: Environmental > Aquatic > Freshwater > Lake > Sediment | place: USA: Wyoming | collected...
GCGCTCTACCAGGCCGAGACCGGCTTCGTGGCCGCCAGCCGGGCGGTTGCCGCCCTCCAGCGGGCCGCCGTGGCCCACGGCGCCGACCTCCGTGAGCACAGCCCCGTCGCGGATCTCCGGGTCGAGGCCGGCGTCGTCGTCGTCACCACCACCACCGGGACGGTGCGGGCCGCCCGAGCCGTCCTGGCCGCCGATGCCTGGACGAACCGGGTCCTGGCCCCGCTGGGCCGGGAACTGCCGCTCACCGTCCTGCAGGAGCAGGTCACCTGGTACGAGGTCGACGACGCCGACCGCTTCGCCGCCGACCGCTACCCGGTGTGGATCTGGATGGACGACCCGTCCTGGTACGGGTTCCCGGCGATGGACGGGGCCATCAAGGCGGCTCAGGACTGCGGCGGGGCGCCGGTCGACCCCGACACCCGCGCCTTCGACCCCGACCCCGGCAACGAGGCGCGCCTCGGGGCCTTCCTGCGGGACCAGCTCGGCCCGGGCGTCGGCGCGGTTCGGTCGTCCAAGACCTGCCTCTACACGCTCACCCCTGACCGGGACTTCGTGCTGGACCGGGTGCCGGAGGCCCCTGAGGTGCTGGTCGCCCTCGGGGCCGCCCACAGCTTCAAGTTCGCCGCCTGGTTCGGCCTGACCCTGGCCGAGCTGGCCCTCGACGGGGAGGCGGGCGCCGACGTTTCGCCCTTCCGGATCGACCGTCCGGCCCTTACCGACCCCGCGGCCGAGACCGGCTGGCTGGTCTAGGCCCGCCGTCCGGCTTCAGCCGATGCGGGCCAGGGCTCGCTCGAACAGCCCGACCGTCGTGGCGTGGAGCAGGTCCCCGGTGGCCTGGGGCGCCAGGCCGGCGAAAGCCCGGGCATGGGTGCCCTCCAGGATGATGCCGAGCTTGTAGCAGGCGAGCACGGCGAACCAGTCGACGGCGTCGAGGCCGCGGTCACTGTGGCGCCCGTAGTGTTCGATCAGCTCGGTCGGGGTGGGGAACCCGCCCTCGGCCACCTGGTGCACGGGGCCGGGGGCGTCGGCGTCGGGCCAGGTGGCCAGCATCCAGCCCAGGTCGATGAGGGGGTCGCCGATCGTGGTCAGTTCCCAGTCCACGACGGCGGCCAACTCGGGCCCGTCGTGACCGAACAGCACGTTGGCCAGGTGGTAGTCGCCATGGATGATGCCGGGGCGGAAGGTGACCGGCCGGTGCTCGTCCAGCCACCGGGCCACCTCCTCGACCCCGGGGATGTCCGGGCCGGGGTAGCCCTCGAGGGCCGCGTAGGAATCGAGCTGGCGTCGCCAGCGGCCGACCTGGCGTTCAAGGTAGCCCTCGGGCTTGCCCAGATCGGCCAAGCCGAGGGCCTGGTGGTCCAACCCGCCGAGCGCGGCGATGGCCTCCACCATGGCCAGGCCCATGCGGTGGCGGATGGCCGGGTCCCCGGCGTGCCGTGGCGGGAGGCCGGTCGAGGGGTTGAAGCCGTCGACGAACTCGGTCAGGTAGAACGCGGCCCCGATCTCGTCGGTGGTGGCGCAGGCGGCGATCACCTCCGGGTGGGGGACCGGGCTGCCGGCGAGCGCGGTGAGCACCCGGGCCTCGCGGCGCATCGTCTCGTCGCTGTTGTCCCGCTTGTGCACGGGGGGCCGGCGCAGCACGTAGGCCCGTCCGGCGCGGTTGAAGCGCAGGAGGATGTTCTGGGTGCCGCCCCCGAGCAGCTCGCGGTCGGTCAACGGCCCCTCGCCGAGGCCCTGGCCGTCCATCCACTCGGCCAGGGCGAGCAGGTCAACCGGTTCGTCCATCCCGGCCATGATGGTCGGTGATGCTCACCCTCGATGCCGCCGCCTTGACCGCCGCCCTCCAGGCCGGCGGAACACTGGCCCCCGATGTCCGGATCACCGCCGTGGATCAGCAGCCTGTGGGCACCGGGCAGATGGGCGACTGCCTGCGCCTGAGCCTCACCTACAGCGGAGCGACGGACGCGCCCGCCACGATCGTGGCCAAGCTCCCTTCGTCGAACGAGACCAGCCGGGCCACGGGCATGGCCATGCGCACCTACGAGGTGGAGGTCCGCTACTACCAGGAGCTGGCCCCCCACCTGCCGGTGCGGGCGCCCCGCTGCCACCACGCGGAGATCGATGTCGAAACCGGCGACTTCGTGCTGTTGCTCGAGGACCTGGCCCCCGCCGTCCAGGGCGACCAGGTGGCAGGCTGCACGATCGACCAGGCCCGCTTGGTCCTGGCCGAGGCGGCCCGCCTGCACGCGCCGTTGTGGGGATCGCCGGCACTGGACGATCTCGACTGGGCCGTGCGCTGGTCCCCGGAGTCCCAGGACCTCATGCAGGCGATGCTCACCATGCTCTGGCCCAACTTCGTCGAGCGCTACGGCGCCGACCTCGATGACGACGTGGTCGAGATGGGCGGCCGGTTCGTGGCCCGCCTGCGCTCGTACTACGAGCACCGCCCCGAGCCCCACACCGTGACCCACAACGACTTCCGGCTCGACAACCTCCTCTTCGGCACGGCGGAGGGCGGCCCGCCGGTGGCGGTGGTCGACTGGCAGACCGTCGGGGTCGGCCCCGCCCTGTCCGACGTCAGCTACTTCCTGGGCGCCGGGCTCTCGGTCGAGGACCGCCGGGCCCATGAGGAGGAGCTGGTCCGTGGGTACCACGAGGCCCTGGTCGCCGCCGGGGTGACGGGCTACGACGCGGACCGGTGTTGGGCCGACTACCGGGCCTTCGCCTTCGCCGGCTTCCACATGGCCGTGCTGGCCTCGATGATCGTGGAGCGCACCGACCGGGGCGACGCCATGTTCCTGGCCATGGCCGGCCGCCACGGCCGCCAGGTCCTGGACCTGAACGCGGAGGAGTTCCTGGCGTGACCGGCGGCGGTCACCTGGAGCGGATCTGGGTCAAGCGGGCCCTGCGGGGGCCGATGGACGGCGTCGACTCGGTCGAGCTGATCGACCGGGGGATCGTGGGCAACGCCGAGCAGGGGGGTCGCCGCCCGGTCACGATCCTCTCGGCCGAGCGGTGGCACCAGGCGGAGGCCGCCCTCGACGCCGACTGGGGCGGCGGCGCCTACGCGGAGGTGCTCGTCGGCGGCTGGATCACCATCGGCGACGAGGTCACGTTCTCGGGCTGAACGAACCGAAGGCAACCACAGGGGCGTGGGGCCGGGTCAGGTCGGGCGGGGGCGGCCCCACCAGCGGGCGGCGAGGCCGAGGGCGATCAGGCCGGCGCCGATGGCGGCCCAGGACAGGGTGGCGACGCCGGTGCGGGGCAGCCAGGTGACGGGCGGGTCCTGGTCGGGCGCGGGTTCGTCGGTGGGGGGTGGGGTGGGGTCGTCGGCGACGTCGTCGCGGTCGTCGTCCCTGTTGTCCCCCGGATGGGGGTCGTCAGGATGGGGGGCCGAGGCCACGTTGTGGACCACGGTGCCCGCTTCCACGTCGTCGACCACCGAGGCGCTCACCGTCATCGTCCGCTCCTCACCGGCGGCGAGGTCGAAGGCGGGCCAGGCCACCGTGGCCGGCTCGGTGTAGGTGGCGGCCTCGGAGCCGTGCAGGAACTCCAGCTCCGCAGGCAGCTCGTCGGTGAGGACCACGTCGTGGGCGTCCCCTTCGCCGGCGTTGCGCACGACGATGGTGTAGGTGATCTCGTCGCCGGGCCCGACCAGCGTGAGGCCGTCGTCCTTCTCCACCACCAGGTCGGGACGGTCGATCGGCACCACGGCGGTGTCGCGGTCGTTGTCGTCGTTCGGATCGCCCGGGTGTTGCACGGTGGCGGTGTTGTCGAGGTCGCCGTCGTCCTCGGTGGTCGGGCGGACGTTCTCATCGACGGTGGCCGTCACCGTGAGGTCACGATGGGCGCCGGCGACGAGGGCGAAGGCCGGCCAGCGCACGGTGCCGTCGGGCGTCAGGTCGCCCCGGTGGGAGGCGCTCACGAAGATGAGGCCCGCGGGCAGGGTGTCGGCGACCGAATCGATGTCCGTGGCGTCGCTGGGGCCGTGGTTGGTCGCCCGCACGTTGTAGGTCAGCTCGTCGCCGGGCCCGGCGACGTCGGCGTCCACCGTCTTCTCCACGCCGAGGTCCGCACAGTCCCGGACGGTCAGCGGCGTGGCGTCGGGCAGCTGGGGCGTGCCCGGGAACTCGGACGGGACCTGGGAACCGAGGTTGCCGGTGAGGTCGAGGAGGCGGGCCTGGTTCATCACCCGCCCGGGGTCCATGTCCCGGGCCAGGGTGACGTCGACCTGGATGGTGGCCGTGCTGTCGTGGGGGATGGCCAGGTTGTCGATCCGTAGGCGGTCGGTGCCGCCGTAGGCCACCACGTCCCCGCCGAAGGGGTTCACCAGGGAACCGGCCACGAAGGTGCGGCCGTCGTCGGGCAACTGGTCCACGAAGTCGGCCGACACCGGGGCACCGGCCTCCCGGGGCGAGGGGACGATGGCCTCGTTGGTGATCTCGTAGCGGTAGGTGACCGTGGTGCCGGCGCAGGCGGTGGGTGGGTCGACGGTCTTCTCCATGCCGACGGTGAAGGGACAGGAGGCGCCGTCGGAGTTGGTCACGGCCGGCCCGTGGGCGACGACCTCCGGCGTGTCCTGGCCGACCTCGTCGATGCGGTAGAGCGTGTCCTGGGTGCCGACGGTGTCGCCCGAGCCGTAGAGCCACAGACGCCCGAAGCTGTCGAAGAACGAGCTGCCGGCGTTGGCGGGCGTGGTGAACGTCGGGCCGACGCCCGTGGCCGCACCGGTGGTCGCGTTGACGCGCACGATGCGGTCCCGGGTGATGCTGTGGCCGTAGAGCTCGCCATCGACGGGGTTGAGGGCGATGTCCTGCAGGTCGTTGTTGCCGACCGACGGGTGCGAGAACGTCCGGACCACCTCCGGGGGGCTGGCGGTGACGTCGATCTCGGCCCAGGTGCCGGGCACGGTCCCCCGGGCGGCCGGGGCGGGGGCGTTGTCCCCGAGGACCAGGTAGTGCCCGTTGGCCAGGAAGGTCCCGACGAAGGTCAGCTCCCACGAAGTGGGGGCGCCCAGGGCCGGGCCCAGGGCGAACTCCTCGCCGTCGGCGGAGACCCGGACGATCGCGTGGGGTTCGTTGCGGTCGATGCCGTAGAGGAAGCCGTCCTGGGGGTTGTGGCCCAGGGCGTTGGCCACCAGCCCACCATCGCCGACCGGGGTGAGTTCGCCCGTCTCCTGGTCGACCCAGGTCAGGGTCATGGCGTCGGGTGAACCGGTCGTGATGTAGAGCCCGCCGTCGCACTCCAGCGGGGCCTCGCCGCCGGCCGGCTCGACGGCGACGACGGCGATGGCCATCGTCGTGACGAGCACGACGGCCAGGCCGAGCAGTCCCCGGCGGACGGAGGAGGCGTGGATCCAGGCGGCGGACATGGCGGTGACCTCATCAGGAAAAATATGGAAACTACAGGGGATCATCTGTATAGCAGGAATGAATAATAAGGTAAAGGACTGAAATATCGGAAAAAGTTATGTGAGTGTCCACGGGGCCGGCGCCCGTGGCCTACGGTCCGGACGTGTCGGAACGCCTGCTCGAGGGTCGGGTCGCCGTGGTCACGGGTGGGGCCGGCGGTATCGGGAAGGCCACCAGCGAGGCATTGGCCGCCGAGGGGGCCCGGGTGCACGTGGCCGACCTCGACGCCGGGCGCACCGAGGCCACGGTGGCCGCGCTCGACGGCGCGACCGGGCACGTGCTCGACGTCCGGGACCCCGAGGCCGTCGCCGAACTGGCGGCCGCGGTCGGGCGGGCCGACGTCCTCGTCAACAACGTGGGCCACTGGGTGCGGGTGGTGGACTTCGTCGAGTCCGATCCCGACCACTGGGATGCCCTGCACCAGGTCAACTTCCTGCACGTGCTGCGGGTGACCCGGGCCTTCCTGCCCGGCATGGTCGAGGCCCGGTCGGGCTCGATCGTGAACGTGTCCTCGATCGAAGGGGTGCGGGGCTACCCGCCCGACCCCGTCTACGGCGCCTACAAGGCGGCCGTGAACCACTTCACCCGGTCACTGGCCGTCCAGGTGGGGGACCGGGGCGTGCGGGTCAACGCCATCGCCCCCGACGTGACCGACTCGCTGCAGGTGCCCTATGACCGGATGGTGCCCCGGGACCAGCGCCACCTCTGGTCCCGCTGGGTCCCGGTCGGGCGCATGGGCGTACCCGAGGACCAGGCCCGCATCGTGCTCTTCCTGGCCTCGGACCAGTCCGCATTCCTCACCGGCCAGGTCATCAACACCACAGGTGGCACCGAAGCCGCCGGCGGCTGGTTCCGCACCGACCGCGGCCGCGGCGGCTGGACCAACCGCCCCGTCGACCCGTAGGGGCTGGGCCGACCGAGGCCACGAAGGGGACGGGCGATCGGTCCCGCGTTCGCCTAGGCCGGGCTCACTTCGACCGGGACGCCGTTCAGGACGGCGTTGCCGGACAGGGGGTCCAGCTCGGCGCCGTCGGTGAGCAGGTTCACGTTGACGCCGGGGCGCTTGCCGGCCACGGCCATCTGGACGCCGGGCAGGTCGTGGCCCCAACCGTGGGGGAGCGACACCACCCCCGGACGGATCGAGTCGGTGACCTCGACGGGGGCGTTGAGCCGGCCGACCCGGCTGGACACCCGGGCCCGGCCGCCATCGGTCAGGCCGAGGCGGTCGGCGTCCTCGGGGTGGATCTGCAGGGTGCACCGGTCCTTGCCCTTGACCAGCACGTCCACGTTGTGCATCCAGGAGTTGTTGGAGCGGACGTGGCGCCGCCCGATCAGCACCATGGTCCCGTTCACGGGCGCCTCGAGGCTGGCGGCCAGGCGGCCGAGGTCGGCCCGGAGGGGCTCGGCCAAGACCTCGACCCGGCCCGACGTCGTCTTCAGCAGGCCGGGCAGTCGCGGCTCCAGTGCCCCGAGGTCGATGCCGTGGGGGTTGGCCTCGAGCTTCGCCAGGCTGAGCCCGTCGGGGTCGGTGCCGAACCCGTCGCCGTAGGGGCCGGCCCGCAACATCAGGTCCAGCAGGCGCTCCTCGGGCGGGTGGTGGGCCACCGCCTCCCGGATCTCGGCCGGGTCCCGGTCGGCGATGGGGGAGTCGGGGGCGGTCTGCAGCGAGGTGAGCAGCCCGTCGAAGAGCAGGTCGTCGACGATGGCCGGGTCGGCCGTTGCGCCCTGGCCGGAGGCGATCAGGGCCAAGCGGGCCAGGATCTCGTGCTCCCCGACGGCGTCGTCGTCGGCCAACACCGGCGGGGAGTAGTTGGCCACGTTGTGGACGGCGAGGCCGTAGAAGGCCAGGTCGTAGTGGCCCCGGGTCAGGGCCGACGGGGGCGGCAGGATCACATCCGCGTGCCGCGAGGTCTCGTTGATGTAGGGGTCGACGGCGACGTGGAAGTCCAGGTCGGCGATGGCCGCGTCCAGCCGGCCACCGTCCGGGGTCGACAACACGGGGTTGCCGGCCACGGTGACGAGGGCCCGCACCTGGTCCTCGCCGGGGGACTCGATCTCGTCGGCCAGCGATGCCACCGGGATCTCGCCCCGGACCTCCGGGAAGTCCCGCACCCGGCTCATCCAGCGGCCGGTCGTGAAACCCCGCCCGCCGCCCTCGGGGCTACGACGACGGGAGTGGGCGGCCAGGGGGAACATCGCCCCGCCGGGCCGGTCCAGGTTGCCGGTGACCAGGTTGAGGGCGTCGACGGCCCAGGAGGCCAACGTCCCGAAGGACACGGTATGGGTGCCGATGCGGCCGTAGGCCACGGCCGTGGGGGCGGCGGCGAACTCCCGGGCCAGGCGGGCGATGTCCTCGGCGGCCAGGCCGGTGATCTCGGCGACGGTCTCGGGGGTGAAGGCGGCGACGGCCTCCGGTAACTCGTCGAGGCCGTCGGTGTGCTCGCCCGCCGGACCGGCGTCGGCCAAGCCCTCGGCCAGCACGACCTGGATCATGGCCAGAAGCAGGTGGGCGTCGGCCCCGGGCCGGATGGCCACGTGCTCGTCGGCCGCCGCGGCCGTGCGGGTGCGCCGGGGGTCGACGACGACCACCCGCCCACCCCGGGCCTGAATGGCCTTGACGCGGCCGGGGAAGTCGGGCGCCGTGCACAGGCTGCCGTTGGACTCCCAGGGATTCGCCCCGAGCATGAGCAGGAAGTCGGTGCGATCGAGATCGGGCACCGGCATGGCCCCGGGGTCGCCGAAGAGCAGGCCCGAGGACACGTGCTTGGGCATCTGGTCCACCGTGCTGGCCGAGCACAGGTTGCGGGTGCCGAGCGACTGGATGAGCGGGCGCAGGTACAGCGCGCCGCTCATGTGGTGGACCGACGGGTTGCCCAGGTACAGGGCCACGGCGTTGCGGCCATGGGCGTCCCACACCCGGGAGAGGCCCTCCTCGACAGCGGCGAACGCCTCGTCCCAGGTCACCTCCCGCCAGTCGTCGCCGTCCTTCACGACGGGGGCCCGCAGCCAGTCCGGGTCCTCGTGCAGCTGCTTGAGCGTGGAGCCCTTGGGGCAGATGAACCCGTGGCTGAACACATCGTCCCGGTCCCCCCGGATCCGCCTGATCGTGTCCCCCTCGAGCGTGATCTCCAGCCCGCAGGTCGCCTCACAGAGCGGGCAGGTCCGGTACGCGACTCGTTGGTGGCCCATGTCGGTCATGGGACCAGTCTGCTCGCATTCGAGTGGCCTCGCTTCGCTCACCAACTCCGGCGCCGCCGACGCTGTAGGTCCACGCTGCTGCTCCACCTCGCGACCCTGGGGCCCCTTCCCCATGTCCGAGGTCACCGGTCGCCATAGCGTGCCCCGGATGGTGGACGACGCCGAGCGCTGGGAGGCCGACGTCGTCCTCACCGACGGCGGTGTGGCCCACGTCCGGCCCATCCGCCCCGAGGATGCCGATGCCCTCGTCGCCTTCCACCACCGCCAGTCACCTGAGAGCCTCTACTACCGGTACTTCTCGCCCAAGCCGACGCTGACCCCCGACGAGGTCGAGCACCTGGTGAACGTCGACCACCGGACCCGCATGGCCTTCGTCGCCTTCGACGGGGACGAGCTGATCGGGGTGGGGCGCTACAACCAGCTCCGGGCCGGCAACGAGGCCGAAGTGGCCTTCATGGTGGACGAGGGCCACCGGGGCCGGGGCCTGGCCACGATCTTCCTCGAGTACCTGATCAGCGCCGCCCGCGGTGTCGGCCTCGCCGGCCTCGTGGCCCAGGTCCTACCCGACAACCGGCGCATGCTGGCCGTCTTCGAGCGGGCCGGGTTCGACGCCCATCCCCAGTTCGCCGACGGTGTGATCGAGGTCGAGTTGGGCCTCGACCCCACCGAAGCCGCACGGGCCGCCATCGAGGGTCGCGAGCAACGGTCCGAGGCCCGTTCGGTGGCCGGCATCCTCAACCCGTCGGCAGTGGCGGTGATCGCCGGCGAAGGGCCGGTCGGTGACCCGGCGCGCTCGGCCTTCACCCAACTCCTGGCCCATGACTTCGCCGGTCCGGTGGTCCGGGTCGGCCCGACGGCGGCGTGGGACACCCCGGCCCACGAGCGCATCGAGGACGTGCCGGAGGTCATCGACCTCGCGGTCGTGGCCGTCGCCCCTGGGGACCTGCACGCCACGCTGACCGCCTGCGCGGCGAAGGGGGTGCGGGGGATGGTCCTGCTGACCCCGGCGGCGGAGGCGCCGGCCGACCTCGTGTCCGTCGCCCGGCGTTCGGGCGTGCGCCTCATCGGCCCCGGGGCCCTCGGGGTCATCAATCCCACGCCGGGCCTGCGCCTGCACGCGGCGCCGCTCGCCGCACCGGTCGCCCCCGGCCCCATCGGCTTCCTGAGCCAGTCCGGCTCCCTGGCCACCGCCCTGTTGGCGCGGGCCACGCTCTTCGGCCTGGGCTTCTCGACGGTGGTGTCGGTGGGGGACAAGGCGGACCTGTCGGCCAACGACCTCCTCCAGTACTGGGAGGGCGACGAGTCCACCCGCGTGGTTGCCCTCTACCTCCAGTCCTTCGGCAACCCGCGCAAGTTCAGCCGCATCGCCCGCCGCGTGTCCCGGCTGAAGCCGATCGTCGCGGTGAAGAGCGGCCGCGCCCCGGTCGACGCCCGCAGCGAGGAGTGGCCCGACGACATGCTCGACGCCCTCATGAGCCAGACCGGGGTCATCCGGGTCGACACCACCGAGGAACTGCTCGACGTGACCCGCGTCCTGGCCACCCAACCGGTGCCCGACGGGCCCCGCACCGTGGTGGTGTCCAACCGGGACGGCCCCGCGCTCGTGGCGGCCGACGCCTGTGCCGGAGGCGGCCTCGTGGTCCAGGCCACGGTGGTCCTGGCCCGGGACGCGCCGGCCGCGGGCTGGGCCGAAGCGGTCCGGTCGGCGCTCGCGGGGTCCGCCGACGCCGCCGTCGTGGTCTGGGCCGATCCGGCGGGGGACCCCCCGGGCGCGGTCCTGAAGGCGGTGCGGGCCGCGGCGGCGGCCGCGGGCAAGCCCGTGGTGGCCACGATCGTGGGCCGGGAGCCGAGCGTGGGGAGCGTGCCCACCTTCGCCTTCCCGGAGCGGGCGGCCCGCAGCCTCGGCCGGGTGGCCTCCTACGGGGCCTGGTTGGGTCGTCCCGCCGGGGTGGTCCTCACCTTCGAGGACCTCGACGTCCCGGCCGCCCGGGCACAGGTGGACGCGGTGCTGGCCGCCGGCCCTTCGGGCCGGGAGCTGAGCGTCGACGAGGTCGACCACCTCCTGGCCTGCTTCGGGCTGCGGGTCTCCGGCCAACGGGTCGTGGCCGACGAGGACGAAGCGGTGGCGGCCCTCGAGGACCTGGCGACCCCGGTGGCCCTCAAGGCCCTCGGCCTCCGTCGCCTCGGCAAGGTCGAGGCCCAGGGCCTGGCCCTCGACCTCAACCACGCCGACGAGGTCCGGGCCGCCTACTCCCGGATGGCCGACCACCTCGGTGACGCCATGCGGCCGGCGCGGCTGCAGCAGATGGTGCCACCCGGGGCCGACGTGATCGTCTCGTTGCACCAGCACCCCCGGTGGGGCTCCACGATCAGCATCGGGGTGGGTGGAGCCGTGGCCGACGCCCTGGACGACGGGGTGCAGCGGGTCGTGCCGCTGACCGACCTCGACGCGGGTCGTCTCATCGACGCCTCCCCCGTCCACCGCCTGTTCGCCGACAGCGGCCCGGCGGCCGACCGGTCCGGTCTCGTGGACCTGCTCCTGCGGGTGTCGGCCCTCGCCGACGCCCTGCCCGAGGTGGCGACGCTGCGCCTCAACCCGGTGATCGTGGGTCCCGAGGTGGCCTGGGTCACCGACGCCTGGGCTCGGGTGCGACCCTGGACCCCCGGCCCCGACCCCGACCTCAGGAGATTGTGATGCGCGCCATCGTGCTGGAGTCCTACGGCGGGCCCGAGGTGCTGACCGTGCAAGAGGTGCCCGACCCGGTCCCGGGCCCCGAGGAGGTGCTGGTCGCCATCACCGGATCGGCGGTGAACCGGGCCGACGTCCTGCAGCGGATGGGCCTCTACCCCGGACCGCCGGGCGAGCACGAGATCCCGGGCCTCGAGTTCGCCGGCCGGGTGACGGCCGTGGGGGCCAGGGTCACGGCCTGGGCCGAGGGTGACGCGGTCATGGGCATCGTCGGCGGGGGCGCCTACGCCGAGCGTCTGTGTGTGCACGAGCGCCAGGTCCTCCCCGTGCCTTCGGAGCTGGGGCTGGCCGACGCCGCCGCCGTGCCCGAGGTCTTCCTGACGGCCTACGACGCCCTGGTCGTCCAAGGCGGGCTGACGTCGGGGCGCACGGCCCTCGTCCACGCCGGGGCCTCCGGGGTCGGCACCGCGTCCATCCAGCTGGCCCGCGCCATCGGGGCCCGCATCATCGTCACCACCTCCACCGGCAAGGTCGAGGCCTGCCGGGCGCTGGGGGCCGACCTGGTCGTGGACTACACCCGGGACGACTTCGTGGAGGCGGTTGAGGCGTTCACCGGCGGCGAGGGGGTGGACGTGGTCCTCGACGTGATCGGTGGCGACTACGTGGACCGGAACCTGCGCTGTGCCCGCGTGACCGGGCGGGTGATCCAGGTGGGGCTCATGGGCTCCGGCGTGGCCAACGTCTCGGTGGGGATGCTGCTGGCGAAGCGCATCCAGCTCATCGGCACGGTGCTGCGGGCCCGCCCGTTGGAGGCGAAGATCGCGGCGACCCAGCGATTCCGGTCCGAGGTGCTGCCCCGCTTCGTCGACGGCAGCCTGCGACCGGTGATCGACTCCCGCTACGCGTTGGCCGCCGTGGCTGACGCCCACCGCCGCATGGAGGCCAACGAGAACGTGGGCAAGCTGCTCCTCGACGTGTGACTAGCGCTGGTGGAGGGGGATGAAGTCCCGGTTCGGCGTGCCCACGTAGACCTGGCGGGGTCGGGAGATGCGCTGGTTCTGCTGCAGCATCTCCTGCCAGTGGGCCAGCCAGCCCGACACCCGGGGGATGGCGAAGAGCACCGGGAACATCTCCTGGGGGAAGCCCATGGCCTGGTAGATGAGGCCCGAGTAGAAGTCGACGTTCGGGTAGAGCTTGCGGCTGACGAAGTAGTCGTCCTCGAGGGCGACCTCCTCGAGCTTCAGCGCGATGTCCAGGAGGGGGTTGCGGCCGGTGACCCGGAAGACCTCGTCGGCGGTGCGCTTGATGATCTTCGCCCGCGGGTCGTAGTTCTTGTAGACCCGGTGACCGAAGCCCTGGAGTCGGGTCTCGCCCGCTTTCACCCGGGCGATGTACGGCTCCACGTTGTCGTAGCCGCCGATCTCCTCGAGCATCTTGATGACGGCCTCGTTGGCCCCGCCGTGCCGGGGGCCGTAGAGGGCGCTGGCCGCAGCCGAGGTGGCGATGTAGGGGTCGGCGTGGGAGCTGCCGACGACCCGCATGGCGGTGGTCGAGCAGTTCTGCTCGTGGTCGGCGTGGAGGATGAAGAGCACGTCCAGCGCCCGGGACAGCACCGGGTCGGGCTGGTAGCGGGGCTCGGCGATCTTCCACATCATCGACTGGAAGTTCTCGGTGAAGCTGAGGGAGTTGTCCGGGTAGACGAAGGGCATGCCCTGGCTGAACCGGTAGGCGCCCGCCGCCATCGTCGGCATCTTCGCGATGAGGCGGGTGATCTGCTCGAGCCGGTTGGCCGGGTCGTCGATGTGCTTGGACTCGGGGTAGAAGGTCGACAGCCCGGCCACGGTGGCCACCAGGATCCCCATCGGGTGGGCGTCGTGGTGGAAGCCCTCGAGGAACCGCTTGCGGATGTTCTCGTGGATGAAGGTGTGGGTCGTGATCTCGTGGATCCAGGTGTCGAGCTGGTCCCGGTCGGGGAGCTCACCGTGGATGAGCAGGTACGAGACCTCGAGGTAGGTGGCCCGCTCGGCCAGTTGCTCGATGGGGTAGCCCCGGTAGCGGAGGATCCCGGCCTCGCCGTCCAGCTCGCAGATGGCGCTCTCGGTGGCGGCGGTGGTGCTGAACGCCGGGTCGAGGAACCACACGTTGGGCAGGAGCTTCGACCAGGCCGCGGCGTCGACGCCGCCGTTGGTGATCGGGACCTCGATCGACTCCCCCGTGCGGTTGTCGGTGATCGTCACGGACTCGGCCATGGCGCGAGGTTACGCCCTCGTCAGGGCCCTCAGGTCGGGGCGGCGGGATGCAGGCCGGGGCGCTCGGCGACGCCCGTGGCGACGACATCGACCAGCAGGTCGCGCACGGCGGCCGCGGGCGAGGAGAGCAGGCCCCGACGACGCTGGGCCAGGCCCACCGTGCGGGGCTGGAGCCCCTCGACGGCGATGACCCGCCACGGTTCGTTGGCCCCGACCGGCACCGGCGGGACGGCCGAGGCGGGCAGGATGGCGGCTCCGAAGCCGGCGATGACCAGGGAGGCAAGCAGGCGCATGCCGTCGACCTCGGCCCGGGCGTGGAGCCGGACGCCGAGGGCCGCGGCCTGGGTGTCCAGCTCGTCTCGGAACGCGGTGCCGGCCGGCTCCAGCAGCAGGTCGTGGTCCGCCAGGTCGCGCAGGGTCACCGTGGGGGTGGCACCGAGGGCATGGTCGGGGGGGACGAGCAGGATGGGGTCCTCGTGGAAGAGGGGCTCGGCCTGGCTCTCCAGGCTCTCGGCGGGGAGGTTCACAATGGCCAGGTCGAGGTCGCCCCGGTCGACCCGAGGCAGTAACGAGGTGGTGGTGGCGTCGACCAGCACCAATCGGACCTCCGGGTAGTGCTCCTCGATGGCCTCGAACAGCCGCGGGGCCAGCCAGCGGGCCGTGGTGCCGATCATGCCGAGGCGGGCGGTGCCCGCCACCCGGGCGCCCAACGAGGCCACGTCGGAGGAGAGGGCCTCGAGCTCGGCGCGGATGCGGATGGCCCGGGTCAGTACGGCCTCGCCCTCTTTGGTCGGTCGGCCGGTGGACCGGTCGATGAGGATGGCGCCCAGCTCCTTCTCGAGGCGGGCGACGTGGGTGGAGACGTTCGACTGCACGGTGTGCAGAGCCCGGGCCGCCGACGAGAAGCCGCCGTGCTCGGCCACGGCCAGGAGGGCGTTGAGCTGTCGGAGGTCCATCTCGAAGAGTGATGTTACCCATCTGTAACAACTGCTTGACCGATCTCGTGAAGGAGTTCACAATGAGCGAACAAGCCAAGCCGAGGAATCGTCGTTCCCCCAATGACGACTCGGCCCAGTCCCGAGAGCATCGGTCCCCCCCAAAGCTCTCGGGACGCAGTAATGAAGGGGCCGGCTCTTCCCCCCGGAGCCGGTCCTTTCGCATTTTCCCCTCGGTCCGGCGTGGGAACGAGATACCGGGCACGCCGTGGCCGTTCTGGCACCGGCCAGTGGGAATCGACCGACGGGCTGGCCTCACCACCGTGCGGGAAGGTGGCCCCCTGGTCGGATCACGGCGGCGGGAGGACCCTGGAGCGATGCGATCCACCGTGTCCTGCACCCGCCTCGTTGCCCTCGTCTTCGCATTGGCCCTTCTCGGGTCCGCGTGTGGGGGCGATGACGGGGATACAGCGTCGTCGGACACCACGGCGCCGGCGGTCTCGGTGACGACGATCGCCCCGGACGTGGATTTCGACGGGGTGGTGCCGGTGGCGGGCCACGACGTCCACCTGGTGTGCCGGGGGGCGGGGTCACCCACGGTCCTCCTCGAGCTGGGGGCCGGCCAGACGGCGTCGGCCTGGAACGGGACGCTGCCGGCGCTGGCCGAGGAGCGGCGGGCCTGCCTCTACGAACGGGCGGGTACGGGGGAGAGCGAGCCGGGCGCCGAGCCGAGGACGGCGCAGGTGATCGCCGACGAGCTCCACGAGCTCATCGGCACGGCCGGGCTGGCCCCGCCGATCGTCCTGGTCAGCCACTCCCTGGGCGGACTCGACGCCCAGGCCTTCGCCCAGCAGTACCCCGACGAGGTCGCCGGCCTGGTCTTCATCGAGCCCCGGACCGCCGAGTACCAGCTGGGGTACCGGGACAACCTGACCGCGGACGAGCTGGCGGTCGACCAGCGCGACCTCGAAGGAGCAATCGACGACGCCCCGTTCGGCCCGGAGCTGGCCGTGATCGACGACAGCGCCGAAGCGGTGGTGGCGGCCGGCGACCTCCCCGATGTGCCGGTCGTCGTGCTCAGTGCCGGGGTGGCCTTCCCCGACCAGTCCGAGGCCGACCGGGCGTTCTGGCTGCAGACCCACGAGAACCTGGCCGCCCAGGTCGGCGACGGCCGCCAAGTCGTCGTCGAGGGGGCGGACCACGAGATCTGGCGGACGGACCAGGAGGCGGTGCTCACCGCGGTCGACGACGTGGTCGCCGCCGCCGGGGGCTGACACCCGGGGTAGCGTCGAAGCATGGCTGGGGCGGCGTTCTTCGATCTGGACCGGACGTTGCTCATGGGGGCGTCGGGGCCGGTCATCTCGACGGCGTTGCGGGACGCCGGGGTCCTCACGGCGCCCAAGCTCCCGGGCGAGGGGTTGCTGTTCAAGGTCTTCGACGTCATCGGCGAGACCATCCCGGCGATGCTGCTGACCCGCCAGGCGGCCCGGATGGCCAAAGGCTGGGACCAGGCCACCGTGCAGGCCGCGGCGAAGGCGGCGGCCGACGAGCTCATCGACCACGTGCTGCCCTACGCCCTGCTCCTGATCGCCCAGCACCGGGCCGAGGGACGACCCGTGGTCATGGCCACGACGACCCCGGTCGACCTGGTCGCCCCTCTGGCCGAGCTCCTGGAGTTAGATGACGTCATCGCCACCCGGTACGGCGTGGACGGCATCGGGGGCTACGACGGTTCGATCGACGGCGAGTTCGTCTGGGGGCCGGGGAAGCTGGCCGCGGTGCGGGCCTGGGCGGAGCCCCGGGGCATCCGCCTGCGGGACTCCTACGCCTACTCCGACAGCTTCTACGACATCCCGCTGCTGTCCGCCGTCGGCCATCCCACGGCGGTCAACCCCGACCTCCGGCTGGCGGGCGTGGCTGCGGTGCGGCGGTGGCCGGTCCTGCACCTCGACGTCCCGCCCGGCGTGCCCAAGCTGGGCGGCCTCGAGCCCCAACAGGTGCTCCAGGCCTTCACCCGCCCCGAGCTCTTCCCGTTCGCCCGGTTCCACATCGAGGGCGTCGAACACATCCCGTCGAGGGGCGGTGGCCTCATCTGCGGCAACCACCGCAGCTATTTCGACCCTCTGGTCATGGGCATGACCCTCAGTCAGAAGGGTCGGCCCGTGCGCTTCCTGGGCAAGAAGGAGGTCTTCGACGCACCGGTCGTCGGCCAGATCGCGAAGGCCATGGGCGGGATCCGCGTCGACCGGGGGACCGGTTCGGATGAGCCGTTGGAGGCCGCGGCCGCCGCCCTGTCCGCCGGCCAGCTGGTGGCGTTGATGCCCCAGGGCACCATTCCCCGCGGGCCCGCGTTCTTCGACCCCGCGCTGAAGGGCCGTTGGGGCGCCGCCCGGCTGGCTGCGCAGACCCGGGTCCCGGTCATCCCCGTCGGTCTGTGGGGCACCGAGAAGGTCTGGCCCCGCAACGCCCGGTTGCCGGACGTCCTGAACATCACCGACCCGCCCAAGATCCAGGTGAACGTCGGTCCCGCCGTCGAGCTTTCCTACGAGGACCCCGATGCCGACACCGCGGTGATCATGGCCGCCATCGTCGAGTTGTTGCCGCCCGAGGCCCGGGAGCACCATGAGCCCACCGGCGAGGAGCTGGCGAGGACGTACCCGCCGGGCTGGACGGGCGACCCCGACGCCGAAGTGGAGCGCCGCCCGGGCACGGATTGACCCAGCCGGTCGGATGGGTGCTGGCACCCCTGCGAGAGGAAGGTTCGCCCTCTTACGGACCGGCCGTGACGGTCGTACCGTCGGCACCGTGGCCGGAGCCGTCTATCTCGTTCGGTCCGACCTCCGTCACCGATGGCCGGCTGCGCTGCTCTTGGGGGTGTTGATCGGCCTGGCCGGGGCGGTGGTGGTGACCGGGGTGTCCGGGGCTCGTCGCGGGCCCGCCGCCTTCGACGCGTTCGACGCGGCCTACCCCCCGCCGGATGTCTCCGCCTTCCCGATCGACCCGGCCGACCTCGACGACGTGCAGGAGGCGGTGGCAGGTACGCCCGGGGTGCAGGACTGGTTCACCGCGAGCTTCGTGGGCCTCGGCGAGGTCGGTTCCGACGGCACGATCGACGGAGCGTTCGGCGGTGGCCTTCCGATCGACCTGGGCACCGGGGCCGATCTCGCGAGGTTCCTCGATGGCGGGGCGCCGGTCGGCCCGTACGAGTTCGCCGTCAACGAGCCGGTGGCCCGGCGCCTCTCGTTGGTGCCCGGCGACCGGGTGCCCCTTGCGGTGTACGGGGCCGCGCAGATCGATCTGGTGGGCAACGGGCAGCAGGCGGCGCCGGCCCACGGCGTCCGAGATTTCACGGTCAGCGGGATCTTCCGGCTCCCTGCTGACCTCAAGTTCCGGACCGCCAGCATCAACGGCGGCGAGGGTGAGACCGTCCAGTGGTCCTCGGCGCTCTGGGATCGCTATGACGGCGATCTCGCCAACTACGGCGTCGGGGTGATCGCCACGGTGGCAGCGGGCGTCGACCCCGCGGACGTCACCGACTCGCTCACCGCCGATCTCGGTGGTCGGGCCTACATCCAGGAGGGCGACGACTCGGCCGACACCGGCCCCATCGCTCGGATCATCGATCTGCAGTCGACGGCGCTCCTCGTCGCCATCGGCGTCGTGGCCGTGGTGGCGCTGGCGCTGGGGCTTCAGGCCCTGAGCCGGCAAGTGGCCGGCCTCGGGCTGGGCAACCCCGTCCTGGGCGCCCTCGGCGTCGACCGTCCTTCGTCAGGGTGGGCGGCGGGTCTGTGGGCGCTGATCGTCGGCCTGGTGGGGGTGCCCGTACTGATCGGGGGAAGCCTGGTCGGCTCGCTGGCCATGCCGATCGGGGTGGCGGCCCGCGCCGACTTCACCGACGGGGCGACCCTCGACCTGCCGGTCGTCATCGTCAGCATCACCCTGATCGTCGGCGGTCTCGTGGCCTGGGGCGTCGTGGCGGGGCGGAGCCTGCGCCGCCCGCGGCCGCCCCGACGGGCGCGCCGCCCATCGGCCCTGCAGTCCGTCCTCCGGTTCACGGGCCGTCCGGTGCCTGTCGTGGGTACGGCCCTGAGCGCGGGGACGAACCACGAGGCCGGCCGCGTGCCGAACCGCACAGCGATCGTGGGCCTGGCGGTCGGGATGGCGGGCACGGTCGCGGCGCTGGTCTTCGGCGCCAGCCTGTCTCATCTCACCACGGACCCCGAGTCCTTCGGCTGGTCCTGGGATGTCTCCGTTGCCAACTGCAGCACGGTCGAGTGCACCGACGAGGCGGCGGCCCTCCTCGAGGACAACCCCGATGTGGCGGCCTACACCGGCTTCAACGAAGGCACGGCAACCGTGAACGGTGGACCGACCGGGGGCGTCCAGTACGTGCTCGGGCGCGGCTGGGCCGGCGGGGAGATCCTCGAGGGCAGCCCGCCGGCGGGCGCCCACGACGCCGTCCTCGCGACGGCCACCGCCCGGGACCTCGGCGTCGGCGTCGGTGACGAGATCGAGGTGACGGCCGAGGGTGCGCCGCCGGTGTCGTTCCGTGTCAGCGGGATCTTCGTGCCGCCGGCCGCTCTGTCCGACGGTGTCACGTTGAGCGAGGGGGCGGGCATCACCAGCCGCGGCCTGCGTCGGGCCACCCCGGACCTCCCTGCGGCGGCGTCGCGGCGAGCCCAGTACTTCCTGGTCCGCTTCGATCCCGAGGCCGACCGGGACGAGGCGTTGGCTCGGCTCCGTGAGGACTTCCCGACGACGTTGCTGGAGCCCCTGCGGACCGACGACATCGAGGGCATGTACCGCCTCCGCCGGCTTCCGGCGCTCCTCGCCGCCCTGGTAGGGCTCCTCGCATTCCTCACGCTGATGCACTTCGTGGTCGCCACCGCCCGGCGTCGACGCAGCGCCCTGGCCACCGTGCAGGCGTTCGGGGGACGTCGGGGTCTCGGTCGCGGGGCGCTGGCGTGGCACGCCACGCTGGTCGCACTCGCCGGCGTCCTCATCGGGGTACCGGTCGGCGTCGCCGTGGGCCGGACCGGCTGGATCGCGGCGGCCGATGCGCTGGAGGTCGAGGTCGGCCCGGTCATCCCCGTCGCGGCCCTGGCCCTGCTCGTCGTCACGGTCGTGGCCGCCGCGGCGGTCCTGGGCTGGACCTCCTACCGCCTCCGCTCCCGGTCCCCGGCCCTGGCGCTACGCGGCGACTGACCGGGTCCGCCGTCAGGCGTCGGCGACGCGCCGGCGGATGAGGTTGAGGGCGCTGCCGGCCTTGAACCAGTCGATCTGCTCGGGGGAGAGGGTCTGGACCGCCTCGAAGTCGATGGAGGTGCCGTCGGGCTTGGTGATCCGGCAGGCCACGGTGCTCTCCGGCTGCAGGTCGGCCAGGCCGAGGATCGAGATGCGGTCGTCCTCGCCGATCTGGTCGTAGGTCGTGGGGTCGGCGAAGGTGAGGGCGAGGACGCCCTGCTTCTTCAGGTTGGTCTCCGCGATGCGGGCGAAGGAGCGGGCGAAGACGACCTTGGCGTTCCGGAATCGTGGCTCCATGGCGGCGTGCTCCCGCGAGGATCCCTCGCCGTAGTTCTCGTCGCCGATGGCCACCCAGCCTTGACCCGCCTCGTGGTAGTGCTTGGCGATCTCCGGGAACGGCTTCACCGTGCCGTCCAACTGGTCCTTGCCCTCACCGGCCACGCCGGAGAAGGCGTTCACGGCGCCCAGGAAGAGGTTGCCGCTGATGTTCTCCAGGTGGCCCCGGTACTTCAGCCAGGGACCGGCGGCGGAGATGTGGTCAGTGGTGCACTTGCCCTGGGCCTTCACCAGGATCGGCAGCTCGACGTAGTCGTTGCCGTCCCAGCGGGCAAAGGGCTCGAGGAGCTGGAGCCGGTCGGAGTCCGGGCGGACGACGACCTCGATGCCCGAACCGTCCTCGGGGGCCCGGGTGAAGGCGTTCTGGCCGGGGTCGAAGCCCCGGGCCGGCAGCTCCTCGCCGACGGGCACCGTGAGCTTGACCTCCTCACCGGCGTCGTTGGTCAGGGTGTCGGTCACCGGGTCGAAGTCCAGCGTCCCCGCCAGGGCGAGGGCCACGACCGTCTCCGGGGAGGTGACGAAGGCCAGCGTGCTGGCCAGACCGTCGTTGCGCTTCGGGAAGTTCCGGTTGTACGAGGTGACGATGGTGTTGACGTCGCCCTCGGACACGTCGGAGCGGGCCCACTGGCCGATGCAGGGCCCGCAGGCGTTGGCCAGGACCGTGGCCCCGATCCGGTCGAAGTCGGCCAGCAGGCCGTCCCGTTCGATCGTGGCCCGGACCTGCTCGGAGCCGGGCGTGATCATCAGGTCGGTCTTGGTCCGCAGGCCGTGGTCGGCGGCGTGGCGGGCGATCGATGCCGCCCGGGTGATGTCCTCGTAGGACGAGTTGGTGCAGGAGCCGACCAGCGCGTAGCTGATCTCCTTCGGCCAACCCTCGGCCTCGGCTTCGGCCCCGAGGGCGTTGACGGCCCGGGCCCGGTCCGGGGTGTGGGGGCCGTTGATGAGGGGCCGCAGCTCGTCCAGGTCGATCTCGATGACCTGGTCGAAGTAGGCGCCGGGATCGGCGAGGACCTCGGGATCGGCCCGCAGGTGCTCGGCGACGGCCTCGGCGGCGTCGACGTAGTCCTCCCGGCCGGTGGACCTCAGGTAGCGGGCCATGGCCGCGTCGTAGGCGAAGAGTGAGGTGGTGGCCCCGATCTCGGCGCCCATGTTGCAGATGGTGCCCTTGCCGGTGGCCGAGATGGACTCTGCGCCGGGGCCGAAGTACTCGACGATGGCCCCGGTGCCGCCCTTGACGGTGAGGATCTCGGCCACCTTCAGGATGATGTCCTTGGACGCGGACCAGCCGCTGAGCTCGCCGGTCAGGTGGACCCCGATCAGCTTGGGCCAGCGCACGTTGAACGGGAAGCCGGTGAGCACGTCGACGGCGTCGGCGCCACCCACCCCGATGGCGACCATGCCCAGGCCGCCGGCGTTGGGGGTGTGGCTGTCGGTCCCGATCATCATCCCGCCGGGGAAGGCGTACTGCTCCAGGACGACCTGGTGGATGATCCCCGAGCCCGGGCCCCAGAAGCCGATGCCGTACCGGGCGGAGACCGACTCGAGGAAGTCGTAGACCTCGGCGTTGCCCTCCACGGCCGCCAGCAGGTCCGTCTTGGCATCCACCCGGGCCTGGATCAGGTGGTCGCAGTGCACCGTGGCGGGGACCTCGGCCTCGTCGAGGCCGGCGGTCATGAACTGGAGGAGGGCCATCTGGGCGGTGGCGTCCTGCATGGCCACCCGGTCGGGGCGGAGGTCGGCGTAGGACTTGGCCCGCTCGGTCTCGGCGGTGGGGTCGTCGAGGTGGTTGATGAGCACCTTCTCGGCGAAGGTCAGGGGCCGGCCCAGGCGTTCCCGGCCCCCGGCGACCCGCTGGGGCAGGCGGTCGTAGACGGCACGGATCAGCTCGATCGGTGTGCGGTTGGTCTCGGCCATGGGGTTCCCTTTGCTGCTTGCGTTCCGGAGCGAACAATACAAGTATAAGACAAGTGCGCCACCACCGCTACCAGGAGATCGCCGACTCCCTGCGTCGCCGCATCGAGGCGGGGGAGTTCATCGTCGGCGGCCTGCTGCCCAGTGAGGCCGACCTGGTCGAACGGTACAAGGCCAGTCGGGTCACGGTCCGACGGGCGCTGGAGGACCTGCGGGCCGAGGCTCTGGTGGACTCCCGTCAGGGCTCGGGTTGGTTCGTCGCCACCGACCCGTTGCCCCAGAACCTCGGCCGCTTGGGGACCATCGAGGACCAGCTCCTGGCCTCCGGTCGGACCAGCGAACGGCGCATCCTGGACTTCGCCTTCGGCGAGGCGCCACTCGAGGTGGCCGAGCTCTTGGGCACCGCGAAGGTCCTGATGACCCGGCGCCTGAACCTGGCCGACGGCGAGCCCTTCGCCCTCGTCACCGTCTGGTGCCCGGAGGCCATGGCCTCGAAGCTCTCCCGGGACGACGTCGAGGCCCGGCCCTTCTACGAGCTGCTCGACGTCGAGCTGGGCTCGGCCCGCCAGCGCATCCGGGGCGGGGTGGCCACCGTCGAGGAGGCCGAGCTGCTGGGGATGCTCCCCGGTGGTCCCGTGCTGCGGTGTCGCCGCCTCACCGAGTCGGTCGACGGACGGCCGGTGCTGGCCAGCGAGCACACCTTCCCGGCCCACCGCACCGAGTTCGTCGTCGATCTGTCCACCGCCGAGCGCTCCATCGCCCCCAGCGGACTGCGCCTCGTCGAGGAGACCTAACCGGCGGGCTCGCCGTCGGCGGGCTGCTCGGTGGTCGTCGTGGTCTTGTCCCCGATGTCGGGCACGTCCTTCTTCCACTCGAAGAAGAGCTGGAAGAGCACCAGCTGCACCCCGAGCAGGATCACGGCGACGATGCCGGCCCAGAACCCGATCTTGGCCTGCTTGCGCTCGGCGTCGGTGCCTCCGGAGACCTCGATGCGGCGCAGGACCCGGCGACCGAGCACGATCGCCGTCGGGGCCAGGATGATCACCAGGATGGGCCCGAAGATGGCGAACCAGCACGCGGTGAGGCCGGCGACGATGGCGATGAGGGGCTGGCGGGCCCGGCGAACGCGACGCGGTGCCCCCGGCCCCGACACCTCGTCGGGGACGATGAGCTCGTCGCTGTCGCCGTTGTCGCCCGGTGTGCTCACCAGCGGTCCCAGTGGGTACGGTCGGCGGCGGACACCCGGCTGGCCGCCTTGAAGTCGGTGCCCTTGGTGTACGCCACGGGGATGAGCCCGACCTGGGTGATCTGGTCGAACGGGAGGCCGAGCAGGTCGGCCGCCTCCTCCTCCTGCGGGAGGTGCAGCGTGGTCCACACGGTGCCCAGGCCCCGCTCGCGGGCGGCGAGCATGAAGCTCCAGACCGCAGGCATGATCGAGCCCCAGAGCGAGGCCTGGATGAACGAGGGTGCCCCTTCGCCCATGCGCCCCTCGAGGCAGGGGATGACCCACACGGGGACCTCATGCAACCGGCGGGCCAGGTACGTGGCGGAGTCGACCACCGCCCCCAGGCGGTCGGTGCGGGGATCGTCCTCGGGATACGGCGACGGGCCGCCCCCGTCGCCGTAGAAGGCCTCGAAGTTCTTGCGGTAGTGCTCGGCGATGGGCTTCTTGATCTCGGGGTCGGTCACGATCACCCAGTGGTAGCCCTGGCTGTTGGACCCGGTCGGGGCCTGGATGCCGATGTCGAGGCACTCCTCGATGACCTCGCGCTCGACCGGTCGGTCGAAGTCGAGACGCTTGCGTACGGCTCGGGTGGTCGTCAGCACCTCGTCGGCGCTCAGGTTCAGATGCACGGCGCGGCAGGTTAGGCGTTCAGCCCGGAGGGACGACCAGGGTCACGACGGCCAGGGCGGCGAGGGCGGCGTTGCGGGCCACCGCGATCCAGCCGAGCGGGCGCTCGCGGACTCCGCCGAAGCAGCGGCACGGGGCTGTCACGCCCGCCCGGAGGAGGCGGAGGATCAGGACCGTGAAGACCGACAGCAGGCCGAGGGCGACGATGGCGCCGCCGACGGGGGTCACGAGGAGCAGCACGGCGGTGGCCAGCTCCACGGCGGGGACCTGGACGGCTCGTTGCTCGGGATGGCGCAGGCCGAGGCCCCCGAAGCCCTCCACCGTCCGCGGCTGGTCGGCGACCTTGGCCCCCCCGGCCCACGCGAACACGACGGCCAGGGCCACCGGAGCGACCCAGCGCACGGCCTACGGGGCCGAGCCGAAGGCGAGGCGACCAATGGGCACCGTGGCGTCGTTAGCCGGAGGCAGCGCGGCGAACCGTGGCCCTGGCCCGTTCAGGGTGAACATGCTGATCGGCCTCATGCGGCGGAGACCCGGTGGGCTTCGACCCGCTGGTGGCGTTCAGGACGGTCCCAGGGGAGGATGTGCCAGAGCATCTCGGCGGCCTGGTCCCAGACCTTCAGCAGGTCGGCCGCCCGCATCGAGCCGGTCAGCTCGAGGTGGCGCTCGATCAGCCACTTCACCTCGGACATGTCGTCGATCTCGGGCCGCAGGGCCTCCACCAGGTCGGTGTTGACCCGGGCCAGGACCCGCTCGGTGTCGGGGTCGAACACGAACACCTGCCCGCCCGTCATCCCCGCGCCCAGGTTGTGGCCGACCTGGCCCAGCACGACCACCGTGCCGCCGGTCATGTACTCGGCGCAGTGGTCGCCGGTGCCCTCGACCACAGCCAGGGCGCCGGAGTTGCGCACGGCGAAGCGCTCACCGACCGAGCCGGCGACGAAGAGCTCGCCGGCGGTGGCGCCGTAGAGGCAGGTGTTGCCGGCCAGGACGGGGTCGCCGGCGTCGTCGACGGGGGGGACGATGACGATGCGGCCCCCGCCCATGCCCTTGCCCACGTAGTCGTTGGCCTCACCCACCAGCACGAACTCGGCCCCGTGGCTGAGGAAGGCGCCGAAGCTCTGCCCGGCCGATCCCTCGAAGCGGACCTTGGCCGTCCCCCGGGGCGGCAAGGCGCCGTACTCCAGGGCCACGGCCCCGGCGAAGGCAGCCCCGACCGAGCGGTCGGCATTGGTGATGGGGTAGCCCAGCTCGACCTCGTCGCCGTCCCACACCAGATGGAAGGCGTCGTCGCGCAGGCGGTCGCCCAGCGGGGAGCGGGGATCGAGCATGGGGATGCGCTCGACGAAGTGCCGGGGCTCGTCGGTGTGCTCGGGCGGCTCGACCACGAACCCGAGGTCGAAGCTGTCGATCCGACCGTCGCCCGTAGCCGTCTGAGCCAGCAGGTCGACCCGGCCGATGACCTCCTCCAGCGAGCGGGCACCGAGGCGGGCCAGGTGGTGGCGCACGTCCTCGGCCACGAAGAGCAGGTAGGCGGCGACGCCCTCGGGGCTCCCGGTGAAGTTGGCCCGCAGGTGCGGACGCTGGGTGGCCACGCCCGGCTTGCAGGTGTCCTTGTGGCAGGCCCGCAGCATGATGCAGCCCTCGGCGATCATGGCCGAGGTCCCGAACGAGTACTCGTCCGCGCCGAGCAGGGCGGCCACGATGACCTGTCGGCCGGTCTTGAAGCCGCCGTCGACCCGGACCCGGACCCGGCCCCGCAAGCCGTTGTCGACCAGGGCCCGCTGGGTGTCGGCGAGGCCGAGCTCCCAGGCCATGCCGGCGTGCTTGATGGATGAGAGCGGGCTGGCGCCGGTTCCGCCATTGGCCCCCGACACGTGGATGACGTCGGCCAGCGCCTTGGCGCAGCCGGCGGCGATGGTCCCCACCCCGTCCTCGGCCACCAGCTTGACCGACACCTGGGCCCGGTTGACCTGCTTGAGGTCGTAGATGAGCTGGGCCAGGTCCTCGATGGAGTAGATGTCGTGGTGGGGCGGGGGCGAGATCAGGCCGACGCCGGGCTGGGTGTGGCGCAGGCGGGCGATCTCCTCGGAGACCTTGTGGCCCGGGAGCTGGCCGCCCTCGCCGGGCTTGGAGCCCTGGGCCATCTTGATCTGCAGCTCGTCGGCGTGGACGAGGTACTCGGGGGTCACGCCGAAACGGCCCGAGGCGATCTGCTTGATGCGGGAGTTCTTGTCGTCCCGGCCCTGGCCCCGCGTGTAGTAGCGGTAGGGGTCTTCGCCCCCCTCGCCACAGTTGGAGAGCCCGCCCAACAGGTTCATGGCCTGGGCCAGCGTCTCGTGGGCCTCCTTGGACAGCGCCCCGTGGGACATGGCCCCGGTCGAGAAGCGTCGGGCGATGGCCGAGGCGGGCTCGACCTCGTCCAGAGGCACGGGCTCGGCTGCTTCGACCGGCTCCAGCAGGTCGTGCAGCTCGGTCGGGGGCCGGTCGTCGACCAGCGCCCTGAACGTCTCGTACAGGTCGTAGGACTCGCCGTTGATGGCCCGCTGCAGCAGGTGGGCCGCGGTCATGTCCTCGAGGGCCCGGTCGGTCGGCTCCTTGACCAGGGTCAGGTCGTTGAGGGCCTGGACCACGTCCTTGCTGTGGGCGTGGTACTCACCCCGGTTGCGTACCCGGTAGTAGCCGGGGGACACCAGCGCGCCGGACGCGTGCAGGTCGAGTGCGTCCTGGCCCAGGTGGGCCCAACCCACGCCGCCCACGGCCGACGGAGTGCCCCGCAGGCACAGGTCGACGACCTCGTCGGCGAGGCCGATCACCTCGAAGGTCTGGGCGCCCCGGTAGGAGTCGACGGTGGAGATACCCATCTTCGACAGGATCTTGAGCACGCCCGCTTGGACGGCGTCGAAGAAGTGGCCCTGGGCCACGGGGCCCGTGGTGTCGTCGTCGCTGTTGTCGGCCCAGTCGGCCAGCGTCTCCAGCGCCAGGCGGGGGCACACGGCGTCGGCGCCATAGCCGAGGAGGGAGGCGAAGAAGTGGACGTCGCGGGCGTCGTCGGCCAGGGCCACCAGGCTCACGTCGCTGCGCCGCTTGAGCTCGATCAGGCGGTGGTGGGCGGCGCCCACGGCCAGCACGGAGGGGATCGGGGCCCGGTCGCCGTCGACCGCGCCGTGGCTGAGGACCAAGATCTCGGCCCCGTCGGCGGAGGCGGCCTCGACCTCGTCGGCCAGGCGGACCACCCCGGCCCGCAGGCCGTCGGCGCCGTCGGTCACGGGGAAGGTGGCGTCCAGCGTCATGGCCGGGAACGGGGTCTCGGTCGCGATCAGCTGGTCGACGGCGTCGGGGTAGAGCAGGAAGGACTCGAGGCGCAGCAGACGAGTCGCGTCCTCGTGCTCGGTGAGGATGGGGGCCCGGGGCCCGAGCAGGGTGCGCAGCGACATCACCCGGTGCTCCCGGAGCGGGTCGATGGGTGGGTTGGTGACCTGGGCGAAGCGCTGCTTCAGGTAGTGGTGCAGCGGTCGGGGACGGCCGGCCATCGGGGGCAGGGGGGAGTCGTCGCCCATCGAGAAGGTGGGCTCCTTGCCCTCGGCGCCCATGGGCCGCAGGACCATCTGCAGCTCCTCCTGGGTGTAGCCGTGGACGGCCTGGCGGGCCTCGATGCCCTCGGGGACCCGCTGGACGGGCTCGCCGGGCCCGAAGCTGAGGAAGCCGTCGTGGGCCCAGTGCGAGAAGGTGTTGGCGGCGGCGAGGCGCTCCTTCACGTCCTCGTTGCGCTGCACCCCCCGGGTGGGGTCGACGAAGAGCATCTGGCCGGGGCCCAGGCGGCCCCGCTCGACCTTGCCGTGGCCGCTGATGTCGACGGCCCCGACCTCCGAGGAGCAGACAACGAGGCCGTCCTCGCAGATGGCGTAGCGCAGGGGGCGCAGGCCGTTGCGGTCGAGGGCGGCGCCGACACCGACACCGTCGGTGAAGACCAGCCCGGCCGGGCCGTCCCACGGCTCCATGAGGGCGGAGTGGTAGCGGTAGAAGCCCCGGATCTCCGGATCCAGGTCGACGGCGTGCTCCCAGGCCTCCGGCACCAGCATGGCCAGGGCATGGCGGATGTCGCGCCCGCCCCGGGTCAGGAGCTCGAGGGCCTCGTCCAGCTTGCCCGAGTCCGAGGTGTCGGGGTCGAGGACCGGGCGGAACAGCCCCTCGGCGCCGAGGCCCGCCTCCTCGGTGCCGAGGGTCGAACGGGCCAGCATCCGGTTGCGGTTGCCCTGGATGGCGTTGATCTCACCGTTGTGGCACAGCGTGCGAAAGGGCTGGGCCCGTTCCCAGGTGGGCAGGGTGTTGGTCGAGAACCGCTGGTGGAAGATGGTGAAGGCGGCCTCGTAGGCCGGATCGGCCAGGTCCCGGTAGAAGTCGGCCAGGTGGTCGGCCGCGGCCAGGCTCTTGTAGACGACCGTCCGGTACGAGCAGGAGACCACGTAGAGGCCCTCGGCCCCGACCAGGTGGCGACGGATCCGGAAGGCGGTGATCTCGTCGCTGTAGGGGCTGTCCACCGGCGGGGCGATGACGGCCTGGAGGATCTCCGGGCGGGTCACGACCGCCATGTGGCCGAGCACGGTGTCGTCGGTCTCGGGCTTGCGCCAGTCGAGGACCTCGACGCCCTCGGCGGCGCAGGCGTCCTCGACCAGGGTCTTGGCGTCGGCGCCCCGGACGAAGAGGGCGATCACGCCGTTGCCCGCGCCGAACAGGGCCGGCGGGATGGGCGTGAGGACGCCGCACCCGTCGGAGGTCAGCCCGTCGGCGGCGGCGGCACCCCGGTGCTTGACACAGGCCAGGCCGTGCAGGGCCGCGGCCACGATGGCGCGGGAGGACCGACCCTGCGCATCGGCGACGAAACCGATACCACACGCGTCGAGCTCCCGCATCGAGGGCACTCCTCCTGTTGGGCGGGTCGCGTGAACGACCCGAGAGATCTCAGAAGCCGGATTCCCGGGGCGCGAAAGTCGGCGGTGACAGGAGCGCGGCGCCGTTGCCATAGCCCGGGAGGGCGTCCGACGAGTGTATCTGAGGTCGATCTGAACCTTCCCAACGGAATCGCGGACCGACGACGAGCTGGAGCAGTGGGGCGAGCCCAGCCCGCCGGGGTCAGACCCTGGGCCAGCGGCGCCGCTGGCGGCGGCGGCCGGGCGTGTCGCCGAGCGCCCAGGCCCGGCGCCAGGTGGGGGCGTCGGGCCCGGTGAGTCCGGGCGTGGTGCCGGCGTGGACCCGCTTGCGGGCTTCCCACCAGTCGGTGGTCGACTCGTCGGCCAGGGCGGCCACGGCGGACTGGATGCGCTCGTTCAGGTGGGTGCTGGGCTCACCCTCCTCGGCCACGAGGGGGCGGCCGAAGGTGACCCGGGTGCGGGCGGGCTTGGGGTACTTCATGCCCTTGCCCAGGATCCTGCCGGTGCCGGCGATGTGGACCGGGACCACGGGCACGTCGCACCGGAGCGCGAGGTAGGCCGCGCCCCCCCGGAACTCCTGGCCCCAGCCGTCGGGGGAGCGACCGCCCTCGGGGAACAGGGTCAGGCTCCAGCCGTCGTCGATCAGGTCGGCGGCCTGGTCGGCACCTCGGCGGCTGACCTTGGCCCGCTCGATGGGAATGGCCCCGATGACCAGCGCCGAGAGCGCCGAGGTGACGCGGCTGCCGAAGAAGTAGTCGGCCGCCGCGCCGACGAACATCTTGTTGCGCCACGGCTCGGGGATGGAGCTCAGGAGCAGGGGCGTGTCGAGGTGGCTGTGGTGGTTCGCCACGAAGACCGCTGGTCCGTCGAGCGTGCTCAGCCGGTCCAGGCCCCGCAACTGCGGGTCGGCCAGCGCCTTGGCCGCCGGCTTGATCACCGTGTTCAGCAGCACCAGGCGGGTCACCCGGGCGGGCCCGCGTCGGGCCCAGTCGGTGTCGTACGCGGCGCCCTTGTGGGGCTTGGTCCGCGGCGGCTCGACGCCCCGCGGGATGGCCGGGGCGCGGTAGGGGAACGGCAGTGCCCGGACCAGCCGGGTCGGCGCGAACCGGACCTTCACGTGACGTCGGCCAGGAGGATGGGCGGGTTGTGGAGGTGGGTCACGGTGGGCTGGGGGCCGACGACGTCGGTGGCCATCTCGAAGGCGTCCTGCAGGGTGGAGGCGGGCTTGAAGCCGAGGCGACGGACGGCTCTCACGTCGCCGCCCACGATGATCACGCCACCCAGGTGCTGCAGGGCGTGGCTGCCCCAGTACCACATGTAGAAGGGGTGGACGCCGTGGTAGGCGTACGACGTCCGGTACAGGTGGCGGTACCACTCGTCCTCGGCGAAGGACTTCTCGTACCTGGCCTCGATCTCCACCGGGTCGGTGGTCTCGGCGAGGACCTGCTCGAAGAAGTCGATGTAGCTGGGGTGGTGGACGGGGTGGAACTCCCACGGGGTGGGATGGGTCATGATCAGGACCCCGCCCTCCCGGACCAGCGGCTTGCCCCGGTACAGGTTGAAGAAGTACCCGAGGCCCAGGCACATGACCAGGATCGGGTTCATCACCGAGTTCACGTTGTAAGGGCAGATGTAGGGCAGCCCCATCGTGAGCACGTCGGTCTGGCCCTCGACCGGCACCAGCTGCTGGGCGTGGACGTTCTGGGTCGTCACCTCGTGCACCGCGCCCACGTCGCCCGCCTGCACCGAGGTCAGGGCGTAGGGCGCCTTCCAGGAGTTGAAGATCTTGCGCCGGGCCGTGGCCGGCATGCGGTCCAGGCCCGCCTTCAGGCCGATGAACGAGGCCCGGTCGGCCATCGTCCACTCCCACTCCCGCTTCTGCAGGACCGACAGGGGCCGGTCGCCGCCGAAGGTGTCGTTGTTGACGGTGGTCTCGATCTGAAAGATCTTCACCCCGGCCTTGCGGATGACCTCGCCCATGCGCCAGTTCGAGTGGTGCAGGGCCGAGCTGTGCCGGTCCATCAGCGAGCGGGAGTGCTGCAGGGTGTGGACGTTGTGGTGGTGGCGCAGGCTCCGGTAGCTGGCCAGGCCGGTGGCGGTGCTCTTGTGGCCCCCGTCCATGGCCACCAGGTTGATGTTGACGTAGACGAGGAGGTCGCTCTCGGCCGCCCGCTTGCTGATCTCCACCTCCTCGCCCTCGTCGGTCTCGCCCAGGAAGGCCAGGTTCTCGGGGTCCTCGGCGTCGAAGTTGTAGAGCAGGCCGTCAGGGGCGAAGGCGTCGTAGACCCGGTCGCCCACGGCATGGCGGAGCTCGGCCTCGGTCATGCGCCGGTGCAGGGCCAGGGCGGCGATCAGGTGCACGTCGTCCACGCCGGCGGCGGCGGCCATGTCGAGCACGGCCTCGATGATGCGCTGGCGGATGTCGGGCCGCCGCATCGGGGGCAGCGGCAGGGAGATGTCGTCGAAGGCGATGGTCAGCTTCATGCCCGGCGCCAGCAGCGCAGGCAGGGGCTCGCTGTCCAGCGGGTTCAGCAGGGCCTGGCGGATGGCCTCGTCGGGATCCTTCAGGCCCTCCAGGGGCTCAGCGGGGTAGACGATGCGCGAGCGCCCGACCGGCAGCCTCTCCAGGCGCAGCGTGTCACCGTGGTGGAACACCACCGGTGGGGTCGAACGATCGACCTCGAGGACGAATCCGGGCCTGCTCATTGTTCTCCACTCCTGGCTGCGCCGGGGCATTCGGCCTCCGCTCGCTGACGCTCGCTCACAGCGATTCACGCTCCCGCTCATTGCGGAGGTCGAAGGCGATCTTGACCGCCCCCCGGGGACCGGCGGCGGCGGCGTGCTCCAGCGCCTCCTGGTACCGGTCGAGGGGGTAGGTGGCGGACACGAGGCGGCCGAGGTCGGCCTCCCGCACCAGCTCGAAGGCGAGGTCGAAGGTGCGCCGGCCGTCGGCTTCGCGCCCGTAGGCGTAGGCGCCGACCAGGGCGACCTCCTTGTGCCACAGCGGGGTGAGGTCGAGGGACACGGTGCCGGGCATGCCGCAGAGCACGACCCGACCGCCGGCCCGGGCCACGTCGATGCCGGTGGCGACGGTGTCGGCGTGCCCCACGCAGTCCACCACGGCGTCGGCGCCCCGGGTGAGGGTGTCGCCGATGACCATGGCCCCGGTGGCCCGGCGCACGGCCCGGTGGGCCTCGTCGGGGTCGACGACGACATCGGCCCCCAACTCCTTGGCCAGGCGGGCCTGGTGGGGGTAGCGGGCGGTGGCGATCAGGGTGCCCTGACGGCCGAACTGGCGGAGGGCGGCGACGGTCAGCAGGCCGAGCGTCCCGGCCCCGAGCACGATCTGGACGTCGCCCTCGCCCGCCGCCAGCGCGGCCCGCACGGCGCAGGCCGCGGGCTCGACCATGACGGCGTCCTCGTCGGACAACTCGTCGGGGACAGCGTGGAGCTGGTCCGGGTGCGCCACCAGCAGGGTCGACCAGCCACCCCCGGTGTCACAGCAGAACCCGGTCTGAAGGCCGGGTTCGAGGTCGCCGAACGCCACCCGTTCACACCGGCCGACGTCGCCGGCGGCGCAGGCCTCGCAGGGCGGGTCGATGCCGCGGGCGGCACAGCCGAGGACGGCTTCGAGCACGACCCGGGAGCCGTCGTCGCGCTCGCCGGCGACCTCGTGGCCGGGCACGAAGGGGAAGGAGACGATGGGCTCGAAGTAGCGGGAGCTCCTGCCGTCCACCGTGGCCAGGTCGGAGCCGCAGATGCCCGACAGGCGGGGCCGAACCCGCACCCACTCGGGCGTGGGCAGAGCGGGCACGTCGGTGTCCCGCAGGCGCAACGGGCCCCAGGCGCCGCCCCATCCGGGCACGACCGAGCCGGCCAGACGGGCGGCGGCGTACCGGGGGAGGTTGCGCTCGAACTGGAGGGCCTTCACCGGCTCGGCACCCCGCTGGTCGGCGACATCCGGCGCAGGCCCTTGGCCAGCCAGCCCTCCTGGCCGCCGGGGCGGGCGGCCAGCGGCAACGGCGGACGGGGACCGCCGGGGGACTTGTCGAAGTTCTCGACGAGCCAGCCCCGCTTTCGGGCCAGGGCCGACAGGCGGGTCTCGGGGTTGACCGCCACGGGGAAGCCGACCGCCTCCAGCATGGGCAGGTCCGACGCCGAGTCGGCGTAGGCCACGGACTCGGCCAGGGACAGGCCCTCGGCCTTGGCGTAGTCGGACATGGCCTGGGCCCGGGCCTCGCCGGTCGGCGGGACCTCCCGCATCCCGCCGGTGTAGCGACCGTTCTTCTGCTCCAGCGAGGCGCACACGATGTCGTCGAAGAGGGGGCGCAGCGGCTCGACCACGAAATCGAGGGCGCCGGTGATGAGCACGGTGCGGTGGCCGAGGGCCCGGTGTCTGCGGACCCGACGGATGCCGGCCGGGAACGACTTGGTCAGGATCAGGTCGCTGAACATCTGCCAGGCGTCGGCGTCGATCTGGTCGACGGGGGCGTTCTCGTAGCGGCGATAGAAGTGGCGGAGGAAGTCGCTGCGGTCCCGGCGGTCCAGGGCCAGCAGGCTCGGCCCTTCGCGCAGCATCGCGGCCACGAAGCGGGCCCGGTCCATCGGGGGCAGGCGGCGGGTCGCCAGCCAGGAGTAGGACGCCACCACGTTGGAGGCGATGAGGGTGTTCTCCAGGTCGAAGGCGGCCAGGTGCCGGTCCGGGGAGAGCACCTGCTCCCGCAGGCGGCCCTGGCGGTCCGAGGTCGTGCGACCGCCCCCTTCGGTCCGCACGCGGGCCTGGGTCACGATCGACGGCAGGTGGATCTGCTGCACGTAGGTCGGCCAGTGCACGGCGCGAGGGTCGAAGTCGAAGGTCGCGCGGTCGGCCTCGTCGAGGGCCTCCCAGCGGGCCAGCAGGTTGTCGACGCCGTAGACGGCCTCGCACTCGGCGTAGGCGCCGTAGAGCTCGACGTAGCCGATAGCGCTCTCGGCCTGTTCCCGCCTGTCCTCCAGCCGGGCCGACAGCTCGGCCTGCTTGCCCCGCAGCGGGAGGGCGGAGAGGACGCGGTCGGCTCGTTCCAGCGAGGTCTTGGCCCGACGGAGCTGGGACTCGACCCGACCCCGGCCGGGGAACGACCAGTCGCCGGGGACGATGGGCTGGCCCTCACGGTCATAGAGCGGGTGATCCCTGAACCAGCTCGAGGTCAGGTCCACGAGCTCGCCGTACCGGAGGGGGTTGACCGAGCCCGACGCCACCTGGGTGACGTCGACCCGCCCGTCGGCGGATGGCCCGCCGCCGGCCACGGCGCAGATGGCGGCGGCCACCTGGTCGACCGGGATCACGTCGACGATGCCCTCGGGCACGCCGGGGAACTGCTTCAGGAGGCCCCGGGCGTAGGAGATGATGACCGGCTCGGCCATGCGGAAGCCCCGGATCCAACCCGGCTTGGGCTCGGCCCAGGCCGACTCGATGATCGACGGCCGCACGATGCTGACCGGGAGGTCGCCGCGCGTCTCGCACAGGGCCCGCTCACCCAGGGACTTGGTGTAGGCGTACGCGTCGGGCCAGCCGAGGGACGCCGCCCGGGCCCGACCGGCCTCCGCCATGCGGTCGGTGACCCAACGGGTCCGGAACTGTTCGGTCTTGTCGGCCAGCAGGGGCACGCCGGCGGCCCCCAGTTCCTGGCGCGCCTGCTTCCGGAACTCACCCAACTTCTCGGGCGTGCGGCTGGCGGCCTCGACGTCGGTGCGCATGCGTCGGGCGGCGTCGACCTCGCCCCGCCACGAGACGTCGGTGAAGAAGTCACTCTCCTCGACCAGCTCCTCGGGGGCGGCACCTCTGCGGCTGCCGGCGACATAGCAGGTCGACACGGCGACCAGGTGGGGCGTGATGCCCAGGTCGTTCAGAACGGCGGCGATGCGGGTGGGCCCGAGGAGGTTGACCTCGACGGCGGCGTCCAGCGGGGAGTCGAAGGAGACCGTGGCGGCGGAGTGGATGACGATGTCGCAGGTGGCCACGGCGGCCCGACCCTCGTCGTCGAGGCCCAAGCCGTCGGTACCGACGTCGCCCGCCACGGCGATGACCCGCTGGTCGATGGTGGCCTGGAAGTCGTCGCCCCACTGCTCGCGGAGGCGGTCGAAGGCGTCGTTGCGGAAGATCTCGCGGTTGGCCCGGCGGGTGGGGTCCGAGCGGCGGCCGGGACGGATGAGCAGGACCAGCTCGCAGCCCGGCGCCGAGCGCAGGAGGCGCTCCACCAGCGCCGTGCCCAGGAAGCCGGTGCTCCCCGTGACGGCGATGCGCTTGCCGTCGAGGCCTTCGGCGATGCCCATGGCCCTGTGTTCTACCATTTGGTAAGTGACCGCCTCCACCCGTGACCGGGCGCTGGACGCCGCGCTGGTGTCGTTCGCGGCACGCGGCTACGAGGCGACGTCCCTCGACGACGTGGCCGGTGAGGTCGGCGTGTCCAAGCAGGCGGTCCTCTACTACTACTCCTCGAAGGCGATCCTGCTGGACGCCGTGGTCGACCGGAGCGCGGCCGAACTGTCCGCCGCCCTGGAGGACGCCTTGACCCGGGCGGGGGAGGGTTGGGACCGGGTGGAGGCCGTGGTCCGCTCGGTCTTCCGCCTGGCCCTGCGCCGGCCCCAGCTCCTCGGTCTGCTGCGGGAGATCAGCCGGCTCGGGCCGCCGGCCGCTCCCCGGCTGATGGCCGCCCTCGACCCGCTGGTGCAGCGGGCCCGTGAGTTCCTGGAGATCGAGATGGCGGCCGGGCGCATGCGGGCCACCGACTCCCGGCTGCTGCTGATGTCGGCCTATTCGACGGTCATCGGCATGGCCACGGAGGTGGAGGTCCTGCGGGCCCTCGGGGAGGAGCCCACCCTGCGCTCCCTGGCTCGTCGCCGCCGAGAGCTGCTCGACTTCCTCCACTCCGCGCTCACGGCGCCGGTGGTGGTGTGAGCCGGTCGTCGGTCAGCTTCGACCAGCTCGCCCATCAGCCCTCGTGCGGCTCGTCGCGGGAGGCGCGGCTGGTCCGGCGGGTCTTGGACCGGCGCTCGTGGCGCTCGAGGGCCAGAGCCACCAGCTCGTCGATGAGCTGGTCGTAGGGCAGGCCCGAGGCCGCCCAGAGCTTCGGGTACATCGAGATCGGCGTGAAGCCCGGGATGGTGTTGATCTCGTTGACGAGCGGGCCTCGGCCGCCCTCCTCGTAGAGGAAGTCGACCCGGGCCATGCCCTCGGCCCGCAGGGCCCGGTAGGCCCGGAGGGCCAGGTCCTGGAACTGCTGGCCCACGTCCGGGGGCAGGTCGGCGGGGATGGTCAGCTCGGCTCGGCCGTCGAGGTACTTGTCCTCGTAGTCGTAGAACTCGGCCGCCGGGGTGACCTCGCCGGGGACCGACACCCGCAGGTCCGTGTTGCCCAGGACGGCCACCTCGATCTCCCGGCCGACGATGGTCTCCTCGACGACGATCCACTCGTCGTAGCTGAAGGCCAGCTCCAGGGCCGCGATCAGCTCGTCGCGATCGTGGGCCTTGGACACGCCGACGGAGCTGCCGAGGTTGGCCGGCTTCACGAAGCAGGGCAGGCCCAGGTCCCGTTCGATCTCCTCGACCGGGAGGGCGTCGAGGTCGCTCGAGCGGAACGAGAGCCAGCGGCCCTGGGGGATCCGGGCGGCGGCGAGGACGTTCTTGGCCATGGCCTTGTCCATCGCGACGGCGGAGCCCAGGACCCCGGCCCCCACGTAGGGCACCCCGGCCTGCTCGAGCAGGCCCTGCACGGTGCCGTCCTCACCCATGGGGCCGTGCAGCAGCGGGAACACGACCACGGTCTCCTCGGTCGTGGTCGGCACGATCGCGGTCTCGTGGTCGATGGCGCTCCCGGTGGCCGAGAGGGCCTCGGGCAGCGCCGCTGCGCCCTGCTCGATGGCGGTCCGGGCGTCGTCGGCCCGGACCCAGTCACCGTCCCGGGTGATCCCCACGGGTTCGAGGTCGTAGCGGCCGGTGTCGGCGGCCCCGACCACGTGCTTGGCGGTCACACAGGACACGTCGTGCTCGGCCGACTGCCCGCCGAACAGGACGACGAGGCGCACGCGCCCCGGGTCGGGTCGCTCGTTCGTCACCCCGCTCACGGTACAACTGGTGCGTGCGCCTGACCCTGGACGACGTGGCCCGCGTTACCGGGGGCCGAGTCGTCGGCCCGGCCCACCTCGTTGTCGACGGGGCCACGATGGACAGCCGGGCGCTGCGGCCCGGGCAGCTCTTCGTGGCCCTCCAGGCCGACCGGGACGGCCACGACTTCCTGACCGACGCGCGGGCGGCCGGGGCGGGGGCGGTGCTGCTCGAGCGGGCCGACGACGGGGGACCAGCGGTCGTCGTGGCCGACGCCGGCGCGGCGCTGACCGTGTTGGGCGCGCACGCCCGCGACCGGCTGGACGGGGTGGTCGTGGACGGCCGCCCCGTCGCCGTCATCGGCGTGACGGGCTCGGTGGGCAAGACCTCGGTCAAAGACCTGATCGCGGCGGCCACGGCCCCGTCCCGGACGACGGCGGCCAGCCTGCGCTCGTTCAACAACGAGCTGGGTGTGCCCCTGACCCTGCTCGAGGCCGCCGACGACACCGAGGTGGCGGTGATCGAGATGGGGGCCAGGGGGGTGGGCCACGTGCGGGAACTCTGCGCGATCGCCCGCCCGACCATCGGCGTCGTCACCGCCGTCGCCCTGGCTCACACCGAGGCCTTCGGCGCCATCGACGAGGTGGCCCGGACCAAGGGGGAGCTGGTCGAGTCCCTCACCGCCGACGGGACGGCCGTGCTGAACCTCGGCGACGAGCGCGTCGCGGCCATGGCCGGGCGGACGACGGCGGGCGTGCTCACCTACGGCCTCGACCGGGGTGACGTCCGGGCCGAGGGCGTGGTCCTCGACGACCACCTGCGACCGCGCTTCACCCTGGTCACGCCCTGGGGTGGTGCCGAGGTCCTCCTGGCCGTCCGGGGCCGGCACAACGCCGAGAACGCGGCCGGAGCCGCCGCCGCTGCGTTGGCCGCCGGTGCCGACTTCGACGGCGTCGTCGCCGGCCTGTCAGACGCCACCCTCTCGCCCTGGCGGATGGAGCTGACGGTGGCGCCGTCGGGGGCCCGGGTCCTCAACGACGCGTACAACGCCAACCCGACCTCGATGCTCGCCGCTCTGGACGCCCTGGCCGACATGGAGGCCGACCGTCACACGGCGGTCCTCGGGCCCATGGCCGAGCTGGGTGAGCACGCCGACCCCGAGCACCGGCGGATCACCCAACGGGCCGAAGCATTGGGCGTGCGGATCGTGGCGGTCGACACCGACGCCTACGGCCCGGGCACCGACGTGGTGACCGGGGTCGACGGGGCCGTGGCCGCCCTCGGGGATCTCGGACCGGGTGATGCCCTGCTGATCAAGGCCAGCCGGGTGGCGGGCCTCGAGCGGTTAGCCCACCGCCTCCTCGACGACTGAGACCAGGTGGCGGGCCTCGAGCGGTTAGCCCACCGCCTCCTCGACGACTGAGACCAGGTGGCGGGCCCGGCGCCCGGTCGGCTCGCTGGTGAACAGGTAGGCGTAGAAGCCGAGCAGGGCCGCAATGGCGGCGCCGAACAGCATCACGTCGGTGACCGCCGTCGCCTCGATGACGGGCCCGGCGATCAGGCCGCCGATGGGCACCGTCCCCCCGAAGCACATCACCCACAGGGCCATCACCCGACCCCGGACCCGGTCGTCGAGCTGTTCCTGCAGCACGGTGGACAGCGACGTGACCGTGCCGAAGTAGGCCGAGCCGACCACGACCATCGCGGGAAAGGCCAGCAGGGGCTCGCTGACCAACGCCAGTGCCGTCAGGGACACGGCGTAGAGGGCCAGACCCTGGCGGACGAGGCGGCGCTTCGAGTACCCGGCGAACACCGTCCCGATGGACAGCGAGCCGATGACCGCGCCCGCGCCGAGGCAGGCGTAGAAGAGGCCGAACGCGCCGCTGCGGGGGTCGATGCCCAGGTTGCGCTCGGCGAGGACCGGCAACTGGGTCACGAACGGCAGGCAGAAGAGCGAGAACGACGCCATCGTCAGCAGGACCCGCCGGATCGTCCGGTTGTGGCGGGCGACCCGGAACCCGCCCAGCAGCCGGCGGAATCCGGTGGGCTCGTCGGGGTCCGGTTCGACGCGGGGGAGGCGGATGGCCAGCAGCACGCCGATGACGATGAGATAGGTGGCGGCGTTGACGGCGAAGACCCACGACACCCCGATGGCGGCGTAGAGCACCCCACCGATGGCCGGGCCGATCACCCGCGAAGCGTTCATCTGGGCCGAGTTGAGCGAGATGGCGCCCGCCAGGTCCTTACGTTCGACGAGGGCGGGGAGGGCGGCAGAGTAGGTCGGGGCGTGGATGGCCTGGCCCACGCCGATGAGGAGCACGATCCCGATCAGGGCGGCCTTGTCGGGGTCGTCGTTGACGGTCAGCAGGGCCAGGGCGACCGAGAGCAGGAGCTGTTCGACGGCGACGCCGATCAGCAGGAGGCGACGGTCGACGACATCGGCCAGCGCCCCGCCGATCAGGGAGAACAGGAGCAGCGGCCCGAGCTGCGCGAACACGATGAGGCCGACGAAGCGGGCCGAGCCCGTGAGCTCGAAGGCGTAGGCCCCGAGCACGGCGTTCTGCATCCACGAGCCGATGTTGGAGCCGAACGCCCCCCAGTAGAGACGGCGGAAGGTGGGGTAGGAGAGCGCGGTCCGGGCCGTGCGGGGAGCGATCGTCCTATCGGCATCGACCAGCGCGTCCTCGACGTCAGCAGCGCCAAGGCGGGGTTCGGCCATCGGGCCGAGGGTAGGACGAGGCTCGTGGCGGACGCGCCCCCGATCGACAGCGAGGAAGCCGGAAGGAGGTCCTCAGGCCAGAGGCACGTACGCCTTGCCGAGGGCGTCGGCCACGACGGGGTGGGTGACCTGGCCGTCGTGGGTGTTGATCCCGAGGGCCAGGGCCGGGTCGGCGGCCGCTGCCGCCAGGCCGCCGGCCGCCAACTGCACCAGGTAGGGCAGCGTGGCATTGGTCAGGGCGAACGTGGAGGTGTTGGGCACGGCGCCGGGCATGTTGCCCACCGCGTAGTGCACCACGCCGTGGGTCTCGTAGGTGGGGTTCTCGTGCGTGGTCTCGTGGATCGTCTCCACGCAGCCGCCCTGGTCGACGGCGACGTCGACGATGACCGAGCGGGGCTTCATGCCCGCCACCATGTCGTCGCTGATCAACACCGGGGCTCGGTCGCCCGGCACCAGCACGGCGCCGATGACCAGGTCGGCCCGGGCCACGGCCCGCTCGACGGTGCCCCGGTTCGAGGCCAGCGTCGAGATACGGCCCTTGTGGATCTGGTCCACGAAGCGGAGCCGGTCCAGGTTCTTGTCGAGCAGGACGACTTCGGCCTCCATGCCGGCCGCGATCCACGCCGCGTTCCAGCCGACGTTGCCCGCGCCGATGACCACGACTCTGGCCGGGGCGACCCCCGGGGCACCCCCGAGCAGGACCCCCCGGCCCCCGTTCTCGCGCTCGAGGTAGTGGGCGCCGATCTGGGTGGCCATGCGCCCTGCCACCTCGCTCATCGGCGCCAGCAGCGGAAGCGAGCCGTTGTCGAGCTGGACGGTCTCGTAGGCCACACCCGTGACCCCGCCGCTGAGCAGCCCCTCGGCCACCTCGGGGTAGGCGGCGAGGTGGAGGTAGGTGAACAGGATCTGGCCGGGGCGGTAGGCCGCGATCTCCTCGGGCTGAGGCTCCTTCACCTTGCAGATGAGGTCGGCCCGCTCGACCACCTCGGCCACGGTCGGCACGATCTCGGCGCCGGCGGCCAGGTAGGCGTCGTCGGGCAACTCGGAGTTGATGCCGGCGCCGGCCTCGAGGAGCACCGAGACCCCGTGCTGATCGAGCTCTCTGACCCCGTCGGGGGTGATCGCCACCCGGTTCTCGTTGTTCTTGATCTCGCGCGGGACGCCCACCAGCAGTGCCATGCCCAAGACTGCCATCTCCGGGATTACGTTGCCGCCAATGCCGACGATGCCGACCTCAGCCCGGATCGCCGTGGCGCCGGAGGGCCAACGGGCTTGGTTGGCCGATGCCGTCCGCGCCGGCGGCGCGGCCGTCGTCGATCCAGCAGAGGCCGAGGGTCTCGTGTGGGCCTCGACCGGAGGGGCCGAGGCCCTTGCGGCGATCCTCACCCGACACCCGGACATCACCTGGGTCCAGTTGCCGTGGGCCGGGATCGAGCCGTTCGTCGCCGTGCTGGACGGCGATCACACCTGGACCTGTGGCAAGGGGGTCTACGCCGTGCCGGTGGCCGAGCACGCCCTGATGCTGGGCCTCGCCGGCCTGCGTGGCCTGGGGACCTACGCGAGGTCAGACTCGTGGTCCGGTCCACAGGGCGAGAACCTGGTGGGCGCCGCCGTCACCATCCTGGGCGGGGGCGGGATCGCCGAGGAGCTCCTGGCCCTGCTCGCGCCCTTCGGCTGCCGCGTGACCGTCGTCCGTCGCCACCCGGTACCGATGCCCGGCGCGGCCGAGGTGGTCGGGCCGGACCGACGGCTGGACGCGCTGCCGGGTCGGCGTCTGGTCGTGCTCGCCCTCGCCCTCACCCCGGAGACGACCGGGTGCATCGGAGCGGCGGAGCTGGCGGCGATGGACGACGAAGCCTGGCTGGTCAACGTGGCTCGCGGCGGCCATGTCGTCACCGACGAGCTGGTGGAGGCGCTGGAGGAGGGCTCGATCGGTGGTGCCGCCCTCGACGTGACCGACCCCGAGCCTCTGCCCGACGGCC
>Ga0315287_10000325_pt1 | contig 41494 bp, 26 predicted proteins | sample YL17G11_0_MG_FD_205037 | JGI IMG/M metagenome (GOLD analysis project Ga0315287, IMG submission 205037) | Sediment microbial communities from Yellowstone Lake, YNP, Wyoming, USA - YL17G11_0 | ecosystem: Environmental > Aquatic > Freshwater > Lake > Sediment | place: USA: Wyoming | collected...
TGCCTATAAAATCCTTTGCTTTGTTGCCCTAAGAATGGAGTTAGGATGGAGATGTTCACCTTTCGGCCAGAAACTCTCGTTTATCGCATCTCTCGAGAAATTTACACAAGATACTTGACACTACCAACGAAATTGTGCGTAGCAGGAACAAAGTCATGGGGTAAAACTTTATTTCCGTTCCTACCAGGAACAAAGTTGTGCTTACCAGGAACAAAATCATGGGGTAAAACTTTATTTCCGTTCCTACCAGGAACAAAGTTGTGCTTAGCAGGAACAAAGTCATGGGTAGGAAGTTATTTTCCACTGGTAGGAAGTTCTTTTCGATTGGTAGGAAGTTCTTTTCCGTGGGGCAATGACCCTGATCGATGGGAACATGCCCCATTCCCCCGGCAATCAACTGCCTGGGAAGTCGGCAATTTATGGCAAATGAATATCCTGGATCATGCGGTTGGTTTTGGGATTAAGAAGTAGGGGCGTATTGCAATACGCCCCTACCCGGCGGCCAGGAGATTAGCCCTCACCCCGGCCATTTTACCTCACCGTGCTGAGGGGATTATAACCCATTATCAATTTTTTCCATATCTCTTCATCCCTTTATACTGATAAAATCATAATCATCATATTAATCATTTCAATCATAGTTCAAGACAATATCCTGCGGAATCCGGTTAGCCAGGTGAAAAAGCAGCAATGACATCTGAACCGCAGATTAACCAGATGAACCAGATTACACAGAATATAAGAGTGATACTGTCCGGGGGATAGGCGCTTCATGTCTCACATCATTGATTAGACCTGGCAGGTTTTTAAAACCTGCCAGGTCTTCCCCAATTCCCGGGGTGGGGCATCACGGCGCGCCGTGCCCCTACGGGCTAGTCTCTTTTTTCCTCACCCATCCCGGCGATGGTACTGGCAAGCAGCCCCTGGAACCCTGCCTCGCCCATTTTCTCCCGGATAAGGGCGATATTTTCGGCCACGAGCTTGGCATTGGGGGAGCCCAGTTTCTGGAAGATGGCCAGGGATTGCAGGCACAGGCTGAGGGCAGTGGGGTAATCTTCTCTTTCGATGTAAAGTTTCCCCATTTGCCCCAACGATATGGCCTTGCCCGGCACATCGCCGATCTGCTCCGCGATCTCCAGGGATTTTCGGTACTGCTCTAAGGCCGCGTCATAATCGCCTTTCAAATAATAGATATTGCCCACCTGGTGCAGGCTCTCGGCCTTACCCTTGATATCGCCGATCTTCTCCAAAATTTCCAGAGATTTTTGGTACTGGCCTAAGGCGGCCTCATAGTCGCATTTCAGTTGATAGATCATGCCCACCTGGTGCAGGCTCGCTGCCATACCTTTAATATCGCCGATCTTCTCCGCGATCGCCAGGGCCTTTTGGTACTGCTCTAAGGCGGCCTCATAGTCACCTTTCTCTTGATAGATGATGCCCACCTGGTGCCGGCTTATAGCTATGCCCGAAATATCGCCGATCTTCTCCGCGATCTCCAGGGATTTTTGGTACTGCCCTAAGGCCGCGTCATAGTCGCCTTTCATTTGATAGATGATGCCCATCTGGTGCAAGCTCTGTGCCACACCTTTTTTATTACCGAGTTTCTCTTCGATCGCCAGGGATTTCCGGTACTGCCCTAAGGCCGCGTCATAGTCACCTTTTTCTTCATAGATCATGCCCACCTGGTGCAGGCAACCGGCCACGTTTTTGATATCACCGGTCTCTTCAAAGGTTTTCAGGGCTTTCTGATATTGCTCTACAGCATTGTCGTAATCACCTTTATCTAAATAAACATTACCGATCTGACCCAATGATAAGGCCACGCCTTTGATATCGCCGATCTTCTCCTTGATCTCCAGGGATTTTTGGTACTGGTCTAAGGCGGCGTCATAGTCGCCTTTCAAAAAATAGATATTGCCCACCTGGTGCAGGCTCTGTGCCACGCCTTTGATATCGCCGATCTTCTCCGCGATCTCCAGCGATTTTTGGTACTGGTCTAAGGCCGCCTCATAGTCGCCTTTCTCTTGATAAATGGCCCCTATATTGTGCAGGCTTTCGGCCTTCCCTTTGATATCGCCGATCTTATCCCTGATCTCCAGGGATTTCCGGTACTGCCCTAAGGCCGCGTCATACTCGCCTTTTTCTTGATAGATCATGCCCACCTGGTGCAGGCTCTCTGCTACGCCCTTGATATCGCCGATCTTCTCCGCGATCTCCAGGGATTTTTGGTACTGCTCTAAGGCGGCGTCATAGTCGCCCTTCATGTGATAGATGATGCCCACCTGGTGCAGGGCATGAGAGAAACTTTGTTCATCGCCCAGTTTTTCCATTAAATCCCTGGCTTTTAAATAATGTTCAAGTGCGTCTTCATATTTCCCAAAATCCTGGAATAAAGTTCCATATAAATGATGGATGTTAGCCCGGTTCCATTCCGATAAGGGTTTTTCGGCGATCTCCTGGAGCAGGTCAAAGGACTGGAATGGGTACCCGTGCACGGTCAGGTAGCGTTCCAGGGCAAAGGTAATCTGTGCTGCTTCGTCCCAGGCTTGGCCTTGCAGATAATGCCAGCGCGCTTCGATATAGTACTCGACATACCCAACACCTTTATCATCTTTTATTTCTTTATAATACCCGGCGGCCGCCCGGTGAAAATCCTTCTTCACATTTTCCGCCAGCCGGTCGAGCACATAGCCGGCAGTCAGGCGGTGACAATAATAGAGACCGTCATTTGCCCGGTATTCGAGCAGCGACAGATCGGCCAGCTTCCTTCTTATTTTCCGGTCTATTGCGGCACCCAGGGCCAAAGGCCCGGCCTCCGCCACCGCCACCCGGAAGATGGCCACCCGGTCCAGCACCCGCCGCTCTTCCTCTCCCAGGTAGCCGAGCAGCTTATTTAAAAAAAGCGGCGCAAAAAAATCATCCTTGTGGTGCTCTTCCAGCAGCCGCTGCTCCAGCTCCGGGAATAAGCCGGCCAGCATCTGCCAGGTTATCTCCCGGGTGCCGAATTCCTCCCGGGCAATGGTATCTAAAAGCTCGATAGCGCGCGGGCTGCCGCCGATTTTTTCCTTGAGAGATGCGATCGCTTTGCCAGCCAGCCGGCCCAGGGCCTTGCCGTTGAAGACCATTTTGCGAAACTCAATGGGGGAAAACTCGCCGATATCCGGGCCATCCAGGCCGGGGATGCGGTAGCGGCTGGAGAAAAGCAGCAGCGACTCATGATCCGCCAGGCATTTTTTAAAGTAATGCAGGAATTCCTTTAACGACTCGCTCCCAAATTCCCCGGCTTTGGCTTCCAGTTGGTTGGTCTCGAAGTTATCGAAGATGACCAGCAGCCGGTGCTTGAATAAAAGATGCTCCAGGAACCAGTTGAGTTTGTCTTTGGCCTCGGCCTGGGCCTGGGGGATAGCCCCGGCATCTTTAATACCGAGTTCTGTGCCCTTTTTCCCCAGGGCCTGCAATATGGCCGCCTCCGAGGTCTGGCCCTGGATGACGATAAAATCGTAACCCTGGCGCGTCAATTGCCCGGCCAGGCGCGTGGTCAGGGTCGATTTGCCGATACCGCCCGGACCCTTTAAGACCAGGGCGCCGCTCTTTTCTTTTATTTGCCGGTACATTTGCCGCAACACCCGGCGCCGGCCGATAAAGCCACGCTCGCGGTACTGGGCGCCGAGGAATTGGTGGCTCTGCGGCGGCGGCGGGGCCTCGATGACATGGTCGTTAAAGTCTTTGCGGGTCAGGTTTTCATCCGCGGTCAGAAGTTGCGGGATAGCGGCCTCGTTTCTGTATTTGTACTGGGGATTTGCCTTGACCTGCGCCTGCTCGTAGATCTCGATGGCCTGCTTCCCGGCCCCAAAAGCCTCTTTGACGCTTTGGTCTTCATTGAGGGCCATAAAGAAAGCGATGTTAAAGACAATGGCGGCATTGTGGGTGATGGTATCTTTCATACCGATCACGGTCTGTATGCCGGCCTTAAATAACGCCTGGGCCACAGGCACCAGGTTCTGCCCCTCCCGGGCCGTATGGCAGGCCGAGAGGATAACGATCTGCGGAAAGCCCCCCCTCTCCGTGTCGGAGAGGGGTGGCTCCTGTAGGGGCGTATTGCAATACGCCCCTACCCCCTCGCCTGCATTCAGCACCGCCGCCAGCTCCTGCCCGGTTACCTTGACCTCCTCTCCCCCATCATCCTCCAGGGAGAGAAAGCCCTCGCCCTTATCGTTCATGCCCCCGTGGGCGCTGATGAGCAATATATCGTGCCGGTCTTCAACCAGCCGCTCGGCCATCTCCTGGAGCGTGCTATTCACCGGATCGGGCATATCCAGAAACACCTCGCCGCGGTCAAAATCCTTGAACGATTCGAGCAGTATATCCTGCTCCAGCTCGTAGTTTAACCCCTGGCCATCTTCCGGCGCCGCAGTCAAGGCCAGTATCTTGATCTGCTTGATACCGTTATCCCGGCGATACTTTGTTATGATGGCCCGAAAGAGTTTATCATAGCCTTTTTCACGGTGGGCCTCGATGTCTAAGGCATTGATGTCTTTGAGGATGGCGGTCAGCCCGTCTAAGTTCCGGCGGATGTCTGCGTACAGGTCTAAATCCTCGTATATGCCGTGCAGGTCGGCCAGGCTGCCTGCCTTTATCTTTGCTTCCAGTTGATCGATCTCTTGTTCCCAGTAATGGGCATAGTCTAGCCGGTCTTTGGCTTTCGCTATGCCGGCATCGTCGAGGATCAGGGGAAAGATGCGTTCGTTAAAGTTACCGGCCTTATTGATCTGCAAGAGCTCGTATAGGCAGTTTTCCGATTTGAGGTAGCGGTCGCTGATAACCAAAATAATGTATTGGCCTTGCCCGATCTTTTCCATGAACTCCTTGATGCGGCCCGTGTATCCCAGGAAGGTCTTATCGCGGATAACCTTCATCCCGCGGTCGCAGAACTCTTGCTCGATTTCTACGGCGATCTTCTCGCTCTCGCCCTGCCAGGCATAAGAAATAAATACGTCCGGTTGTCTCATCCGGTCCTCCCGTAATTTTTATCCCCCATTATACCTTTTTATTTTCCTGGACTCAAATCATGGGCACGGCTATTGACTTTTACCGGCATCCAGGATTACAATCTTGCTTCAGGATAAAAAGAAGGAGGTCTAAAAAAATGAGGAAAACAGCTTTTATAATGGCGTTTTTGTTTTTGGGAAGCCTCTTTGTTTGGGGCGCTGATCCGGTTTTTGAGACGGATACGATTGGTACAAACCGGGGCGAGCTGCTCATCACCCATATCGGGCACGCCAGCCTGGTATTTACGTTCGACCAGAAAATTATCCACGTCGATCCCTGCTCGCGCATCGCCGATTACGCCCAACAACCCAAAGCCGACCTTATCCTGCTCACCCATGAGCACGGCGACCACTTCGATCCCTCAGCCCTTGACGCCATCGCCAAAGAAACGGCGATGATTATACTCTCACGGGCCTGCTTCGATAAGCTAAAAAAAGGAACCATCATGGCCAATGGGGACAAGAAAGAGGTACTCGGCCTGGTCATCGAAGCAGTGCCGGCTTACAACATCGTCAGTGTGCGGGAAAATGGCCAGCCTTTCCATCCCAGGGGCCAGGGCAACGGTTATGTCATTACCTTTGGCGAAAAAAGGGTCTATGTGGCCGGCGATACCGAGTTGATCCCGGAAATGAAGGACCTGAAAGCCATCGATATCGCTTTCTTACCGGCCAACCTACCCTATACCATGTCTGCCGACATGGTGGCGGATGCGGCCAAACTGATTAAACCGAAAATCTTTTTCCCCTACCATTTTTTTTCCGGCAAAGTCGATCTGGCCCGTATCGAAGCCCTGTTAAAAGACTGTAAAGACATCGATCTGCGTATCCGCCACCGGGCCGGCGCCCCCCAGCAACAGTAAAACCCGGGGTGATCCGGTAGACCTCGCCCACCTGTTTCCCCTCACCCCTTGTCTCTGCAATGTAAGGCAGAGGCAACAAGAGCGAACGCAGACCCCTTTAATGTAAGGAAGGGGTTGTGCCATTAATAAGGATTTGACTTAAGGACTTTTATTTATTATACTATAGGGCTTAAATAAAACTAAATTTGAAATGTTAGAAATAGGAGGTTGTTATGCGTAACGCCATCATAATGGGTGCTGCCGGTAGAGACTTTCACAACTTTAACACGTTTTTCAGGACAAACAAAGATATTAAGGTGGTGGCTTTTACCGCTACCCAAATTCCCGATATCGAAGGCCGCAAGTACCCCAAAGAATTGGCTGGTGAATTGTATCCCAAGGGGATCGATATTTACCCGGAAACGGAATTGCTGGACTTGATCAAGAAGTTCTCCGTCCAGGATGTTTACTTTTCTTATAGCGATGTACCCCATGCTTATGTGATGGGCAAAGCCGCCGATGTGATGAAGATCGGCGCCAACTTTATTTTGCTCGGCCCGGCAGAGACCATGATTACCGGTAAAAAGCCGGTGGTTTCTGTATGTGCGGCCCGGACCGGGTGCGGCAAGAGCCAGACCACCCGCAAAGTGAGCTTGATTTTGCAGGATATGGGATACAAGGTGGCTGTCATCCGGCACCCCATGCCCTACGGCGATTTGGTCAAACAGCGGGTGCAAAAATTCGAGACCATTGCCGATTTGAAAAAGCATCATTGTACCATCGAAGAGATGGAAGAATACGAGCCCCATATCATGAACAATATCCTGGTGTTTGCCGGGGTCGATTACCGGGACATCCTGGAAGAAGCGGAAAAATGCGCCGATGTCATCTTGTGGGATGGCGGCAACAACGATTTTTCATTCTATAAATCGGACCTGGAGATCGTGGTCGTCGATCCGCACCGTGCCGGGCACGAAGTCGGTTACTACCCCGGGGAAGTCAATTTCAAACGGGCCGATGTAATCATCATCAACAAAATCGATACGGCCAACCTGGAGAATATTTTGCAGGTTAGAGAGAATATCGTCCGGGTCAATCCCGGGGCCATCGTGGTGGATGCCGCTTCGCCGCTCTTTGTCCAGGACGGCGACCAGATCCGGGGCAAACGGGTGCTGGTGATCGAGGATGGCCCGACCCTGACCCACGGCGAGATGAAGTATGGCGCCGGTATTATGGCTGCCCGCAAATACGGCGCCGCCGAGCTGGTCGATCCCAGGCCCTATGCGGTCGGTTCTATTGCCGAAACCTACAAGAAGTACCCCGGTATCGGCGTTCTTTTACCGGCCATGGGTTATGGGGAGAACCAGATCAAAGACCTGGAGAAGACCATCCAGGAAGTAAAAGCCGATTTGATCATCATTGCTACACCGATCGACCTGGGCCGGATCGTTAAATTCAAGAAGCCGACCGTACGGGTGACCTATGAACTGGATGAGATTGGAAAACCCGATCTGAACGACATCTTGCGCAACCACCCAAAATTGAAGAAATAGGAGACCGTAAAGGCTGTAAAGACTGAATCTACGGATAAAGAACCGGTTCTTTGCGAGGGCGAAAAAATGAGGAACAAATTGGCTTTGATTGCTTTTGGCGGAAATGCCATGCTTTCCGGTCAAGAGAAAGGAACAGCAAAAGAGCAGTATCGGAATGCCCTGGAAGCGGCCAGGTTGATGGTCGAGATCGTTAAAAAAGGGTGCGAGTTAATCATTGTCCACGGCAACGGGCCCCAGGTGGGCAACGTACTGTTGCAAATGGAGGCAGCGGCTAATATTGTTCCTCCTTTCCCCCTCGATGTGTGCGACGCCATGACCGAGGGGAGTATGGGCTACATGATGGAGCGGGCCATCTTGAATGAATTACGCAAGCAGTCCATCGACAAAGAGGTGGCCACGGTGATGACCCAGGTGATCGTGGACCGGGAAGATAAGGCATTTAACCATCCGACCAAACCGATCGGGCCGTTTTACAATGCTTTCCGGGCCAAGCAGTTGAAAAAAGAAAATCACTGGGATATGGTTGAAGATGCCGGCCGGGGTTTCCGGCGGGTGGTGGCTTCACCCAGGCCGATCGATGTGGTTCCCAAAAGGACCATCCGCTCCCTGGTGGAAAATGGGATCGTGGTCATCGCTGCCGGCGGCGGCGGTGTGCCGGTATTTATCAATTCTTATGGCTATATCGAGGGCGTGGAGGCCGTGATCGATAAAGACTATGCCTCCTCTTTGATCGCCCGGGAAACGGGTGTGGACCTCTTCATCATCTTAACGGGCATCGACCGGGTAATCGAAAATTTCGGCCAGGAGAATGCCCGCCCTTTGAAAATACTGGATATTTCAAAAGCCGAAAAAATGATGGCCGCAGGCCAATTTCCCCCCGGATCTATGGGCCCTAAAATCGCTGCCTCCATCGAATACATCAAGGGTGGGGGCAAGGAGGTGCTCATTACTTCGGCGGAGAAACTGAGACTGGCCCTGTTGGGGAAATCGGGAACCAGGATCGTCAAAGATTTGAAGATGAGGCAAGGAGATTAAAAAGTGGATACACATATAATGGTAGAAAAAGAGGATATCGAGTTTCTGAAGGGGTATTTGCAAGGAAAGAGCATACCCGTAGAGATCGATGAATTGACCCTGCAACTGGCCCTATTCAAAACCAGGGAACAGCGGAGCCGGCGGGTGAAAATATACAATCCCAACTGCGAATACCAGCTCGGGGAATTGATCTACAAGGAATACCCCGGTCGTATCCCGGTCGGCTCTAAGAAATTTATCGAAATTACCGAAGGTGTGGTGCTGCGGGTGGCCGAAGTTCGGCAGAGATACGAGCTGCACGAGATCAAGCTGATCTATGAGGGCACATCGGAGTTTAAGAAATATACCGATTTCCTGGATAGGCAGAAAATCGAGATCCTTTTACCCCATAAGCAGGAATCGCCCTGCGAAAAACCGGAGTACCTGGAAAATACCGTCGATCCCAGGCAAGAGCAGGCCCCCCTGCTCGAGAGGGATTTTACCCACCTGAAACGAAAATTGGTTTCTGTCCTGAATAGGGAAGCGGTTTTTGCTTTTATCAGCAACCGCTCCCTCCTGGCTGAAAATTTAAAAGCCATCGAACCCGGGGTATTCGACCGCATCAAGGAGTTTTTAAAGGAGCGCCAGGAATCGATCGACACCGAATTTTTGGTGGAGAATTTTGTCCGGGTGGAGCCCAAAGCCCCGGATTTTACCGCTTATTGTTTTGCCCTCAACTATAAGATGAAAATCACCTATAAGATCGATTTCCAGCAAACCAGCGATGAAAACTGGGGAAAGTGGAACCTGATTACCGTAATCTATTACTTCAAAAAAAACTCTATCCTGAACGATCCCAACCCCCTGCTCGGTACGGTCCAGATCGGGGATAGAAAAAATATCACCCAGAAGAGGCGGAAATTCGAAGAAGGCGTCTATGAAGAGGGTTGGGGTAAATTGTACCTGACCCAGCGGGAGATCTATGCCGGCGGAGTACGCGTCAAACCCGGTACTTTCGACCTGGGCGATGCCGCCGAAGTGGAGATGATCGATGCCCGCATCAAAAAACCCCATACCCTTTACTATTACCAGGATGTGGGCTGGATACTGGGGTTCAAGGAAATTTTCGAGCGCAACAAGGCTGTGCAGGGGACGATCCTGATCCTTGAACAGGCCGAGGCCGGTAAGATTCATTTCAGCATCCGCACTACCAAAAAGGGCACTGTCTGCGATAAAATAGAGTATGACCCGGTGAAAAAGGCGTTCCACACGCTGCCGGAAAAATGGGCCAGCCCGGTCTTCGTTCACAAAGCCATGTTCCTTGAAGGGAGCACCATCGATACCCTATATGGGCGAATCGATGAATTCAGGCACGTCGAGACATTCAATAAATTGGTGCATAAGGTATTCTTAGAGTTTGGGGTTAAAGAACGCAATTACGAGATCCACTTCCTCAAGCTTTTTCATATCCTGGACCTGATCTACCCGGTAGAAACCCGGGTGGTAGAGGAAGTGCTCCTGGGCAATATCGAATTTGTCCCATCCGAGAAACTCCCCGGGGTTTTCTATCTCGATTCGGCGGCGGTGGCTGAGATCGAAGGAGAAGAGGTGATCCGCCGCAAACGGGCGGTAGATGAATCCAAGAAGAGCCGGGAAGATTTGAAGAAAAAAAAGATAATGGAAGAGATCAAAGTCAAAGAGGAGATCAAAAGAAAACGCGATGACCGGCGGAAGAGACGGGAAGATGATATGTGGTACAAAGAGAGGCTGGAGAAAGAGCGCCTGGAAAGGGAAACCTTAGAAAAAGAGAGCGCCCGGACGGAGCGTGAGCGCAGGGAGAGAGAGAGAAAAGAAAGATTGGCGCATGAGCGGGTAATCCCCGATAGGGAAGGGCGAAGAGAAGCGGTACCCCGGAAAGGGCCGGAGACGTTTAATAGGGAAAAAGAAACCGGGCGCCCGGGGGGTGAATCCACCTTTAAACCCAGGCCCGATTTCCCCCGCCCTAAACGAGAACCGTTGATGGAAGAACCTCTTGCCAAATCCCTGGTGCAGCGGAAAGAGAAAAAGAAACCGGAAGGCGAAGAAAAGAGACGGCTAGAGAGCGGAGAAGAGCGGGGACCCAAATCCCAGAAACGGGCGGTAGTGATCGATGAAACGTTGACGGAAGAGGAGATCAAGAGCGAAATCCAATTAGAAGAGCTAAAAGAGACGATATCCCTGAGCAAGCAACGGGCTTTTGAGAAAGCGAAGAAAAAGGAGGTCGCTTACCGGGATAACGGTGGTTTTGGCGGTATCTTAGCTTCCAAGCTCGATGAAGCCGTCAAAAAAAGCGAACCCGACAAAGATAAAAAAGAGAAGGATGCCAAAAAATGAAGCTCACCTCTTCCGCCTGGATGCAGGAACTCGATGCCGCCGCTATCCATGACATCGGCATTCCCTCCATCGTCTTGATGGAGAACGCTTCCCAGGGGGCGGCCCGGTTCTTTGCCGAAGAGTTTCCATTGGCAAAATATTCCCAGGTACTGGTACTGGTCGGCCGGGGCAACAATGGCGGCGATGGATTGGCAGTGGGCCGCATCCTGCACCAAACCGGGTACCGGGTGGAATTTATCCTTCTCAGCCCGGCCGAGCAGCTTAACCCGGACCCAGCCATTCAATTCAAGATTGTCCAGAACCTCGGCCTAAAGGTGACGATTCTTCACGATCCGGATAGACTGGCCGACATTTTGCGCTCATACCGAGCGGAAAATTCTTTTATCGTCGATGCCATTTTCGGCACCGGTCTGACCCGGCCATTGACCGAAGGCCTGTTCAAAGAGGTCATCGATATCGTCAACGCTGTCCGCATCCCGGTGGCCGCCGTCGATGTCCCTTCCGGCCTGTCCGAGGCATTTCTCCCCGAGGCCGGCTCTCATATTAAAGCCGAGGTGACAGCCACTTTCCAGGCCCTGAAAATCGCCCATATCTACCCGGACGGCAACCTTTTTTGCGGCCAGATCAGGGTCATCGACATCGGTATCCCCAGGGAACTCCTGGCCCAGGAAAAGTATGACATCGAGTTGATCGGGCCCGGCAATTTTAAAGATCTATTCCGGGAGAGGGCCGTCAATGCCCATAAGGGGAATTTCGGCCATGTGCTGGATATCTCCGGCTCGCTGGAAAAACCGGGGGCCGGGATATTGAGCGCCCAGGCGGTGTTGAAAGGCGGGGCCGGGTTGTGCACCGCCGCTGTCCCTGTCGAGAACCGGCTGGTCGCTGTGGCCGCCCACCCGGAGATCATGATCCTGGTTTACCGGGGAAATGATGATCTCTTGCCCCGGTTAGCCGAATTCAATACCGTTCTAGCCGGACCCGGTCTCGGCTGCACAGACGCCACCTTCAACCTTGTTTCCATGCTTCTTTCGCATGCCCGCTCTCCCCTGGTGCTGGATGCCGATGCCATCAATGTGCTGGCCGGCAAGTCGGGGGCGTTGGGACAAACGCATTCATCCCCGGTGGTGTTGACCCCCCATCCGGCCGAGTTTTCCGGGCTAACCGGCCTCTCCGTAACCGATATCCAGAAGAAGCGTTTGGAAACCGGTCGCCAATTCGCCCGCGATCACCAGGTTTTTCTCGTTTTAAAAGGCCATCATACAGTGATCGCTACCCCTTCCGGGCGACTCTATGTCAACCAATCGGGTAACCCCGGTATGGCCACTGCCGGCAGCGGTGATGTATTGTCCGGTCTAATCGCCGGCATGATCGCCCAGTTTTATGGTAAATTCGATATGCCGGAAATCTTGCAGGCAGCGGTGTTTATCCACGGCTTTGCCGGCGACCTGGCCGGCCTGGAAGTCGGTGAGACCAGCCTGATGGCCACCGATATTATCCGTTTCATGCCAGCTGCTATATTAAAATTAGATGAATATAAGAGCCGATTCCAATTCGCCTGACCAGACCCAACAAATCGGGAAGATGATCGGGCAAAGCCTGTTGGGCCGGGAAATCATCCTCTTGTGCGGCGAATTGGGGGCCGGTAAAACGCTCCTCACCAAAGGGATAGCCGCTGGTCTGGCCATCGATCCCGATCTGGTGGTCAGTCCCACCTTTACGTTGTTGAACCGTTATGACGGCCGTTTTCCCCTGTTTCATATCGATCTTTACCGCCTGGGTGAAACGGCCGCTATCGATATGCCCGAGATCGATGATCATATCGATCTGGGAATCATCGTGGTGGAATGGGCCCAGTTTTTGGCTCACTCCTATTTTGGCCTTCACAATTCCATCCATTTAGATATCACCGTCCAGGGTGAAGAGCAGCGGTGCCTGACCCTGCGGACCGGACTGGAATACCTGGCCACCTGTTTAGACCAACATTTACCCAGGAGGTAAAAAAGATGCCAAATAGACGATTATTATTCATACCCAGTATCATTTTCTTTATTTTAGCGGCTGCCTGGCCGGGTATCCTGGCCCAGGAACTGCCATTTGGGGAAAATAGACTGGACAAAAACTGGTCCGGTTTGCTCAAGGTTTCCGGGATCGATCTGCAAATTATCTTTAAAATATCATCCGGCCCGGGCAAAACGCTGCAAGCCGCCATGGATGTTCCCCTGCAAGGGGCCAAAGACATACCGGTAGATAAGATTTCCTTTGAGAACGGCCGGCTCCACCTGGAAATTACAGCCATTAATGGGATATTTGAGGGTAAAGTCAACGATGTCTTTACCGAGATAGACGGCCAGTGGACGCAGTCGGGTATGAGTTTTCCCCTATTGTTAAAGCCCATAGAGACCCTACCCCAATTCAATCGTCCACAGGAACCGAAAAGACCGCTCCCCTACGATGAAGAGGAGGCCTTTTTCGAGAATAAAAAAGCGGCTATCAAACTGGCCGGTACACTGACCCTGCCCAAGGGAAACGGCCCCTTCCCGGTCGTTCTCCTGATCACCGGCTCGGGCGCCCAGAACCGGGACGAAGAGCTACTCGGTCACCGTCCGTTCCTGGTTTTATCCGATTACCTGACCCGCCGCGGCCTGGCCGTGTTGCGATTCGACGACCGGGGTGTGGGGCAATCGACCGGGGATTTTAGTAAAGCCACCTCACTCGATTTTGCCGGGGATGTCAAGAGCGGCATTGCGTTCTTAAAAAACCATCCCCGCATCGACCCAAAAAAGATCGGTCTGCTCGGACATAGCGAGGGGGGCATCATTGCCCCGCTGGTGGCTGCCGAATCAGCCGATGTCTCTTTTATCGTCATGCTGGCCGGCACCGGTCTAACCGGGGATAAAATCATTCTCTTGCAGAGCGAATTGATTTCCCGGGCCGACGGCGAACCGGAAGAGCAGATTAAAAATAACCTGGAAGATACAAAAAAAACCTTTGCGGTACTAAAGAGTGAAAATGATCAAAAGAAAGCCGAGGAAGAGATCACCCGGATTCTCGGGCAATCGTTCGACCGGTTAAGCGAGGAATATAAAAAGCAGCAAGGCATTACCCGGGATATGATCAAAACGCAGGTGCAGACGCTTTTCACACCCTGGCTACGCTTTTTCTTGAGTTATGATCCGCTGCCGGCATTGAAAAAAGTGAAATGCCCGGTACTGGCCCTGAATGGGGGAAAAGACCTCCAGGTCCCGCCCGGGGAAAACCTGGCCGCTATTGAAAAAGCTCTCAAAGATGGCGGGAATCTTAATTATGTAATTAAAGAATTAGCCGGGTTGAACCACTTGTTCCAGACGGCTAATAGCGGATCTCCGGTAGAATATATAAAAATCGACGAAACCATTTCTCCCGTGGCGCTACAAATAATCGGCGATTGGATCGTTAAACAAACCGGTGGCGAAAAGAACGACTAGATTAGATTATTGAAAAATCTTAAAAAAAATTTAGAAAAATATTCAAAAAACATTGCAAAATCCTAATAAATATGTTATTAATATAGGCCATGTATAATTTGAGAGAACGATTTATCAATGACTTCAAGACAAGGTTTCTAAGTACAAATAAATATATTAAATGGAACATCGGGTTCCTTAGGAGGCCAAATGATAAGAAAATTTGACGACTTTAAGAAGCAGTTGACCGAGATTTCCGAGGTAGTTAACTCGTTTAAATCCGAAGCTGTCCAATTAAAAGTACTGGATCTGTTGGCGGGAATCCAGCCCACTCGTGGAAAGAGGGGAGAATCCCCCATAGCAGATGAGCTGGAAATGCCGCCGGCCCCTCAAAAGGCAAAAAAAGAAGTCAGAACACGTAGAAAAAAGGGCGAAAAAGCAGCCGCAGAAGTAAAAGAAGAAAAACCCAAAAAGAGACGGGGCCGGGCGCCTAAAGTAGCCGTCGAGGAAGAGGCGGTTAAAGTTACCGTTATTAAGCGTGGCAGAAAACCGAAAGGGAAAGGCGGGAAACGCGGTAGAATCCCATCCGGTCAGGGTGCCAGTGCCACAGTGGTCAGATTGATGGATGGCGATTTTTTCAATGTCCCGCGCACCATCAACGATATTATCGATTATTGCGAAACATTCCTCGGTAAAAGATTCAAACAAACCGATGTGTCGGGTAAACTCGGCAGATTGGTAAAAGAGGGTTTATTGTTGAGAGACAAGGGAGAAGACAGCCTCTTTTCTTACCGTAAACCTTTATAATAAAGGGTTTTACCCACAATATTCCCGATCTCTAATCGGGATGATGTAAGGGATAAAAATACGTATACTATAAATATAGAAAAATCTATCCAGGTTTTATAAGCCTACATCGATAGATTTGAGAGAGATTGCCACGAGTGTAAATTGACTTTATCGTGGAACTCGTTTAGAATATCCCCTATTCCCCATGCCCAGGAAGAAAATTCTTACGTTCGATCTGCCCGGTTTTTTTAAGCAGACATTCACCGCCCTGAAGTACCGGAATTACCGCCTCTGGTTCTGGGGACAAATGGTCAGCCTGTTCGGCACCTGGATGCAGATGACTGCCCAGGGCTACCTGGTCTACGAATTAACCCACTCGGCCTTTTCCCTGGGCTACCTGGGATTTGCCGCCGGTGCGCCCACCTGGTTGTTCACCCTGTATGGCGGCATCATTTCCGACCGCATGTCCAGGCGCCGGTTGATGATCATTACCCAGAGCGTAATGATGGTACTCTCTTTTATCCTGGCCGGCCTGGTGTTTGCCGGCCGTATTAAACCCTGGCATAATTACCTGATCGCTTTTGCCATGGGTATTGCCAACGCCTTCGACTCCCCGGCCCGCCTGGCCGTGGTGGTGGAGCTCGTCGAACAAGAAGACCTGACCAATGCCGTGGCCCTTAATTCGACCATGTTCAATACCGCCTCTGCGGTGGGCCCGGCAGCAGCCGGTATTATTTATGGGCTGTGGGGCCCGGGCTGGTGCTTTCTCATTAATGGACTCACTTTTATAGCGGTGCTGGCTTCGTTGATATTGATGCGCTTGTCGCCCATCGCTTACCCGGTGGAAAAGACATCGATCTGGAGCGATTTAAAAGAGGGGCTGCGCTACGTGGCCCTGCACCCGATTATCCGCATCATCATGGGTATAGTGGCGGTCAATAGCCTGTTGCGTTTTTCCTCCTTTACCCTGATACCGGCCTGGGCGGTGAAGATACTCCATGGGGATGCAGCCACCAACGGGCTGCTCCGCTCGGCGCTGGGACTGGGCGCTTTGGCCGGTGCCCTGTACATCGCTTCCCTGGGGCGCTTCAACTATAAAGGCAAATTGTTGATCCTGGGTACTATCCTATCGCCCCTGGTGATGCTGGCATTTGCCTTTATCCACTGGTTACCCCTTTCGCTGTTCACATTGGCGGTATCGGGCGCAGCCGGTATCCTGGTCATGAACCTCTCCAATGCTTTGGTGCAGACGCAGGCGCGCAATGCCCTGCGGGGCCGGGTGATGAGCGTCTACAGCTTGATTTTCTTCGGTTTTATGCCGGTCGGTTCTTTGCTGGTTGGCCTCCTGGCAGAGGCGCTGGGAGAACCGGCGGCCATGATTATATTTTCTGTCCTGGGCCTGCTCTTTGCCCTGGGGGTATGGCTGCGTGTACCGGCCCTAAGCAAGCAATCTTGACCGGGGAAATTTATATGGGTTTTGAACAAATTCTGTCGGCCATATTTTATTATTATGTCTATAAATACTCTCCAGGAAACGTAAAACTATACGCCGGTCTGGCCCGTAAAAAAACAAGTCCCTTGACAATCTTCATTGACAATCGTGGGTAAGTATTTTATAATTCAGGATGATTTTCTGGAGCGAGTCAAATTTTCGGTATTTATTGGGCACAGTTAAATCATCCAGCCTGAGAAGGAGTCGCAGATGAAACTTTTCGAAGAAATGGAAAAGCGGGAACACGAGGAGTTGATCTTCAGCTATTTCGAGGAAGTCGGTTTGAAGTTGATTATTTCCTTGCACGACACCACCCCGGGGAAAGCTGTCGGCGGTTTACGAATGAACCACCTCTACAAATCCGATATGAATGCCATCATCGAGTCTCTGCGCCTGTCCAGGAGCATGAGTTTTCAAAGTGCTACCGCCGACCTCGACAGCGGCGGCGGCAACGCTTTACTATTGGGCGATTCCAAAAGAGATAAGAATGAAGCTTATTTTCGGGCCCTGGGTCGATTCATCGAGAGCCTGAAAGGCCGGCTCATCATTTACCCCGATATGGGCACCGATGTCCAGGATTTTAAGTACATCCAGCGGGAAACCAGTTACACCATCTTCGATAAGGACTTAAACGACGGTTCCCGGCCCACCTCCCTGATCACCGCCTGCGGCGTCTATTGGGGTATCAAAGCCTGCGCCAAGAAACTCTTTGGTGTAGATACGCTCGCCGGTCGCAGCTTTGCCGTGCAGGGCCTGGGAGAAGTGGGCCGGGCGCTGGTGGATATGCTGCTCAAAGATGGGGCCACCCTTTATGTCAGCGACCTGGTCTACGATAACATTAAAGAAGTAGAGGATCTGAATCCCGGGGCGGAGATCAACATCCTCTCCCCGGAAGAGATCCTATTTCAGGAGGTCGATTTCCTGGTGCCGTGCGCCGTCGGGTTTATCATCGACCGGGAAAAATTGCACCGACTCAAATGCAAGGCCATTGCCGGCGCCGCTTACACCATCTTTACCGAGGAAGAGCTCATCGAAGAGGTTCATCGACGCGGTATTCTCTATGCCCCGGCCCTGGTGATTTCGGCCGGAGATTTCTTCCTGCTCAACCGCAACTTGAAACTCAGGGATGTGGAAAAGGGCCAGGAAAAGGAAATGACCCGGATCATTTACGATATCATGCTTAATATCCTGGACCGGGCCGCCGGGCAAGACATTTCCCCTTACCAGGTGGCTGTCAAAGCTGCGGGCGAGCGGATTAAGAAGGTCGGACAGATCAAGAATATCCTCTGTTAAATAAGCCGATGGAGAACAAGAAAGAGAAAAACCACCCAAGGAGAGGAAAAATGGGCCCGAACTATTACATTTTAGCCATTAACCCCGGGTCGATCTCGACAAAGATCGCGGTCTATAAAAATGATGAACAGCTTTTTGTAGAGAGTATTTATCACAGCGACCAGGATATCGCCAAATTCGACCGGGTATGGGATCAATACACTTTCCGGAAAAGAGAGATCCTGGATTTTTTGCATGAAAAAAATTTCGATCTTGGCCAGCTCGCCTGCACCGTGGGCCGGGGTGGACTCTTTAGACCGGTCATCAGCGGTGCTTATGCCATCAACCGGGTGATGCTGGGCGATGCCCGCAACGCCGTCCAGGGAGAACATGCCTCCAACCTGGGTTGTGTGCTCTCCTACGGCATTGCCTGGGATTACCATATCCCGTCTTATATCGTCGATCCCCCCTGTGCCGACGAGCTCCAGGATGTGGCCCGACTGTCCGGCCACCGCGAGATTAAGAAACGGAGCCTGTTCCATGTGTTAAACATCAAGGCCAAAGCCAGGGCAGCCGCCGCGGAGTTGGGTAAACCCCTCAATGACATGAACCTGATCGTCATCCACCTGGGGGGCGGTATATCGGTTATTGCCATGCAAAAAGGCCGGATAGTGGATGGGAACAATGCCCTATGCACCGGGCCTTTCACCCCGGAAAGAACCGGCAACCTGCCGGTGATCGATTTTATCGATTACATTTTCGATAAGAAGATCGAGCGCCGGGATGCCAAAAAAATGGTGGTCGGCAAAGGGGGAATGTACAGCTACCTGGGCACCAAGAGCCTGATCGAGGCTGGCCAAAAATACAAAGAAGGCGATCCCAAAGCCCAACTCGTCATCCGGGCCATGGGTTACCAGGTGGCCAAAGAGATCGGCACCATGGCCGTGGTCTTAAAAGGCGACATCGACGCCATTGTGCTGACCGGCGGGGCGGCCAACTCGGATATCCTGGTGGACTATATTAAAGACCATATCTCTTTTCTCAGCCGGCAAATCCTGGTATTACCCGGCGAAGAAGAGATGAAGGCGCTGGCCCACGGGGCTTTGCGGATTTTACGGGGAGATGAAGAGGCCCTAACCTATCCCCAACAGATCGAATGGAATAATCCTTTCCAATGAGAAGAGCCGACTAGATAAGGAGTGACCTTATGGAAATCTTTAAAATTATGAAAGAGAAAAAGCAGGAACAGATCGCATTTTATACGGATAAATCGGTAAAATTACGGGCTATACTGGCTATCCACAGCACCGAGCTGGGCCCGGCCCTGGGCGGCATCCGCATCCTGAAGTACCAGTCCGCAGACGAGGCGCTAACGGACCTGATCCGCATTTCCCAGGCCATGACCTATAAAAATGCTGCCGCCGGTTTAAACCTGGGCGGCGGCCAGGTCGTCATCATCGAACAGGACGGTATGGAGAAGGGCGAGGCCCTGTTTAGGGCTGTCGGGCGCTTTATCGAGAGTTTTAAAGGCCGGTTCATTTCCGGCGGCGACATGGGGGTGACCGAAGAGTACATGGAATACATCGCCATGGAGACCCACTATGTCACTAACCTGCCCGAATACTGCGGCGGTAGCGGCAACCAATCCCGTATGTGCGCCGAAGGAGTGTTTACCGGCTTAGTGGCCGCCGCCCAGTACCGCTGGGGCACAGACGATATTGCCGGTAAAAGGATATTGATCCATGGCTATGGAAAAGTCGGTAGCCGCCTGGCTGCCTCATTAAAAAATAAAAACGCCGAAGTGTTGATCGCAGACATCGATCCACTAAAAATAGGGGCCGCCCGGGCCGCAGGTTTTGAAATCATCGACCTGGAAAAAATGTTCTCGGTTAAGGTCGATATCTTTTCCCCCTGCGCCATCGGCTCGATCATCACCCCGGGAACGGCTGAAAAGATCAACTGCAAAATAGTGGCCGGAGCCGCCAATAACCAGCTCCAGGGCAACCAGGAAGACCAGATCCTGAAAAAAAGAGACATCCTCTATGTGCCCGATTTCATCATCAATTCCGGGGCCGTCATCGATGCGGCCGAGGAGTACTGGGGCTCGGTGTCGCCCGAATACCAGGGGTATAAAAAGGTGAGAGTCGAACGAAAAGTCGGGCAGATCAAAGAAAGACTGCTGGAGATTTTAACAGCGGCCGACAAAAAAGATATCACGCCCAACCAGGCGGCCCACGACTACGCCGAGGAGCGGATCCAGGTCATCAAAAATCTCAAGGGCATGCACATCAGTAAGGGGAGGATTTAAGGGTTGAGTTCCCGTTACTTTCCAGCTCGGCCAGTATCTTATTAGCCAGCGTTTTTCCCAATTCTACCCCCCATTGGTCGAACGAATAAATATTCCAGATTACCCCCTGGACAAACACCTTGTGCTCGTACAGGGCGATTAATTGACCCAGGGAAAAAGGGGTTAACCGGTCGAATAAGAGCAGACTGGTTGGCTGATTGCCAGGAAAGGTCTTATAGGGAATGAGCTTTCCCGGGACACCTTCCGCTATCGCTTCTTCCCGGCTTTTACCAAAAGCCAGCGCCTCTGCCTGGGCAAACAGGTTGGCCAGCAATTTTTGCTGGTGGTCGGCCAGGGGAAGCAGGGACTCGGTAAAACCGATCAAATCGCTGGGTATGAATCTCGTCCCCTGGTGCAGCATCTGGTAAAAGGTATGCTGTCCATTGGTGCCGGCCGCTCCCCAGACGATCGGGCCGGTCTGATAATCTACTTCCCGGCCCTGCCGGTCCACGCTCTTCCCGTTCGATTCCATATCCAGCTGCTGGATATGGGCCGGGAAATCCTGCAAGTAATAGGAGTAGGGAAGTATCGCATACGTCTCTGCCCCCCAGAAATTGTGGTTCCAGACACCCAGTAAAGCCATGATCACCGGGATATTCCCTTCCAGGGGGGTAGACCGGAAATGGGTATCGATGCTGTGAAAACCCCGCAACATCTCCATGAAATGCTCATAGCCCAGGGCCATCATCACCGGCAGGCCGACCGCAGAGGTCAGCGAATACCGCCCGCCCACCCACTCCCAGATTTTGAAGATATTCTCCCGCTCGATCCCGAAAGCTTCAGCCGCTTCCATGTTCTGCGTGACAGCCAGGAAATGCCGATCGACCGCTTTTAGCGATAGCGGCTTTAGACCATCGACCAACCAGCGGCGCGCCGTTTCGGCATTGGCCAGTGTTTCCTGTGTGCTAAAGGTTTTGGAGGCCACGATAAAGAGCGTTTCTGCCGGGTCGAGCCCGTGCAGGGTTTCGCTTATATCGGCCCCATCCACGTTGGAGACAAAGTATACCCGGATATCCCGGTCGGCGTAAAACCGCAAAGCGCCGAAGGCCAGGCGCGGGCCCAGGTCTGAACCGCCGATGCCGATGTTAACCACGTTCTTAATCGGTTTAGCGGAAATTCCCAACCGCCTGCCCCCCCGGATTTCCTGGACACACCCCTTCATCTGCTGCCAGACCGCCCGCACCTCCGGCATCACATCGCGGCCATCCACGAATATCGGGGTGCCCGACAGGTTCCGACAGGCCACATGCAGGGCCGCCCGTTCTTCCGTGCCGTTGATCTTATCCCCCCGGAACATGGCCTCGATCTCGTCGGCCAGGTTACGGGCCCGCGCCAGGTCGAAGAGCAATTTCATCGTCTCTGTGGTCACCAACTGCTTCGAATAGTCGAAACAGAGACCCCCCGGTTTCAGGGAGAATTTTTCGCCCCGCTCTTTATCGGCGGCAAAAAGGTCCCGCAACGACACAGACTGCATCTCCCGGTGATGCTCGACCAGTACCGCCCATGGGGCCAGCGAAGTTAACCCTTTTCCAGCCATGATTCCCGGTTATTCCTCTTTTTCGCCCGGCAGGTGGTAAACCACTTTGACGCCCTCGATCTCCTGCTTGACCGGGTAATCGGCCAGCAGGATAAAATTCGATTCCTTGATGCGTGCCAGGAGCCTGGCCTTGACCAGGCGCCAATCCCGGCGATTATGGATAAAAGCCGCTTTGGAAGAAGCTTCATAGCCCAGGTCGCCCTTGATTAATATATCGTCGCTGACCTCGCCGGCGGCCAGGGATATCGCCCCATTCTCTGCCATCACCTCGCACAGTAAATCGCCGCTATCGGCAAATACAAATACCCCTTTCAGATACAGGTAGTCGATCGGTTCTTTCGTGGTGTTTTTCACCCGGATAACAATAGATGGCACGATAACGACTTTACCGGTACTAACTTTCCGGTCCAACCACTTCGAGTCATGCTCCACCACTTCCACCATCGTTTTGATCTTTTGCGTATCTTCCCGGAGTTTCTCGGCAGCCTGTGTCGCTTCTTCTTCGAGTCCCTCGAGCTGTTGTTTTATCGGGTATAACCCCCCGATGCGTACCGGACCGGAGCCCCGGGTATTGACAAATATCTTGACATTCATCTTCTTCCATTCTTCGATGTTTCGCAAGAATGCCTGTTTCGAGCTGGCCGAGTAACCGAAAAAAGCCTGGATGAAGACTTCCTCGCTGACCTGACCCGGAAATAGCGGTTCTTTACAGGTTTGCGCCACCCCATCGCTGTGTACCGAGCCTGTATCCGCCAATTCGAATATACCCTCGAAATTAACGTAGCGGAGCGCCTGTTTGCCGGTATTCTTGAACTTGAAAGAGACCGCCGGTACGATTTTCACGCCCTGGGCAGTCACTTCCTTCTCGACCCATTTCGAGTCGATCTGCACGATCTCGATCGAGGCAGCCACCTCTTTGGCGGTCATCTTCTCTAAAACCAGGTAGCGAAACAGCAAATAACCCAGGAACCCCGCCACCAGGATGGTCAGCAGCACCACATAGGTCTTGGGCTGCTTAAAGAAATCCCTATTTTCCACATATTTTTCAAAAGGATTTTCATTCTCGTTCATAATTCCTCCTTTTTCCACAGACTTTTTAGATCACCATTATACCCCCAGTCGTCATTTTTTTCCACCCCCATCGGGGTTCCTCTCCCGGTCGGGGAGAAGGGGAGAAACTTTTTTTGACAAAGAATCGTTTAATACATTTGTAATAGAAAAAACGAGGTAACGCCAGCATGAAAAAATGGTCTATAACGGTTTTGATTTTGTCTTCTTTGTTTATCGCCCAGTGCGCCGCCCCGGCCGGGACAAAGGACGGTTCGGCGAAAAAAGAGGCCGGGAAGAAGGAAAAATCGGTGGAAGCGCAGAAAAACGCCACCGGGGATGGGGGGGAAGAGAGTGAAGCCGTGCCGGTGCAGGTGGTCAAACCGGCCCGGGGTAACATCAGTTCTTACCTGCTTTTCTCCAGCAACGTCGATTCGGAAAAGATGGTGGATATCTACCCGATGACCCTGGGTATCGTAGAAACGATCCTATTCGACGAAGGGGATTGGGTGGACAAGGGTGCGGTCCTGGCCGTGCTCGATGACCGGGAGGCGTCGCTAAACGAGGAAAAGTCCCGTCTCAATTACGAACAGTTAAAGGCCGAGCTCGAACGCCAAGAGGAGATATTCAAGCGGGAGTTGATCAGCAAAGAGGAATACGAACGGCTGAAATTCAAGGCCGCTAGCGCCCTACTCGATTGGAAGCAGCAGAAGCTCTTCCTCGCTTATACCCGCATCACTTCCCCCATCTCCGGCCAGGTTAGCCGGCGCTACATCAAGGTGGGTAATAAGGTAACGACCGCGCAACTGGCTTTTTCGGTGGTCAACACGCGGGAAAAGATCGCCGTGGTCAACATTCCCACCCAGGAACGGTTAAACCTTTTCTTGAAACAGAAAGCGGTCATCATGGCCGGTGCAAAGGAGATTGCCGGGGCAGTGAAGCGCATCTCGCCGTCGGTAGACCCGGAGAGCGGTACTTTCAAAGTGACGGTCGATGTCGATGACCGGGACAATACGTTGGCCGTAGGCGAATTCGTCAATGTAAAAATCGTTAAAAAAGTCCATGAAAACGTGGTCTTGCTAACCAAAGAGGCCCTGGTCTACGATGGCGGTAAAGTATTTGTCTTCGTGGTGGACGGGGCCAACAAAGCCTTCAGAAAAGAGATCCAGACGGGTTTTGAGGATGGTTCAAGAGTCGAGGTTACCGGCGGCATTAGCGAACAGGACCGGGTGGTCACGGCCGGGAAGAGTTCTTTAAAGAGCGATACGCTGGTCAAAGTAGTCGAACCGATAGTCTCCTGATAGGGATATTTTGAACATGAAGATAAAATCTCATTTCGATGTCACGATTAAGCGGCCGGTGGCCATTATCATGATCGTATTGGGCATAGCCGTATTCGGTTATGTGAGTTACAAGCGGCTGAGCTGGGATTTGATGCCGAAAATTTCATATCCCTCTTATACCATTCGCACCGAGTACCCGGGCGCAGCCCCGGAAGAGGTGGAGAACGTGGTTTCCCGGCCCCTGGAAGAGCAGTTGAGCCTGATTAAAGACCTGGTCTCCCTGACCTCGGTCTCCAGGCCGGAGCAATCGGATATCGTCCTGGAATTCACCTGGGACGCAAACCTTGACCGGTCTTCCCAGGAGATCCGTGAAAAACTCGACCAGGTGCAACTGGACGAGGGGGTGGAAAAACCGATGATCCTGCGCTATGACCCGTCGTTAGACCCGGTGTTGCGACTGGCCATTGTCAGCGATATCCCGCTCCTCGATTTGCGGCTGATCGCCGAGGATGAGATCGCCCGCGAGCTGGAGGCCCTGCCGGGTGTGGCGGCGGCCCGGGTCAAAGGCGGTTTTGAGAAAGAGATATTCATCAAGCTCGATGAAAAGCAGCTCGCTGCCACCCAGATACGCTTCAACGATATCACCGCCCGCCTGGCCCAGGAGAATATCAACCTGGCCGGCGGTAATGTCAAAGAGGGGGAAACCGAGTATATTGTGCGCACGCTCAACGAGTTTCGCAATATCCAGGAGATCGGCGATATCATCATTGCCCGCAAAGAGGGGGTGTTGATCCGGCTCAAAGACATCGCCGAGATCGCTTACAGCCACAAAGAGCGCCAGGTGATCACCCGCGTTAACCAGAAGGAAAGCATCGAGATCGATATTTACAAAGAAGCGGATGCCAACATCGTCGATGTCAGTAACCGGGTCAAAGAGCGGCTCTTGGGCACAGCCGAGCAACAGCGGTTTGTCGAGATGATGAAAACCGGCCAGGTGAAAGGTCCGGCCGCTGATCCGCTGCTGGAAAAGAGCATGACCGATTTCCTGGCTTATCGTCTCGGCAGCCAGGGGCAGAAGATGGAATACAATATCCTGGCCGACCAGGCCATCTTTATCGAGAGCTCTATTAATGAAGTCAGGGATACGGCGGTGCTGGGGGGCATCCTGGCTATCCTCATCCTTTACCTGTTTTTACAAAATTTTTCCACCACCCTGATCGTGGCCGTATCTATCCCGTTATCGGTGATCGCCACCTTTGCCCCGCTCGACCTTTTCAAGGTCAGCCTGAACATCATGTCCCTGGGCGGCCTGGCCATGGGTATCGGCATGTTGGTGGATAACTCGATCGTGGTCATGGAGAGTATATTCCGTTGCCGGGAAGAGGGGGACGAATGGGTCGAGTCTGCCGTGCGCGGCGTATCAGAGGTGGGCAATGCGGTGGTGGCTTCCACCCTGACCACGGTGGCCGTGTTCTTCCCGATCGTCTTCGTAGAAGGAATCGCCGGCCAGATTTTCGGCGACCTGTCGCTGGCCGTGGTCTTCTCCCTGCTGGCCTCATTGATGGTCTCGCTCTACTTTATCCCCATGCTGGCATCGCGCAAAGCCGGCCAGAAGAAAGAGCTACCGGTAAAGAAATTCTCCTATACTGTCGAAAAGGAGCGCACGCTCAAGAATTTCCTCCGTGTGCCACTCGAATGGGCGTTTAATAGCGCGCGTATCTGCTGGCAATTGCTCGCGGTATCGGCCATATTCTTCCTGGCGGTGATCGGTATCATACTCTATCCGCTGCTCACCCTCTTGCGGCTCAAGCAGCCGTTGATCCGGTTGACCGGGTTTCTGACCGGCCGCTTTAACAAAGAAAAGCTCCTCTGGGAAGAGTATATGACCCTGACCCCATTCGACCGCTTTATCCAATCGCTGGCGAAACGGCAGGGGTGGGTCAAGCGGGCGTTGATCTCTGTGTATTTCTATTGCCGCTTTTTCTCAGAGGCGCTGGCCTTTATCTTTACCCGTATACTCTTATCGTTCCTGGGACTTGGGGTTGTCTTTTTCAAGGGCCTGGGCATCGTACTCCTGGCCTCGATCATGCCGGTGATTAAAGTGGCCAACTTCCTATTCGGTAAGTTACTCTCTTTCATCAACACCTTTTATCCCCGCTTGCTCGTGGCCTCGATCAATAAATCCAACCAGGTGATCGCCGTCACCCTGGTCATCTTTGCTATTACCATACTGGTGATCCTGCCGCGCCTGGGCAGCGAGCTGATTCCCGAGGTACACCAGGGCACGCTCCATGTCAATATCAACTTCCCGGTGGGTACGCCGGTGGAGAAAAACGATGAAGTCCTGCAAAAGATCAGCCGGCAGATCGGCCAACTCGACCGGGTGGAGCGGATCGGATACTTTGCCGGCACCACCCGCGACGAATTGACTGAAAACGAAGTCGGCGAGCACATCGGCAAGGTGACGGTAACTTTAAAAAAGAGCCGTAACATCCAGGCCGCCGAAGAGAGTGTCATCGCTAATATCCGCACCATCCTGTCCGGGTTTACCGATCTCGATTTCCACATTTCCCGGCCGGTGCTCTTCACCATGAAACCGCCCATCGAAGTATTGATCAAGGGGTACAACCTGGAACAGTTGCGCCGGATCAGCGCCGAATTACACGGCAAGATAGCGGCATTACCCGGGCTCAAAGATGTCCAGAGCAGTGTCAAGGCCGGTTTCCCGGAGCTGGTGGTGGAGTTTGAGCGTATGCGGCTCTCGCGCTACGGCCTCAACGCCTTCGATGTGGCTTCCCTGATCAAGAACAAAATCGAAGGCTTCGTGGCTACCCAATACAAGGAAAAAGACAAACGGGTGGGTATCCGCGTCTACCTCAAAGACGAGCAACGGGAGCGGGCGGAGAACATCAAGAATTTGATCGTCAATCCCGGTGGGGCCATCCCCATCCCGCTTAACAGTGTCGCCAATGTCGTCATCGAGAGCGGGCCCAATGAGATCCGCCGGGTCAACCAGGAACGGTGCGCCATCATCTCGGCCAATATCGCCGGCATCAGCCTGACCGGTGCCACCAAAGAGATTTACGATACGGTTAAGGGCTATCCGCTACCGGCCGGGTTCACTTACGAGCTATCGGGCCAGGATAAAGAGATGAAGGTCTCCTTAGACAGCCTGGCCCTGGCCATGCTGCTGGCTATATTCCTGGTCTACATCGTCATGGCCGCCCAGTTCGAGTCATTCCTGCACCCCTTCTTGATCTTGTTCACCATCCCCATGGCCCTGATCGGTGTCTTCCCGATCCTCTTCATCTTACGCATCCCCATCGGGGTCACGGTCTACATCGGTTTGATCACCCTGGTCGGCATCGTGGTCAACAATGCGATCCTCTTGATCGATTACATCAATACCCTGCGCAAACGCGGCCTGGAAAAGATCGAGGCCATCAAGCTGGCCGGTTCCGTCCGCATGAGGCCGATTTTGATGACCACCACCACCACCGTACTCGGCCTGTTGCCCATGGCCATCGGCCTGGGTGAAGGCACCGAGATCCGTACCCCGATGGCCATCACCGTTATCGCCGGCCTGGTTAGCTCTACCTTTTTGACGCTGGTGCTGATCCCCATTATCTATAATAAATACAGTAAATAAAAGAGAGACCCATGAGCGATTATCAAATCAAAGAAAGGCTCTTGCCCAGGTTTTCCCTCAACCGGCCGGTGACCGTGGCCATGATCCTCCTATCTATCCTGGTGGTCGGCGTTATCGCTTACTCCCGCATTAAGCTCGATCTCTTCCCGGCCGGTCTGAACCCCCCGTTCATGGGAATATGGGTGCCTTACCGGGATGCCAACCCCCGGGAGATCGAGGAACAAATTGTCAAGCCGATGGAAGGGGAACTGAAAACGGTTAAGAACCTGAAAAGACTCTTTTCCGATTCTTCTACCGATGGCTCCTGGTTCTGGCTGGAATTTGCCCAGGGTGCCAATATGGATGAGGCTTACAGCCAGGTATCCGACCGGGTCGAGCGGGTCAGGCCGCTGTTGCCGGAAGACCAGGAACGGATTTTCATCCGCCGTTTCCGGGAAACCGATGAACCGATCATCTATATGGGTATCTCCTTCGATGAACGGGTAGAAGACCCCTATTATGTCTCCGATAAATTCATCAAACAGGCCATCGAGGGCATCAAGGGGGTGGCCAATGTCGAGCTCTTCGGCTTGCGCGAAAAGTATGTCCAGATCATCATCGATACCGACAAGGTGAAAGCCTACCGCATCAACCTGCCGGTACTGATGCAAACGTTGATGCGGGATAACTTTGCCATGTCCAACGGCTATGTCTATGTGGGCCAGAAGAGGTTCCTGCTGAGAAGCAAGTCCCGGTTTTCCTCCCTGGAAGATATCCGCCAGGTAGAGATCGGCAACGGCGTGCGCCTGGAAAATATCGCCGCGGTGATCTACGATTACGATGAGGAACAGGAAAGCATCATGCGCGTGGATGGGAAAATAGCCGCCGGCCTGCTGGCCTACAAGGAGAGCGAGGCCAACACTGTCGAGGTGTGCCAAAAGATCATGGAAAAGCTCGATGAACAATTGCGGGACCGGCCCGAGATGCGCGGCGTATCCCACTTTATTTTCTGGGACCAGGGCCAGATAATCAACGAATCCATCAATAATCTAAAAACCACCATGCTCTGGGGTGGATTCTTCGCTTTTCTCGTGTTATTGGTTTTTCTAAGAAAGTTTCCCATCACCTTTATGATCACCCTGGCCATCCCCCTGTCCATGCTCATCGCCATCCTGGCGATCTATGCCCTGGGCTGGACGCTCAATGCCTTTACCATGATGGGCCTGATGATTGCCATCGGCATGGTGGTGGACAATTCCATTGTTATCTCGGAGAACATCTACCGTTTAAGCAGCCTCGATTATGACCGCAAACAGGCGGCCATACTGGGCGCTTCCGAAGTTGGCCTGGCCATCCTGCTGGCTACCCTGACCACCGTGGTCGTCTTTTTGCCCCTGATGATCATGAGCGGCAATTCTTTTATGTCCTTTTACCTGACCCGCATCGGTGTGCCGGTCATCTTCTCCATCCTGGGCAGCCTTTTTATCGCCCTCGTCCTCATCCCCCTGGCCTCCACTTATACCATACCCAAGAAGAAGGAGATCGTCTACCCCTCCCACAGCCGACTGGCCCAGTGGTATCAAAACGCCCTGGTCAAAGTTCTCAAACACCGGTTCGATACCATCCTGGCGATTATATTCCTGATTTTTAGCATCGCCATCCCGGCCAACCTGATGAAACGGTCCGATTTTGCCGAAGGCGGGCCCCGGGACGCCCGGGTGATGTGTGAATTTCCCTCCAATTACAACGTGGAAAAAGTCGATAAGGCCATGGATTACATTGCCCAAAAAATCATGGAAAAAGACGATATCTATCACATCGACCATATTTCCTCCCGCGCTTCCCAATTTTTCGGTCGCCTGGAAGTCTACTTAAAACCGGACCCGGACACCCAGTGGTATCAGACCCTGTACCGGCGTATCGTCAATATATTGGGAATCAGCCATTACCGGCGGTTGACGCGAACGGAATTGACCGAAGATATCAAACAGAACCTGCCGGTCATCCCGGGTGTTAAGATGCGCACCACCTGGCGCCAGGAAGGGGAAGGCAGCGATAACTCTCTCTCCTTCATGCTGACCGGCTACGATATCGAGGTCCTGGGCCAATTGGCCGACGAGCTGGAGCGGCAATTGAAATATGTGAAAGGCGTTTTGAGCATCGAGACCGATGTCCAGACCGGCAACGACGAGGTGCATATCTCGGCTGTGCGGGACAAGGCTTACCTGCTGGGCACCAACCCCGGTTACCTCAGCCAGTTGGTGCGTTTCACCCTGAGTAACCGCAAGATATCCAATTACCAGGCCCCGGAACGGGAGATCGAAATCTTCGTCAAATCGAAGCGCGAGCAGCGGGAGTCGCTGCTCCAGTTGAAAAACACCTTTATCAAGACCGATAGCGGTAACGAAACCACGCTCGCTTCCATCGCCGATCTGACCTTTCACAAGAGCGTTGGCAATATCCGCCGGGAAAACGGCAAGGCCACCCTGGAAATGAAGGTCTACTTCGGCGATGAAGACATGGAAGAGATGACCGGTCGGCTGGAAAAAGTTTTTAAAGGTTTCCAATTTCCCACCGGTTATTCCTTCGATCAAGGGGACCGGGCCCGGCGCTTCGCCGATCAGGATGCCGACCTCCAGACCGCCCTTTTGTTCTCTATCATCCTGGTTTTCCTGATCATGGGCGTATTATTCGAATCCTTCATCCTGCCCCTATCCGTGCTCATCGCCATACCGGCCGCCTTTATCGGTTCTTACTGGCTCCTTTTCATTACCGGCACCACCTTTGAGATCATGGCCGGCATCGGCCTGGTGGTGCTCATCGGCGTGGTGGTCAACAATGCCATCGTGCTCATCGACCTGGTCAACCAATACCGCAAGAGCGGCATGCAGCGGGAACAAGCCATACTGATGGCCGGTGTCAACCGCCTGCGCCCCATCCTGATGACGGCCCTGACCACGATCTGCGGTCTCATCCCCATGTCCATCGGCAACACCGGCCTGGTCGGCATTCCCTATGCGCCCATGGGTATCACCCTGATCGGCGGCCTGGTCAGCTCCACTTTCCTGACCCTGTTTGCCGTGCCCCTGCTCTACACCTATTTCGACGACCTGCGTCACTTCTTCCCCCGCTACCTGAAAAAGTTTTAACCCGGACCCAGCCAACAAAAACCGGGGGTTGCCTTCAACCGGATTATCGGATAAAATAGGGTCTTATGGAAGACAGCCTGATCCAGAAACTCTATGACCGGGATGAGAAGGCGCAGCGTGAACTGATCGACCGGTTTAATTCCCGCATTTTTCTCTACTTCAAATTGCGCATCAAAGGCGAGAACAATTACGAGGACCTGGTACAGGAGGTTTTTTCTTGCTTCTTTTCCGGGGTCGAGAAGAAAAAGATCGGCAACGACTTTATGATCGCCCCCTTCATCTTCGGTATCGCCCGGAGGATCATGTTCAATTACTTTTACCGGAAGAAACGGGAGACCCACATCAAGAAGAGTGCGGAAGAGCGTTTCGAGTTCGCCTATGATTTTAAAGAGGAGAGGCGACTTGAGAATCAAAAACTGGGGGAAGTGGTCAAAGAGGTGATCGACCGGTTGCCGCCGATCGATAAAAGGATACTCCGGGAATTTTACTTGAACGAGAATAAGATCGAGGAGGTGGCCCATATCCTGGGCAAGACCCGGCATTACATCAGCGTGCGCAAAGAACGGGCCTTAAAAAGAATAAAAAGTGAGATATGCCAGCGCCAAGATTTATATTAATACCAGGAACGGGTAAAGATGAACTGCAAGGAGTTTTCTCTCCTGGTGGATAGCTATTTGCGAGGGGAGCTTTCCGAGGAGACGAAAGAGGCGTTCGAGCACCATTACTTTGCCTGCGACAAATGCTTCTTGGACCTGCAAATCCAGGCCAAGTTATTCGGCAAAGAGATCAAGATCGAAAAGACATCATGAAAAAAGACTTTTTAGTATTTGTACGTGTTGAAGTTCTCAAGTAACTCTGTGAACGAATGCGGCTTATACTTTGCAAACGCTTCCTCTTCGACAAAAACATAATCGAAGTGAGTTTTAGTTTGTACTGCATCGATATCATCGCACCATTGCCGCAACCGCTCCATCTTTAACGGCACATCCGTATCTTCCCGCCCTTTGGTTTCGACGATGACAACCCGGTTGTCCGTCAGCTTGACTATAAAATCCGGGTAGTAGTTGGAAATGTCGCCGGCGGCGTTCACGTAGTCAAGGTTGAAATGCACGGCCAGGTAATTCTTCGCAAATGAGACCACGTCGCTGCAATGCTCCAGAAATTCGGCAAACCGGAGCTCCAGTTGGTTGTCGCCGATGATGCGGTTAAAGACGCTTTTCTTCGGGACAAGATAGCCTTGATCCTTGGCCACAAAGGGCCGGGTCTGGCGCAGCTTAATCGTATCCCGGATCTCGGCGTCGCCTTTTTCCCGGACGGTCAGCGCATTGATAGCCTTTTTGAATGTCTCGATCAGTGTTTTGGTAGCGGCCAATTCCGACAGGTTGCGTAATGTGTTGGGGTTTTCCAGCTCCACCGGGCGATCGAATAACCCCTCTTGCACGAAAGCCTTGACCTTGCCGTACAGCAAGTCATAACTGCTGACCAGGCGCAAATCCTTCATAATCGTTTGCGCGAAATAGCCGATCACGCTGCGATAGTCGGGGATACCGGTGGTGTCGAGAATCGTGGTATGTGTGATCTCGCCGCTGGCGATATCCTTGAAGACGATCTCCCGCTGTTCTTCTTCGGCGAATTGCCGGTAGGTTAATCGCTCATGCCCCAGGGCGGCAATGTCCAGGTCGGCCAGGCTTTTGTACTCCCGGTAAACACGGGGACTAAGCACCGGGATTTCAATGTCCAAAGCGGCGATGTCCTTCTTCTCGTTATCCTTGTCTACTTCTATCACCAGCGGGGTGTTAGGCCCCGTACCCTCGCCCATCGCCTTGCGCTCCAACACCACACCTTCGGCCTGGATGGATTCCACGAACTCCATGAAGGCGTTTGTACCGACGACACTGACGTATTCTTCCACATCGCCGGGATACATTTTTCGCAAACCCCGGCCCAGCGTCTGCTCAGGGAGTATGTTACTCGGTGCTTTGTAGGCACGCAAACCGACAATAGTCGTAACATTGCGGACATCCCACCCTTCTTTGAGCATCATCACCGAGATGATGGCCTTGTAAGGGCTGTCCGGCCCGTCGATCTTATTGGCTTGCTTGCGAAGTTTATCCAGCTCCTCTTTATCCTTGCCCGTAGCCGCTTCGGAAATCTCGCCGTTGTTTTTGGTGTGAATGACCAGCACGGCGTCTTTATCGGCAAATTCCGGGTAAGTGACCCGCAAGTACCCGGCCACGTCGTCGCAATTGCGGGTATCGTCGGTCATCACGAATAGGATTGCCTTTTTGCCCATTTTCTCGTGCTCGGCATAAGCCTTGCGCCATTCGATCACACCCAGGTGGATATAGTCGGCATATTTCTCGGTGTACCTGGCGCTCTGGTGCTCCTGCAATTTCGCCCGGCTCGGCGCATCGGGTAGGACCGGATGCTTGACCACATTCTGCGAAATGGCCTCGACCAGCGGGTAATCGGCTATAGTTTGGACGAAGATCGCCCCGTTGTTGTGCCTGGGCGTGGCCGTGGTATCGACCTGCATGGAAAGGGCCGCATCCTTCTGCTTCAGCCGGTTGTGGATGTCCTGGATGGATTTGAACCAGGCCATACGCGGATCGTGGATATGATGGGCCTCATCGTTTAACACCAGCAGCTCGTCTATGTCCCGCACGATCATCCCCAAATCGACCCGGGAATCGGTAGTTGCGCCGGTGGGCCGCTTGCCCAGGAAATAATCCCGCAGGTCTTCATCATCCGGCGACGGCGGGATGTCGTCTCCCGAATAAACCCGGTGGATATTGGTCAGGAAAATATTGCCCGTATGCCGGGTGATGCGCACCTCGTCTTGCAGATGCAGTGTCAATTGAAAATCGTCGCGCCAGTTGCGCCCATCGAAGCCATTGTCCGGGATCACCGGGTCGGCAAAGAATATCCGCAGGCCCTGGAAATCCCGGTAAACCCGGTCCAATACGATGATGTTGGGCGTGATGACCAGGAAATTACGTGCCAATTCCGATTCCGGCTCATAGAGCTTGTGATAAAAACTCCAGGCCAGTGCCAGGCTGAGCACTTTGGTCTTGCCTGTACCTGTAGCCATCTTCACCACGAATCGCCGCCAGGTCTCATCGAACATACTGCCGGATACCTGGCCGCTGGCGTCGAAGCGCATTAAATCGTGCTTGTCCTTGACCCCGACCACATCATAAAGGTAGATAATCGTTTCCAGGGCCTCGCGCTGGGCGAAATAGTATTGGAATTCTGCTATGGTCCCGTCGCTCATCGGTATCAGGTGCGGTGTTTTAAACCACCAGTTGAGCAGGCTCCGGCTGGTGTCTGTAGCGCCCACATAGCCGCTGTCCCGGAACGCCTTTACCTTGCGGCGCAGTTCCACCACCAGCGGCGGCATGAGTTTATCCATACTGCTTTCCCGCAACGATTCATCGGCCGGGAACCAGCGGATGCCCGGATCGAGGATGGCATACGGAGATGGCGGAAAATCTTTATGCAGTGCCATTATTTATCCTTGCTCCCTATAGGGACCATTTCGGTGATCTCAACGAAATGGTCTTCGATCCGGTGACCACTGTTGAAACAGGACAACCTGGCCTTCTCGATTACGGCCTCGAAATTTCGGTAGTCGCCGTAGCCCAATACGCCGGCGAACTCACGGCTTAACCAATACTCCATACCCGCTTCGTTCGTACGCTTGATCCGCTCAAAAGGCGACACATGCCCGCCGGTGGTCTTCACAGGTTTCATGCCCATTATTTTTTCCCTCCGTTCTGTCCGATGCTTACATCGATGATGGTCATCGTGTCGTTGCCGAAGATATCCACCACCTTGACGGCAATCTTGCGCCGCCCGGGCGTGCATTCATGCAATGGGGTTTTGAGGTCCAACGACCGGTCTTTTTTGGTACGGAAAGATTGCCACTCGTTCTCAAAGATGTAATCTCCGGTCCAACGCTCTTCCCAGTCCCCGGTCTCCTCGGCCTTCACGCGGATGATTTCGCGCTTACTCTCGAAGTTGAAGTCCACCGCCCAGTAATCGATCCAGTCGGTCCAGTTCCGGGTGAGTACCTCGCGGCTGACGATGCCGTGCGCGTCCTTGCTCACCTTGACGATTTGCCCTTTCTCGACCACGATCCGGCTGCCTTTGTCCTTGATGGCCGCCTCGGCATTGGCGATCGAGTCCTGCGAATAGAACACCGAGAAATCGGTCAATTCCATGGCCACGCGGTTGTCGGTCACATGGGTCTTGACCTCGATGGCCGCCACGTCGTGGAACACCACCTGGTTCTTTTCCACGGCCCGCTTGTCGAAGACCTCGGCCGGGATGTATTTGGGCGCTATATCGATGCCTTTGGCCCGCGCCTCGTCCAGGACATTGGGGAATAGCCCCATCTCGAACTCGAAGCCCAGGATGTCTACCCGGGTGATGTGCTTCTGGCGGCATTCGAGGATGATCTCTTCGATAAATAGCCGGGTCACCGGCAGGTTGACCGGGCCTACGGCCACCAATCGCCCGGCCTTTTTACCGTGGAAGCAGGCGAAGTTTTCCGTCTTTTCTGCCCGGTAGGCGCGCAGGATCAGATCGAGGAAGGCAGCTTCTTTTTCTTCCAATTGCTTTTGCTGCTCCGCCGCGCGCAAATTGGGATTTACGCCGATGTAGTGCTGGCGCTCGTATTTGCCCAGGTTGAGGATCTCGAAGGCGCGGTAGCCTCTGCCCTCTTCCTTTAACTGCCGCTGCACGCCGATGAGACGTTTGCGGGTGGTATGGATGGCGAATTTGCCCAGGTCGCTGACGATCCACTTGCGCCCCAGCTTCTCGGCAACTGCCGCCGTGGTGCCGGAGCCGCAGAAGAAGTCGGCCACCAGGTCGCCTTCGTTGGACGAGGATAAAATAATTCTATCAAGTAATTTTTCTGGCTTTTGAGTGGCATAACCTGTTCTTTCTCTTGCTTCCCAATTGATAAATGGAATATCTAACCAAAAATCCATTGGCAGTTTCCCCTCATCAAAGTACCACCTATACACTTTTCCCGTTGCTTTATCTGTCTTTTCTTCATATTCTCGACCTGCTTCATCAATACCTATTCGCATATGCTTTTCCCGTTTCCTTGGCATTGATGATCTTGTAGGGTCGAAAAAATATTTGCCTGTTTTTGAGTAGTAATAAATCGTGTCATGTTTTCTTGACCAAGTTGACTTACTTTTCCCTGCCGTCTCATAACACCAGATTAATTCGTTTAGATGCATATTCCTCCCAAATATCTCATCAAGAATTAATCGTATAAGACTATTAACCCTCCAGTCACAATGAACAAAAATGCTGCCGTCATCGGCCAGCAGATCGCGCATCAGGATCAGCCGTTCGTAGATCATGGCGATGAAGGAGTCGGCGCCTTTGCCCCAGGTGTCGCGGTAAGCGATCTCTTCCAGGATGTTGGGCTTCTTGGTGAAGGTGTCCCCGCCGATCTCGATATCCATCGAGAAATCCGCGCCCACATCGAAGGGTGGGTCGATGTAGATCAGCTTCAGCCCGCCCTGTTTTTCGATCTCCTGGCGCAGCGGGCCGTTCTTCAGCGACGAGAGGATGAGCTTGTTGTCGCCCCAGATGAGTTTGTTGGTCCAGCCCTTGAGCTGGCGCCCGCGAAAATCGAAGAGCTCCCTTTGTATCCCGTTATCTCCCGGCTTTTCTGCGCGCGGCTCGTCCACCTGCTCGATCACCTGGAAAGGCAGGACGATAGTGCACACCTCGCTCGTCTTGCCATTCCAGACCAGCTCCACCTCCCGCTTGTCCTCGAAAAGCAAAAAGCGGTACTTTTCCGGCAAGGGTTTATCCGCTTCCAGTAACTTGACGATATCCCGTTTTTCGTTGTCGGTCAGTTTCATCCGGCTTTCTCCAGCGCGTGGCTGCCCCGCGGCCCACCACTCACTTTCATACTCGCTTTATTCACAGGCATATTTTAATCAATGGAGAATCCGTTGTCAATACTATTTGACATATTACCGGGGGCAGCCGCCAGGCATTGGGGGAAAGCTCCGCTAGTACCGGTTATTATAATAGAATCGCCGGGATGGGGGTTATTTGAAGATGACTTTGGCTTCCGGGGCCTCCAGATAATCAATCACACGGCCGTCCACCCATTGGCCATTCTTAAAATATTTGGTCGTGCTGCGCAGCTTTCCGCCCGGCAGGATCTCGCCGATGGACTTGACCTCGGTAATGCCGCTCTGGTCGCCGGTCACATACTCATGGCCGATGAATTGGTTGTTCTCTGCCGTTATGGTGCCCTGGGTAAAGAACCCGGCAGTGGTGAAGGAAAAGAACACCAGGCCCTTCTTCTGGGGATCCCAGACAATAATCGTCTCGCCGCCCAACTCGCCGTTGTTGATCGAGTGCAAGACACGTATGGCCCGGCCGTTCAAGGCCCGCTCCCAATGGGTGACATTGATCTTGGGAGTTTGGGAGCCGGGATTCTGGATAGTACCCTTCCAGGTTTTATCCAGCAATGGTTTAAAGGGCAGGAGCTGCTCGATCAACGAGTCTGGGGTGGTTTTCTCCTGGGGTGTGTCGGCACAACCGACGGCGCTAACCGCTAAGATAAGGACCGCAATGATAAGGGCAGTTTTTTTCATCTAATGTTACCTCCTTTTACGAGACCATTGTAAGAAAAAAAGAATAAAAAATCAAGGTCGCCGGACACACACGGATACCGGCTGGAGGTTGAGTAAGACATGAAGCGCCGGGCTCCGATCAATCCCCTCACCCCGGCCAATACGGTGGTTTACCAGGGCGGTAGCAGTGATGCCATGTATTTAGATGGTCTTTGGCAGGCAAGACCATTTAACCCCCGCTGCTTAAAGGATTACATCCACTCTAAGGCCGGTAACGCCACTAATATTATCACTCCATGGCTTTTTGAGATAGATTATGTAAAAAACTCCCGGTCTTATCTTACCGCGATGCCATTGAACGCCGAAAGCCAGATCATGAAAGAACCGGTCTTTGAAAATCTCGACGTCTTCCGTGATAATCCCAAGGCCCCGCAATTCGGCCTTGAGGTCAACGGACTTCAGCCGGTAACCAGCGGCAAGGGCATAGTGGATATATGCCTCAAATTCACCATCTCCCTCGGTCGGTATCATAAAATTCGGCCCGATTTCCCAGCCGAATATAAAACCCTTATCTTTGATATAATGAAAGGCCAGGTTCCCGTAAACCGTCAGGACACGGGGAAGATATTTTTGAAATCGGATATAATCGGAACTTGTACCGATTAAAACCGGGCCGTATTTTCCTATCGGCATCGTGGGCAAAAAGGCACCCAGCGATAAAAACAAATGCCTGTTCGGCCTGGATTTTAAACGTTCTTGAATCCCGATATAGATATTCCCGATAGAGCCCTGCCATCACTGGTTTCGTATGAATCCTTTTCATTTTACACCATCCTCCCCGTAATCTCAAGTGCCTTCCTTTTCCTGGATCATCCGCCCGGTTTTGGAAGCAAGACCTAAAAGATTGGTGAGAAAAAACATATCCCTGGATATCATCTCTGAGGCCACCGGACTATCCCGGGCAGAGAGCGAATGCCTGGACCATTTTGACACTTATCGGATTAGAATTTGTAAATGGCGGTCCTATTTTATGGTTTTCTTAAGTTCTTCAGCCAGCCTGAGGTATTCTTGAGCCTGGGGGTTACCGGGGTACTTTTTCAAGATGCTGATGGCGAGATCCAGGAGAGGAGGAACTTCTTCTCTAATCGCTGAACAGGCATCAGGGGCTATCGTATAAAGAACAGTCAGCGAAAGAATGGTTCGGCACAGGTCCAGGTCGAAGGCAGAGGGGTATTTTATCGCCAGTTCCTTTCGTATCTTTAAAGCTTCTTGTAAGTTAGACAGAGCAGCGGCGTATTTGTTCATGTCAATATTTAAAAGGCCGAGGTTGTGGAGGGAAGTGGCCACAAAAGATAAATAGGCGTTCGGATGGGTTTTAGCCAGCTCCCGGTAAATCCCCAGCGCTTCAGCATAGGCCTGCTCCGCTTCCGTTAACCGGGTGGTATCGGAATACAATAGCCCCAGGTTGTTGAGGGTGTCTGCCACATCGGATAAATAGGCGTTCGGATGGGTTTGAGCCAGTTCCCGTCTAATCCCCAGCGCTTCCGCATAGGCCTGCTCCGCTTCCGTTAACCGGGTGGTATCCTTATACAATACTCCCAGGTTGTGGAGGGAAGTGGCCACAAAAGATAAATAGGCGGCGGGATTGGTTTTAGCCAGCTCCCGGTAAATCCCCAGCGCTTCAGCATAGGCCTGCTCCGCTTCCGTTAACCGGGTGGTAGCGGAATACAGATTCCCCAGGTTGTTTAGGGTCATTGCCACATCGGGTAAATAGGCGGCGGGATTGGTTTTAGCCAGTTCCCGGTAAATCCCCAACGATTCCGCGTACGCCGGCTCCGCTTCCGTTAACCGGGTGGTAGCGGAATACAATATCCCCAGGTTGTTGAGGGAAGTGGCAACATCGGGTAAATAGGCGGCGGGATTGGTTTTAGCCAGTTCCCGTCTAATCCCCAGCGCTTCCGCATAGGCCTGCTCCGCTGCCGTTAACCGGGTGGTCTTATAATACAGAGTCCCCAGGTTGTTGAGGGTATCTGCCATATCGGGTAAATAGGCGGCCGGATTGGTTTTAGCCAGTTCCCGTCTAATCCCCAACGCTTCCGCGAGCGCCTGCTCCGCTTCCGTTAACCGGGTGGTATCCTCATACAATACTCCCAGGTTGTTGAGGGAAGTGGCAACATCGGGTAAATAGGCGGCGGGATTGGTTTTAGCCAGTTCCCGTCTAATCCCCAGCGCTTCCGCGTACGCCTGCTCCGCTTCCGTTAACCGGGTGGTATCGGAATATAATAGCCCCAGGTTGTTGAGGGAAGCGGCCACAAAAGATAAATAGGCGTTCGGATGGGTTTTAGCCAGTTCCCGGTAAATCCCCAACGCTTCAGCATAGGCCTGCTCCGCTGCCGTTAACCGGGTGCTCTTACAATACAGAGCCCCCAGGTTGTTGAGGGTCATTGCCACATCGGGTAAATAGGCGGCGGGATTGGTTTTAGCCAGTTCCCGTCTAATCCCCAGCGCTTCCGCATAGGCCTGCTCCGCTTCCGTTAACCGGGTGGTCGTATAATACAGATCCCCCAGGTTGTTGAGGGAAGTGGCCACAAAAGATAAATAGGCGGCGGGATTGGTTTTAGCCAGTTCCCGGTAAATCCCCAGCGCTTCCCCATACGCCTGCTCCGCTGCCGTTAACCGGGTGGTAGCGGAATACAATAGCCCCAGGTTGTTGAGGAATGCCGCTTTTGCCCCATCATCCATATTCATGGACAGGGCCTTATTACATATTTCCTCCCCTTTTGGAAAATTCCTTTGATCCCATAGAAACGCAGAAAATTCCAGGTAATTTTGCAGGTTGCCCGGATCTGCCACTAATGCCTGATCATAGTAAGATTCAGCCTCGACAAAATTAAATTTAATTCTATGAAGACGCGCCCCAAGGATATATGCCTCCCCGATAGCTCTAAGTCGTTCCTCAGTCTTTTTTAGGGCCCGGTCCAATTTATCCTTGCCCAGTACTCCCAGTGCCTTATCGATATCTCCTTTGGTGAAATACCCAAACGCCTCTCTATACAAATCGGATGCTTCATCCAGGTTGACCTGGGCAAAATCCTCGGCCATGCGCTTTGCCTGTGCCAATGCGGCATCTCGCTCGGCTGTTAATCGACGAATCTCTGCGTCTTTTGCTTTGAAAGCCTGTGCATTTAACTTTGCGAGTCTCTCTGCATATATTTTATAAATCTCTTCTTCTACGATTCCATAAAATTTTATGGCATTCCTCGCCCGGTCCCCACGTTTACACAAAGCTATATTTATCTTATCTTCTGGATTATCCGGCAGCGTCACCCGCAAAGATTCGGGATTCACAATTTCATAACCTTCTTTATATACTTCCAGTTGTACAACCTGGCCTGGATTCTTCTCATCGATGAACAGTTCGAATTCCCCAGTGTCGGTAATCGTCGTGGGATTTACTTTCTCTCCCAGTGCTTTGACCTGAACGCCTTTAATCAATTGAAATCCACTGCTCTGAAGGGTTACTTTCCCTCTTAATACCGAGCCGTGTAACAATGATCCCGCAAGTAAAAGAACTATGCCCCATAGTAATAGTGTCCTTTTCATTGTTGTTCTTCCTCCCTTTCTAAAATGAATACCGGGTTTGTCTGGTTCCCGGGGTAGGCAAATTCCAGTTTGTTCTTATACCCGGGCTTTTGAATGGTAATCAGTATCTTTTCCGCTTGCTTTTCCGCTGGGATGTTCAGTAAAAAGCGACCGTTTGCATCGGTTTCGGTTTCTATATTGTCAAAAACGACTTTAGCGCCGGCAATAAACCGACCTTCCCCATCGGTTATTAAACCGGAAAGCTTCGAAAGGCTCCCATCTCTCTGGACTACGATTACGGCATGATTTCCTGCTAATTTGCATGAGGTGGACATCTTTCCATTGGTAAAGGCCCACCGTTTGGCTTGCAATTCTACCGGTACTGTACTACCCATAAATTTAGCCGGGATACCTTTGAAATCAACCGCCCCATTCTCATCGGTCTCACCTTTTATGGGATTGTTATCCAATAACACCCTTATTT
>Ga0315287_10000326_pt1 | contig 41366 bp, 41 predicted proteins | sample YL17G11_0_MG_FD_205037 | JGI IMG/M metagenome (GOLD analysis project Ga0315287, IMG submission 205037) | Sediment microbial communities from Yellowstone Lake, YNP, Wyoming, USA - YL17G11_0 | ecosystem: Environmental > Aquatic > Freshwater > Lake > Sediment | place: USA: Wyoming | collected...
AGGCCTTCCGTCGCCGGATGCGGCCAGATTCGGCGCGCCGTCTTTGCATTCCCTTGCCCCGCACGCTACTATCCGGACCCATAGCCGAGGTGGCGGAATTGGCAGACGCGCATGGTTGAGGGCCATGTGGGCATTATGCTCGTGGGGGTTCAAGTCCCCCCTTCGGCACCAACTCTCACGGCATCCGGAAGGCGGGCATGCGGATCCTACTCGATGTGATGGGCGGGGATCTTCCTCCTGGCGAACTCGTCGCAGGAGGCGTCGCAGCCGGGTGTCGCCATTCCATCGATATCTTGTTCGTCGGCGATCCAGAGATGATTCGGGCTGCGTTGAGAGGACTCGGCGAGACGGCCGGCGGGCGCTTCGAGGTCGTGCCGAGTTCCGAGGTGATCCGCATGGATGATCCCCCCGTGCGCGCCGTCCGGGAGAAAAAGAACTCCTCTCTTCTCGTCGGCCTCGCGGCCCTGAAGTCAGGCATCGCCGACGCGTTTGTCTCTCCCGGAAACACGGGCGCGGTGGTCGCCGGCGCCCTCTTCACTCTCGGGCGCGTCCCGGGCATCCCCAGACCGGGCCTCCTTGCCGTCCTCCCCAGCCTGCGGAACCAGGATTTCCTCGTCATCGATGTAGGAGCGAACGCCGATTGCGCTCCCGAGCACCTGGAGGCCTTCGCGCTGATGGGGGCCAGCTATGCGCGCTCCGTCCTCGAAATCGCGCACCCGACGGTTGGCCTTCTCAACATCGGTGAAGAGGACACGAAGGGAAATCGCGTCGCCAACGAGACGTTCGCCATCCTTCGCGACGGACCTCTTCCCTTCACGGGCAATGTGGAGCCTCATCTCCTCTTGACGGAGCGGCCCGTCGACGTGGTGGTCTGCGACGGCTTCGTCGGGAACATCTTCCTCAAGTCGATCGAAGGCGGCATCTCGGCGTTCTCCACGCTGCTGAAACGTTCTGTCCTCCGAAACGCGCTCACGAAGGCTGGCGCGTTCCTCCTCCGCCGCAGCTTCGCGGACATGCGCCAAGTCTTCTCCTACAAGCGCAGAGGCGGTGCTCCGCTCCTCGGCGTCAACGGCGTCGTCGTCATCGCGCACGGGCGGTCCGACGCGGAGGCCATCGGCGGAGCCATCGACGTCGCACGCAGACAGGCCGAGGCGAACCTGACGAAGCGTCTTTCGAAAGGCCTCGAAGGGTGGGCGCTCGATGGGGGCTAGGATTGTGGGCACCGGTTCCTGCTTGCCGCAAAGGCGGGTCTCGAACGCCGACCTCGCGACGGTGGTGGACACGTCGGATACGTGGATCGTCAAGAGGACGGGCATCCGGACGCGCTTCCTTCTCAGCGAGGGCGAGACACCCTCGGACCTAGGTGTCGTCGCCTGTCAGCGTGCCCTGGAGGCCGCCGGACGACACCCGGCCGACGTCGACCTCCTTCTCGTAGCGACGACGTTCCCCGACATGATCTGCCCCGGCACGTCGCCGTTCGTCGCTCAGGGTCTAGGCATGCGCGGCGCCCCCTTCTTCGACATCACGGCGGGGTGCACCGGGTTCGTCTACGCTCTCGCGGTTGCCGAGGCCTACATTCAGGCGAAGCTCGGCGAGCGCGTCCTCGTGCTCGGATTCGAAGCCTTGTCCCGCGTCACGGATTGGTCGGACCGCCGGACGTGCGTCCTGTTCGGGGACGGCGCCGGGGCAACACTCCTCGAGCGCGGCGGAAGCGGCCAAGGCATCCTCGGCATCTCCCTGCGTGGAGATCCCGACAAGGCCCTTCTGCTCCACATGCCGGCCGGCGGGACGAGACGACCCGCGTCGCACGACACCGTGGAAGGGCGCGAGCACTTCCTGCGGATGGAAGGGTCGGGCGTCTTTCGCAGCGCAGTCCCGTTGATGCGGGAAGCCATGGACAACGCGCTCCTCGCCGCTCATCTCGAACGCGAGGCCGTGGATTGGATCATTCCACATCAAGCGAACGCGCGGATCATCGATGCCTTCGCCGACAGGCTGGCGCTGCCGCGCGAGCGAGTCATCGTCAACGTCGATCGCGTCGCCAACACATCCGCCGCATCGATCCCGATCGCGCTCGACGAGGCCGTGCGCGATGGGCGCATCCGCCCTGGCCACGTCGTGGTCCTCACCGCGTTCGGGGCCGGCGTGACGTACGGAGCCGCCGTCACACGAATGTAGAAGGAGGCACCGTGCCCGATGCGTTCGCGTTCTTGTTCCCCGGGCAGGGCCAACTGCCGTCCGACGTGCCCACCCTATCGCCCGAGTTGGCTCGGCTCTACGAGACCGTTGAAGCTCAAGGAATGGACATCCGTGACTGGATCATCCGGGGAGACCTTGCCCGTCTCACCGCCACGGAGGTTGCCCAACCCGCTGTATTCCTCGACTCCCTGGCGAGGCGCGACGCCCTGCGGCGGCACGGCGTCGAAGCCCACGCCGTCTCCGGGCACAGCCTCGGCGAGTACGCCGCCTTGGTCGCGGCCGGCGTCCTCTCGGCCGCTTCCGCGCTGGCCCTCGTGACCCGCCGCGGCCGCCTCATGGCCGGAGTCCCCGGAGGCATGGCCGCTCTGCTCAAGCTCGATCTTGGGACCGTGACCCGCATCTGCGCGGCGGGCGCCGGCTCCCTCGTCATTGCGAACTATAACGGCCCCGCCCAATTCGTCGTCTCCGGCCCGCTCGACGCCGTCGCGGACGCGGAGCGACGCGCCGCGGAGTGCGGCGGGCGCGCCGTCCGACTCGCCGTCTCCGGCCCCTTTCATTCCCCCTTCATGCGACCCGCGGAGGACGGTCTTGCTCCCTTCATCGCCGAGACTCTGTTTGCGGCCCCAACTCTCCCGTTCGTTTCCTCTGTGAGCGGCCGGGTAGAAGCTGACGCCGAGGCTGTCCGGAGGCTCCTCGCGACGCAGATCACGTCCGCCGTGCGTTGGACGGATGCCCTGCGCGCGCTCGGCGACCTCGGCGTCACGGACGCCGTCGAGGTCGGCGCGGGCAGCGTCCTTACGCAATTGGGGAAGCGGGCTGGGAGCAGGATCCGGTTCCACTCGTTCGAGGAGGTACTCCATGCCGGAGTTTGAGAAGAGAGTGTGCGTGGTCACGGGCGCGACGAGGGGAATCGGACGATCCGTCGCCGAGGCTCTCTACGCCGAGGGGGCCCAGGTCGTCGGGATGGGGCGCGATGAGGCGGCAGGAAAGGCTTTGGAGACCGACCTGCCCGGTGCCCACTTCTCCGCGGTCGACGTCACCGATCGTGACCAAGTCAAGCGCTGCATCGATGACATCGTCTCCCGGTACGGCGGGATCGATCACCTTGTCTGTAACGCCGGCATCTCACGGGACGCCCTCGTCTTGCGACTGTCCGACGATGATTGGGACCAGCTCTTGGCGGTGAACCTGACCGGCGCATTCCACGTGATCCAGGCGGCGCTCCGCCCGATGCTCCGCCGCGACCGCGGTTCCATCGTCGCCGTTTCGTCCGTCGTCGCGGAGACGGGAAACGTCGGACAAGCAGGCTACGCCGCCTCCAAGGCCGGACTCGGCGCGTTCTGTCGCAGCCTCGCAAAGGAGGTCGCGTCTCGCGGCATGCGCGTGAACGCGGTGGCACCCGGATACGTCGAAACCGACATGACGGCGACCCTCTCTCCGGAAGTCCGCGCCGCGTACCTGGCGCGGATCCCCCTCGGGCGCCCGGCGGATCCGCGGGAAATTGCGAACGTGATTCTCTTCTTGCTTTCCCCGCGGGCATCCTATATAACTGGGCAAATCGTCGGGGTCAACGGCGGGCTGTTTCCGTAAAGGCCCACGCCGAGGAGGTTTCCAAGCGATGAGTGAGATAGGCGACAAGGTCAGGGCGATCATCTGCGACCAGCTCATGGTCGACCCGGACGAAGTGACGGACGAGTCCTCGTTTGTCGAAGATCTGGGGGCCGACTCGCTCGACACCGTCGAGCTGATCATGGAGTTCGAGGACGAATTCGGTGTCGAGATCCCCGACGAGGAAGCGGAGAAGATCTCTTCCGTAGGAGAAGCCGTCGCTTTCCTCGAGAAGCTTCTTGCGAACAAGACGGCTTGACAGGCACGCGCGGCGGGAGAGGGACAACGATGGGCATCGCTTGTCCCTTTTTCATTGGTTCGGGCCACGTGCGGTCGCGGGGATCGTAACGACGGGAAGGGGACACCTTGCGAGGGAACCCAACAAGAAAGAACGGAGCACGCCGACGACGCGCACTGCCGGCAGTCTCCGCCGGAGTGATGTGGGGGCGTGACAAATGACGCCGGATCTAAGCGGACTCCGCATCGCGGACTACCTCCAGGCGCTCGGGTCGAGCGAACCGACGCCAGGCGGCGGGAGCGCGGCGGCGCTTGCCGGGGCCCTCGCGAGCGCGCTCGGTTGCATGGTCGTGTCGGTCGCCCAGGAGAAGGAGTCGACTCCGGAGCGACGGTCTCTCGTTGCGGCATTTCGCGACCTTGAGGCGCACTTCCTCCGCTTGGCGGCCGAGGACGAACGCGCGTTCGCGGAGGTTATGGACGCGTTGCGCATTCCGAAGAATGCCGCCTCGCGCCAGGAGCATGTGCAGACTGCACTTCAATGTGCAGCCGCCGTGCCGTTGCGCGCGGCGAGCGCTTCGGTCTCCACGCTCGAGCATCTACTCCTCGCCGAGCCCCACGCGTCGCGTTCCATCGTCAGCGACGTCGGCGTCGCTGCGCACCTCGCTCTGGCCGCCCTGCGCTCGTCCCTCCTCAACGTCCACGCCAATCTCCGTTCCATGAAAGACGTAGAGGCACGCGACCGGCTCGAGCGCGAAGCCAACGCGCTAGCCAGCGCCGCCGAAACGGCGCACGACGACCTCGTGCAGCGCGTCGCGCAGCGTCTCTCGCCCGGCCACTCCTAGCATGTCGAAGACCTCGTCGACTACGAACCGCCTGGCTCTCGACGCGGCCGTCCATGCGGCCCGACAAGCTGGAGCGGCCCTCCGCCGCGGCTTCGCTGACCCCGCCAAGGAGGCAGAGACGAAGGCGCATCGCCATGACCCCGTGACGATCTACGATCGCCAGGCGGATCGGGTCATCGCCGACATCCTCCTCGCGGCGACACCGGATGCCGGTTTGGTGTCCGAGGAGGGGACACGGAGCGACGGAGCCGGCCGTCTCTGCTGGGTCGTCGATCCCCTCGACGGGACGAACAACTTCCTCCGGGGCGTGCCGGACTTTGCGGTCTCCATCGCTCTCACCGACCCCGATGGCCCCTGCGTCGCCTGCATCTACGACCCGCTGCGCGACGAGCTCTACACGGCGATTCGAGGCGCCGGAGCGGAGCGGAATGGCGTGCGCATCCGCGTGAGCGGACAGACCACGTTGGACGGAGCGGTTCTTGGCATTGGGTTCTCCACCGAGTCCGCCCGCCGACTCATCACGCTCGCCCAGCTCCCAACCTTCGCGCCCCGCGTCCGCTCTCTGCGCATCGTCGGCTCGGCGGCCCTCGATTTGGCCTACGTCGCGGCCGGCCGCTTCGACGCAACGTGGTACCTCTCTCTGTACGATTGGGACGTGGCGGCGGGGCGACTCCTCGTCTCCGAGGCCGGCGGTCAGGTCACGGACCTCTCCGGCTCCCCGCTCCTCTGTCCGCATGACGACGGAATCCTCGCCTCCAACGGCACCCTACACGGACCCCTGCTCGCATCTCTACGCACAGCGGCGCACCCATGACCCTCGAGACCCCTCGCACCCTCGACCGGTACCGACCCATCATCACGGAGTGGGACGAATTCGCAGCGGCCTGCGCACGCCCTCTTCCGACGGATGCGCGCATCAACCCGCTTCGTTCGAGCCTCGAGTCTCTGCGCGGACGCTTCGCTCCACGCGGCATCACGATCGAGTCATCTGCCTGGGATCCCTGCGCTGTCCGCGCTTCGCATCCCATAGGCCGAACCCTCGAGCATTGGCTTGGCCTCTTCTATCTGCAGGAGAGGGTCCAGTCCGCACCCGTCCTCGCGCTCGACCCGCGTCCGGGGGAACGGGTCCTCGACTTGTGCGCCGCGCCGGGCGGGAAGACCGTAGACATCGCAACGCGCATGCAGAATACGGGCCTCGTCGTCGCCAACGAACCGAACGGACGACGTCAACAGGCCCTCCTTACCAACATCAACCGTATCGGCGTTTGGAACGTGACGGTGGCGGAGTATCGCGGCCAGGACTTCCCTCATGCGATGGCCTTCGACCGCGTGCTCGTCGACGCTCCGTGCTCCGCCGAGGGGACGCTGCGCAAGCAGTCGACGCTCCGCGATGGTGCCGCGCTGCCGGCGATACGTCGTCTGGCGCGCATCCAGGAGCTGCTCATCGTCCGCGCCTTCGACCTTCTCCGCGTCGGCGGGGTGCTCGTCTACTCGACCTGCACGTTCGCGCCAGAGGAGAATGAGGCCGTAGTCAGTCATCTCCTCGCGCGGCGCGACGCGCGCGTCACGGCGTTCCGCCCGCCATTCCCGCACTCGCCGGGACTCGAGGGGTGGAATGGAACCCCCTTCGAGAGCGGAACGGCGTTGTGCGTCCGCATCTACCCGCATCATCTGGACAGCGGAGGGGGGTTCGTTGCTCGCATCGAACGGCGCGCTTAGACGGGAAGTCCTCGACTACTTCGGCCTGCGATTCGGCATTCCGCCCGCGACGTTCGCTGAGGCCACCTTCGTCGAACCATCAAGCGGCGAGATTTGGATCACGAGCGTTTTGCCGCCGAGCGGACTCCGTCCGCGTCGTCCGCCCGGCCTCCGAGCCCTCCGGCGAGCGCCGGCGGGACTGAAGCCGACGAGCGCCTTCCTGGTGTCCATCGGCCCGGTCGTCACGGCGTCACGCCTCTCGCTCGACGCGGACGCCGTACGTCAACTGCTCCTCGGCCGAAGGATCCCGTGCTCCCACAGCGACGGCTACGTGGCCCTCGCCCACGACGGACTCATCTTCGGATGCGGGCTCGTCGCAGATGGCATCGTGCATTGCTTGATCCCTACCGGACGACGTCGAGAGCTGCTCGACGTTTGCGACACCTAGACGCGCCACCACATTGCGGATATGTAATCCCCATCACAGATTTGCGCGCCAGCGATCGGCTAGAATCCCACCGGAAGTCGGATCAATCGACAAGGAGGTACGGAGAATGAAGATCAAGACCCTCCTGTTGACGGCGATCGCTCTCGGGCTTTTCGCTTCGTTCGCTGCCAGCGGGACTCCGCAGAATCTTGTTCTCATCTTGGACGCGTCGAACAGCATGAACAAGCCGTTCGCCTCAGACACGCGCATCGCCGCGGCGCGATCCGCGCTTGACAACCTGCTCACGCGCATGCCCGAGCAGGGCAACGTCGGACTCATGGCCTTCGGCCATCGCATCAACTACCGAAACGAGGTCGAGAGCTGTCAAGACATCACGTTCCTGTTCCCGCTTGTACCCTACACGGCAGCGATCGGTCAACAGATGATCGGCGCCGTTGCGCAAGTCAAGCCGCAAGGCAAGACACCCCTCGCAGACTCGCTGACCGCGGCCGCGAACTCCATCGCCGGACAAGGCCAAGGCGGCGTCATCGTCCTTGTGAGTGACGGCGAAGGCAACTGCGGCGGCCAGGAGGCCGTCGTCGCGCAGATGCTGGCGACCCTGCAGCCTCCCATCGTGCTGCACGTCATCGGTCTGGACATGGACGCGCAAGCGAGCGAGACGCTGCGAGCCATGGCCTTGGAAACAGGCGGTAGCTACTGGGACGTGTCGGATTCCGCCGCTCTAGCCGACGCACTGTTCGCGGCGGTATCCACTCCCGTCGCCGAGCCGACGGCCAGCTTGCCGCTAGATGGCGTCCCCCCAAGCTACGCCTGCTTCGGCGTGACGAACGTCGTCTATGGCACGGATGGGGATGATGTGATCTACGGTACTGCGGGCAACGACTTGATCTTCGGCCTTGGAGGAAACGACTTCATCATCGGCCTTGGCGGGAACGACGTCCTGGTCGGTGGCCCAGGGAGAGACATCCTTGAGGGTGGCGAAGGCAACGACGTCCTCATGGGCGGCGAGGGCGACGACCTCTTGTTCGGCGGCGCCGGCAACGACATCGTTTGCGGCGGCCCGGGCAACGACTCGCTCGAAGGGGAAGCGGGGAACGACATCCTGGACGGCGGCGAGGGGTGCGACACGCTCCTCGGCGGCGACGGCCAGAACGCGCTTTACTGCGCGGATGGACTCGATACGCTGTTCCAAGGCACCGCCGTCTACGGCACGTATGGGCTGTGCACAGACGGCTGCAGCCCGCAGTGCCCCGCGCCTGTGCAGCCGGTGTGCGCTGTCCCGGCGGCTCCCGCCTGCCCGGCGAACGTGCCGGTGCAGCCGGTCGCGGCTCCGTGCAAGACGCCAACCGTCGCGAAGGTCGTAAACGAGGGCGAATCGATCCAGCTTCACGGCACGGCATCGGACTACGACTGCAACATCCTCTCCATTCTCTGGGAAGCCTCGGCGGGCACGTTCGACAACCCGACGTCGCTCGACCCGATCTACACGGCCCCCATGCTCTCGGGGTGCAATGACGCGGAGGTCACGGTTGCGCTCACGGCCGTCGATGGATGCGGCTCGTCGGGGACGGACTCGTTCCGGCTTCTCATCGTGAACGTGAACCACGCCCCGGCCGTCTCCGCCGGGAACGACATCTGGATAGACGAAGGCGACGCGATCGTGCTTCAGGCCGTCGCCCAGGACGCTGACAACGAAGGATTCGCAGTGCGTTGGGTCGCCGGCGGCCCAGGATCGTTCGACGATCCATCCGTACTCGCCGCCGTCTTCCGTGCTCCTCTCATCGATCTCTGCGACGGCATCGACATCCCGCTCGTCGTGACCGTCGTCGATCCGTGCGGAGTGTCCGCGTGCGACACGGTCATGGTCCATGTTCGAAACGTCAACCAAGCTCCCATCGTGGATCTCGGCCCCGACTTCTCGATCGACGAAGGACAGACGATTCGCTGGACGCCCTCGGTGACGGACCCAGAGTGCGACGTTATGCGCTACTGCTGGACGGCGTCGGCCGGCACCTTCGACGCGCCGAGCGCCGCGAACCCGTTGTTCGCAGTCCCTGCCACGTTCAAGTGCTCCGGGGAACCCATCGTGGTGACGTTGACCGTCACGGACCCCTGCGGCCTTACGGCCACCGATTCGGTCACGCTCCAGGTGCGCAACATCAATCGCGCGCCGACGGCGAAGCTCGAATCCGGGCTGTGCGTCACCGAAGGCAATACGCTGACGCTGCTTCCGCAAGTCGCGGATCCGGACGGAGACGTTCTGCGCTACGTATGGACGGTTTCCGCGGGACGTCTCGACAGCACGTGCGTTGCGACTCCCGTCTTCGTAGCGCCGATCACGAAGGACTGCAACGGGATGGACGTCACCGTCACCCTGACTGTGACAGATCCGTGCGGCCTCACCGCCACGGACTCAACGGTGATTCGCGTCCAGAACGTGAACGCGCCGCCGATCGTCATCGCGGACCCGTAGTTTCGTTCTCCGGACTGCCTATCGGTTGATCTGTGATCTGCTCCTCCCTCCGACGAGGGAGGAGCAGATCGTCTCTTCCGGCTCGCACGCCAGCCGCGCGAGCATCTGGAGAACGAGCTCGCCGATCGGGTTCTGGCCAGCGAGCGCGTGAGCGACGTGGAGATGAAGGCACTTGAGGCGTGCCCGATTGGCGATACCCCCAATTCCCCTGGTTTCGAGCTCCCGCAGTTGTCCGCGCCTCGCGAGCTCCCGCTCCTCTTCCATCGAGAGCAGCTTCCGCCGCGCCGCGACGTACTCGGCGTCCGCTTGATCCAGCGCGACTCGGAGTTCCACCTCCACCGCGAGGCGCGCTTCGAGTCGCCGCACCCATCCTTGCCCTTCCAGTTCGCTCACGGCACGACAGAGGAAGGGACATGTAAGCCAATAGAGCGTCGGGAACGGCTTCTCATCCACCACGGGCGGTACCCGCAGCACCTGGGGATGGCCGTGAACGCACCGACGGGCAATGATGTACTCGCCGCGCGGGGCACGTCCCATCTGGCGGGCAATGAGTTCCTGGTCGCCTATCGTGACTCGTTCCATTCGGGGTTCCGATATCGTGCGGCTTCGAGCTCCGTTGCGAGGGTCCGCTCCTCGAGCGCGATCGGCGCCCGGCACCACGGGCGCGGGAAGAGGTCGGCAAGCCCCTGCAGTACCGCATCCGCTGCTTCAGCCAGCCCCACCGGGCGCGCAAGAGTATCCGACAGCGTCGTCGTGGCCTGCGGGTGCGATGGGGTCGATTGGGGCGCGTAGTCTTGGCGATGCGCTCGCAGGACAGCGGCCATCTCCACGGTGTCCGGCCACACGAGAAGGGTCCCATGGATGAGAATGGCCTTCCCGCGCCGTGCCTGCGCGGCGCCCGAGATCTTCCAGCTCCCGACAACGAGCGCCCGCCCGCAAGCGTCGACGGCCACGCCGAGACCGCCGCGCAGACCTCCGGCGAGCGATTCTCCGAAACGGGCGAACGCTCCCTCCGCCGTCCCGAACCGCCGCGAGTCCGCCGCCGTCACCGACACGTTGAGATTCCCGGGGTAGTGGTAGACGGCTCCGCCGCCCGAGAGACGCCTCACGATGGGAATCGCCAGCCGCCGAGCGGCCTCGCGATCGCATTCGGCCGCCGCGGACTGCGAACGCCCGAGGATCACCGCACGCGTCGACACCCAGACCCGGATCGTGTCTTCGCCGCCGTTCCGCACCGACTCGAGGAGGGCTTCGTCGATCGCCAGCCCCATCGCCGCGTCGCGCGCTTCGAGGTCGAGACACAGTCTCATGGGGCGCCGCGGACTGCGTCCGCGTGGTACGAGCTTCGCACGCGCGGGCCCGCGGTCACCGGATCGAATCCCAGCGCGCGAGCGTCCTGCGCCAACTCCTCGAACTCCTCGGGCGGGACGTAGCGCCGCACCGGCGCCGCTCGACTTGACGGCGCTAGGTACTGTCCGAGGGTCAGCGACGACACGCCGGCCCGGCGAAGATCGGTCAACGCTTCTAGCACCTCGTCCGGCTCTTCTCCCAATCCCAGCATCAGCCCGCTCTTCACCGGGCGGCGGCCCCCGCCAAGGCGAAGGGCGGCGAGGACGTCCAGGGATCGCTCGTACGACGCGCGCCGATCCCGCAGCGCGGGCGAGATCCGTCTCACCGTCTCGACATTGTGTCCCAGGACGTCCGCACCTGAAGAGAGGATGCGGGCAAGAGAGCGCGGGTCACCGCCGAAGTCGGGTATCAATACCTCAACGCGAGTCTCCGGCGACGCCCGTTTGACTGCCCGCACCGCCTCGCGGAACGTCGTGGAGCCGCCATCCGGGAGGTCATCTCGATCCACCGACGTGAGGACCACATAGCGCAGACTCAGCTTGCGCACCGCTGCGGCCACCCGCTCCGGTTCTCCCGAGTCGATCTCCTGTCCCCGCAAGGCGTGCCGCACCGCACAGAAACGGCACGCGCGGGTACACACTTCCCCGAGAAGGAGGAAGGTTGCGGTCCGCGCACTCCAGCACTCCACGACGTTGGGACACTGCGCCCCTTGGCAGATCGTGTGCAGTCTCTCCTGTTGCAGCACGTCCCGCACGGCGCGCATCCCCTCCGCCTCGGCGGCCGACGGCGCGCGCACTCTCAGCCAGACCGGTCTCTCAGACACGCGCCGCCTCCAGGACCGTCTCCAGCGAGGCCTCCAGCCATCGCAGCCCGAGCAACTCGCCGTACACCCGACAGAACTCATCCTCTACATCCGCGAGACGCGCCGGAACATCGAGGTGGTCGTTCATCGACACGGCCCGCACGGGAAGCCCACACGGATGAATCATCGCGAAGTGCGACGCGTCGATCTCCACGTTCAACGCGAGGCCGTGCATGCTCACCCACTTGCGAACGGACACGCCCACGGACGCGATCTTGCCTCGGTCGGTCCACACGCCGGGAAGGCCGTCGCGCCGGCCGCCCGCTACCCCGTAGCGTTCGAGAGTGCGAAGGGCGGCCTCCTCGAGAGATCTCACGTGCGACTTGACGTTCCGTCCGTACAACCGAAGGTCAAGGATCGGATAGGCCACCAGTTGCCCTGGCCCGTGATAGGTCACATCGCCCCCCCGCTCCGACTCGCGCACGGCAATTCCCGCCCTCTCGACCTCTGCTGGAGCCACCCGGAAGCTCCCATCGAGGGCGCTCCGGCCGCGCGTGAAGACGGGATCGTGTTCGACCGTGAACAAGACATCGGGAACGAGTCCGGCCACACGCAACGCCTGCATGCGTCTCTGGATCTCCGCCGCCGCATCGTACGACAGCCGACCCAACGGCACGTGCACGGGGCCAGCGCTAGTCGACCTCGACGATTCCAAGGATCTCACCGATGCGTACGCGCGCTCCCTCGGGAGCGCGGACCTCTGTCAGGACTCCGCTCAACGGCGTCGGCACGACGAACGTCGTCTTCTCCGTCTCCACTTCCACGAGGTCGTCGCCCTCCTTCAACGGAGAGCCCGGGAGGCAAAGCCAGGCGACAACGACCGCGAACTCGATGTCCCCGAGATCGGGCAACCGAACCTCCGTCGTCTTCCCGCCCATCGCACCATCCTTTGGAGCCCAGTCTAGCCCATGCAGAGCGGCGCTTCATCTTGTCGCAACTCCGTCGGCGCCCTATAGTTGCCCCCGAGGAGGAACATGGGGTTCTCGTGCGGGCTCGTAGGTCTGCCGAACGCTGGCAAGTCAACCCTCTTCAACGCTCTCGCCAACGCGTCTGCGCGCGTCGAAAGCTACCCGTTCTGTACCCTCGAGGCCAACGTCGGCAGCATCGCTGTCCCCGACGACCGTCTCGATCGGCTCGCAGCGATGTTCCCGTCTAAGAAGAAAGTCCCTACGCATCTAGATTTCATCGACATCGCCGGCTTGGTGGAGCATGCCAACGAGGGCGAAGGCATGGGAAGCCAATTCCTCGCCGAGATCCGCGCCGTCGATGCGATTCTCCACGTCGTGCGGTGCTTCGAGGACCCGAACGTCGCTCACGTCACGGGCACCCTCGACCCACGGCGTGACATTGCCATCGTCGAGACCGAACTCCTGCTCAAGGACCTCGAGACGCTCTCCCGAGCCGGGAAGCACCTTCACTTGGAGACCAAGGGGCCAGATCGTCTTGCCCCGGCCCGCGCCGCGGCGTGGGACGCGCTGGTCGACCACGTGGCCCGCGGACTCCCCGTGCGCTCCGCTCACATCGACCACCTCATCGAGGATCGTGTGCGCGAGGCGAGTCCCCTCACCGCCAAGCCGCACCTGTTCGTGGCGAACGTCGGCGACGAGGGAGAGAATGGCTTCTCCGCCGACGTCGAATCCGCAGCGAGAGAGCGCGGCACGGAGGTCATCGCCATCCGGGGACGCCTCGAGGCGGAGATCGTCGAGGCCACGGCAACGCAGGAGGAGAGATCGATGTTCCTCGCCGAGTTCGGCCTCTCCGAGACCAGTCTCGGCCCCCTCATTCGCGCGGGATACCGCCTCCTCCATCTCGTGACCTTCTTCACGGTGGAAGGGCCCGAAGTGCGGGCGTGGACGGTACGGGAAGGGATGACGGCGCCCCAGGCGGGCGCACGGATCCATTCCGACTTCGCCGACCGCTTCGTCCTCGCCGAGGTCATGGACCTTCCCCTCCTCATCGCCGCGGGCTCAGAGAAGACGCTGCGCGAGTCCGGCAAAATCCGGCGGGCGGGCCGCGACTACGCGGTCCGAGATGGCGACGTCATCCATTTCATCTGCTCATGATCCCTACCGTCATGAACGGCGAGGACCCGGGCGTCGCGGCCGCCGTCCGCGACGCGCTCGAAACCGGACAGACGATCATCTTCCCCACCGACACGATCTACGGGATCGGCGGCAACCCGTGGGATGACGCCGTTGTGGCCAAGGTTCGCACGCTCAAGGGCCGCAGCGCGGACCAGCCCTTCACGCTTCACGTCGCCTGCGTGGCAGACGTGTCGCGCTACGCGCATGTGGCGGATCGCATTCGATCTGCGGTGAACGAGCTTCTTCCCGGTCCCTACACGCTGATCCTGCCCGCCCGTCCCGAGGCGCCACCGTGCTCCGTCACCGCGAACACGATCGGCGTCCGCGTCCCCCGCCACGCCTTCTTTGCATCGATCATGGTGTCTCTAGGAGTTCCCCTCTTCGGGACGAGCGTGAACGCGCGCGGGGAAGACCCGATGTCCGACGTCAACGAGATGATCGACCGCTTCCCGTCCGTAGATCTAGTGATTCTCGGCAGCGTCGGCGGGTGTCCGTCCGACATCATCGATCTCTGTGTCGCCCCGCCGCGCGCCCTCCGCGGGCGGCTGCCGGCGTCACTGCGGACTCCTCCGACGGGCGACGGCGGCTAGGATAACCAAAGAATGGCCACTCCGGACACCGCCAGGGCAGTCCCTGCCGCCGAGCGCCACGTGATTCGCTCTCCGAATGCCAGAGCGCTAAAGGGCAGAAGGAATACGGGGGTGAGAGCCATCAGGGTCGACGCCACGCCCACGCGGGATGTGCTCAGCGCGACGAGAGACAACGTGACCCCGAGGACCGGTCCCACCACCGCCCCAACGGCCGTGGCCGCCGCGGCAGGACGATCTCGAAGGGCCTCGAAGGTGCTCCGCCAACGGCCGCCGAGCAGCCCAAGCACCCATGCAGCGACGGCGGCCGCGAGGATTTGCATGACGTTCGTCGACAGAACCGGGAACCCGCCGCTCATTCCCTTCACGCAGAGCACATAGCGCAACGACTGCGCGGCGACGGTGCCGAGAGCGAAGAGCACTCCGAGTCTAGGACTCCGCGAGGCGTCCTCCTGTCCGAGGGATGGACGCGCCGTGACGATGAGGACGACGGCGGAGACCGTGATGGCCACGCCGAGAAGCTGCATCCCCGATAGCCCTTCTCCCATCGTCACCCAGGCGAGAAACGCGCTCGACACGGGAATGAGCGCCGTCACGATGGACGTCCGATGAGGGCCGAGGTGGTAGAGGGCGCGGAACAGGAAGGCATCGGCTACCGTGAAGCCGATGACGCCCGAGAGGCCAAGCCAGACCCACCGCGCCCCTTCCGCCGCCATCGGCACAACCACGCCGTACACGGCGAGGTGGGCAGCGGCCAGGATCCCCAACGCGAGCAGGAGCCGCAAGCGGTTGACGTTGTCCGCACCGATGCGCCGAACCGCCGCCGTGAACGCAAGGTAGCTTCCGGACCAGAGAGCCGCGGTTCCGAGGGCCGCCCACTCGCCGAGGTGATCCATGCGCCCTCTCCACTAGCACCGCGCCATGGGCGCGAAGCGTGCGGTGAAATGACGGAGCGGGCCCGCTCCCTCCACAATCCGATAGGCCGGCAGTTCGTCGCGCCCGGCGCTCACGCTGGCGGCCGCCCGGATGACGGCATCGAAGTGGTCGCGGGTATAGACGCGCCGAGGAATCGCGAGGCGGACAAGTTCCAGCCGTGGGTACACCGAACGGCCGTTTGCGTCCTCGTGGGCGAACATGACGCTGCCGATCTCCACCGCGCGAACTCCCCCTTCGAGGTACAGAGCGTTCGTCACTGCCAGAGCTGGGAACTGCGCCTGGGGAAACCCGGGGAGAAGTCCGGCGGCATCGATGTACACCGCGTGACCGCCCACGGGTTCGAGAATGGGAACCCCATGATCCCTCAGTCCCGCGGCGAGATAGCGGGTTTCTCCGATGCGGTCGGCAAGGTAGTGGACGTCAAGCGCCTCATAGAGCCCGACCGCAATGCAGTCGAGGTCCCGGCCGGCAAGGCCTCCGTACGACGTGAATCCCTCCATGAGAATGAGTCGATCGCGAGCTCTCTCGAACAGCCTCGTGTCATTGAGCGCAAGGATCCCGCCGATGTTCGCCAGCCCGTCCTTCTTGGCGCTCATTGTCATCCCGTCGGCAAGGGCGAACATCTCCCGCGCGATCTCGAGTGGAGACGCGTCCTCGTACCCCGACTCGCGCTCGCGAATGAAGTAGGCATTCTCTGCGTACCGGCAGGCGTCGAGAATCAAGGGAAGGCCCCGCGCGTGCGCGATCCGACTCACGTCGCGCAGGTTCGCGAGAGAGACCGGCTGGCCCCCGCCCCCGTTGTTCGTCACCGTCATCATCACGAACGGAACTCGATCGACGCCGACTTCATCCAGCAGGCGTTCGAGCTTCGCCGGATCCATGTTCCCCTTGAACGGATGCAGGGCACGCGGGTCGTACGCCTCGTCAATGACCAGGTCCACCGGCTGTCCGCCGTTCGCGAGAATGTTGGCCCGCGTGGTGTCGAAGTGCATGTTGTTCGGGATCACGTGGCCCGGCCGAACGACGGCGGAGAACAGAACGTTCTCGGCGGCACGCCCCTGGTGCGTTGGAAGCACGTGGCGGAAACCGAAGATGTCGTCGGCCGCGGCACGGAACCGCTCGTAGCTGCGGCTCCCTGCGTACGCCTCGTCGCCGCGCATCATCGCCGCCCACTGCTCCTGGCTCAGCGCGCCCGTACCGGAGTCCGTGAGAAGGTCGACGTAAACGTCGGACGACCTCAGGTTGAACATGTTGTACCCTGCCGCCTCGAGGCAAGCCCGCCGCTCGCCTGCCGACAGAACCGAAATGGGTTCCACGACCTTGATTCGGTAGGGCTTGTACGCTTCTTGTGGATGCATCTGTTCTCCTCCCTCTGACTTGACGGATCAACGCAGACCGCGCGCCCGACCTGTCACGACAAGGGGAAAGGAGGATGAGGGATGTTCCGTCGCGCCGCCTTCATCGCATCGAAGGCCCCATCAGCGATTCGGAAGTCCATCCTTGACGAAACTCGCATCCGCTGTCACCCCGCAGAAGAGTATCGTCAACATGGTAGAGCCTACGCCGAGTGCCTGCAACACGGGGCCGGTTGACCCCGCGAACCCTCCCGCCTACAGTTGCCGCAGACACGGAGGAGGAACATGCGCAAGGACGGAGCCCACGCTTCCCCGCTCGCGGACGTAGATGCCCTCACGGGGACTCCTGGCGGCAGCAGCCGCGGCACCCGTCTCGCGGCGCGCCGACTGGCGCGCCGATTGGCGGACGAACAGCTTCCCGTGCTCGATCGGGCTCAGCAGCTGTCGCAGCGCCCCGAGATTCAGGCACGCCTCATCGCATGCGATCTCGTACCCTTCTCGTTCGACGAGGATCCAGAGGAAGCCATGGCTGTGCTCCACGACTTGGCGGCCGACGGCGACCCGGCGGTACGCGCTGCGGCCGTCGCCGCGTGCGCCCGAATCACCCGAACCCACTTCGGGCGCATCGTCGAGGTCCTTTCCGGATGGCGCGACAGCCCGTCCCCGCACGTGCGCCGCGCCGTCGTCGTCTCCGCAGCCCGGGCCGCGGAGCCCACCAGACTCGAACGGGCCCCGCAACTCATGCGGCTCGTCGACCCCCTCCTCGCCGACCGCGATCCCACCGTGCGACGCCTCCTCGGGCCTTCGGCTCTCGGCGCCTTCCTCGGAGCCTATCCCGACGTCACGTTCGATTCCCTCATCGGGTGGTCCACGTCCAGCGACCCGCAAGTCCTGTGGAATGTTGCCATGGCCTTCACCTCCGCGTCCGCTGCACCCCTTGCCAAACGGGCACTCATCGTGTTGCGCAAGCTGGCGCTGGACGAACGTCGCACCGTGTGGCGCGCCGTGGCTGCTGCGATGTGGCAACTCGGCCGCCGACGCCCGGACGTGGTCCGCCCGGAGCTTGAGCGTTGGCTGGCGGAGGAGACGCGGACCAAGGTCGCCCGGGAGGCCTTGAAGTTCCTCTAGGTCGGACTGGGAGCCCTCGCTTCTGTATGATCGGCCGCATCATGAGGACGGCGCGCTTCTCCCCGGCGCGGTCGTGACGGGCGGTTCTCGCGGCATCGGCGCCGCCATCGCCCTCCGGCGGGCACGCCTTGGGTACGGAGTCTGCGTCAACTACCGCGCCTCCGTCGGCGCCTTCTCTCGGCTCTGGCTCGGCGCACGTTCGGCTACGTGCCGCTCGTGGACCGACGAACTCTCTGCTTCCCCAGATCTTCCTGCAAAGCTCGACGACGTGTTGCGGCTTCCCTGCCCGGCGTCGGACTGGGACTACTAGGCAGCCCCGCTCACGCACAGGAGCTCCCGTTGGGGCTTCGACAGAAACACACTGCCCGTCTCGGTGACGAGAACGTCCTCCTCGAGACTGACGCCGCCGAACCCATCGGTTGGGACGTGCAACTCGAGAGTGAAGACGTTGCCTGCTTCGACGATCCGCTCGACGGCATGGCCGTAGCGCTCCCACGCCGGGCCGAGGAGCGTGCCGCCATCGTGAGCGCTCTGCCCGATCTGATGCCCGAGCGCGTGCAGGAACTCTGGGTACCCGCGCTCAATGACGAATCCCCGCGCAACGGCGTCCACATCGCACCCCTTCACGCCGGGTCGCAACGCGCGGCTCGCAAGCTCGATCGCGCCCGCCACGACCTCGAACGCCCGAGCCACTTCGTCCGGCACCCGATGGCGTGCGCCAAAGAACGCCATGCGTTGAAGATCGGAACAGTAGCCCTCCGCCCGCACGCCGAAGTCCACATGCAGCAAGTGGCCTTCCCGCACGCGATTCTCCGTCGGTCCCGAGTGGCCGAGGCGCTTCTCCGGACCGGCGTCGACAGCGGGGTTGTGCGCAGCCACCCACGCCGACGTCACTCCGTGCGCCCCCATCTGCTCGTGGAATCGTCGATAGATGGATAGTTCGGTTTCGCCCACCGCCGTCCGCTCCAAGACGTGCGACAGAATGGACTCGGTGACCTCGACCGCGCGGCGGATCCGACGCACTTCCTCCGGCAGCTTCCGTCCCCGCAACCGCGCAAGGAGGTCCTCGCTCGACACGAGCCGATTGCAGTACGGGGTCCCAGCGAGCGCTTCCTCCAAAACCTCGCGCATTCCTGCCGTCAACCCATCGGCTGCCACGTCGGACTTGCTGACATTGATGGCAATCGTGCGCGGGTCGAGACGCCGGAGTTCCTCGAGCAGAGGGGCGCGGATCCCCCGGTCGTACGGCACGACGCGGTCGAAGAGCCCATCAGGAAGCCCATCCGCGTCGAACCGCCCGACAATCGCGGTGCGCCCTCCGCCTCGCACATACAGAAGGGCCGCGGGCCACACCACGCTTCCCCGAAACACGATCCGTAGCGCCGGATCGGCGATCTCGTCGGTCTCACGCACGAACATGAGCCAGACGTCGAGCCCCAACTCCTCAAGGATCCTGCACGCCTGCTCCGCTTTGGCAAGAGTCAACTCGTCTTTCACGGCACCTCCCGCGGTCCCAGCCGCTGCTCACGCCGGCGCCCGGCTCCGCCCCGTGAACCTCTGGCCGGACGGTCAACACTCACTTATGATGAACACCGGTCATCGTACAGAAAGGGGGTTCGCTGTGAAGTTCCTTCGTGGCGTCATTCGGGGTGGCGGAATCGGGGCGTTCTTCTTCTTCAGCTGGATCATCCAGCTTCTCTGGAACAGCATCCTCGTCGACCAGTTGGGCCTGGTTGCGACAAAGGTAACGTACTGGCAGGCCGCCGCGTTGTGGTTCCTGTCGATCATCTTCTTCGCGTGGGCGGGAATCGGCAGCTCGCCAAGCCTTCGCCGATGGTGGAAATGGGAGTAGCCGCCTGAATGTGACTGCGCACTCTCTGCCATCTGACGCGACCCCCGATGCGTGGGGGGAGCTTCGCCAGCTCGTAGGGGAGCCCTACGTCATCCTCGACACCGAGACGACGGGCCTCCTCACTCCAGAAGTCGTCAGCGTCGCGGTCGTCGACGACCGCGGGCGGCCGCTGCTCCACCAGCTCGTGCGGCCGGAGAAGCTGATCGAACCTGGGGCGGCGCGTCTGACGGGACTGTCCCTCGAAGCGCTCGAGGGGAAGCCGTCGTTCCTCGAGATCGCACCGTCCGTCGCGGACGCCATTCGAGGGCGCCGCGTCGTCATCTACAATGCGGCCTACGATGTCGCGGTGCTTCGGAACACGCATCGACGCTATGGCCTCGACCTGCCCACGTTCGAGCCGTGGTGCGCGATGGAGTGGTTCGCCCGGCTCTATGGGCAATGGAGTCCCGAGCGAGGCGCCTTCGTCTGGCAGCCACTCACCAAGGCTGCGACCTTCTTCGGAGTGCGCGTCGAGACCGCGCACGACGCGCTTTCCGACTGCATGACGACGTGGCATATCCTCCAGGAGGCGGTGCGGCGTTCCGGCCTCCGACAGCGCGGCATGGATTCCCTCTTCTAGAGCTCCGCCTTGGACTTCCAGAATTCCCAGAACTTGCGCCCAACGAGGTTCGCACGCACGTCCCCGTTGCGAAGGGTCACGACGAGATCCATCACGTAGTCTCTCTGCGTCCGCACATTGACGATGCGGCACACGGCCGTCGCACGCCCCGAGAGCTTTCCGCCCGCGAGCGCAAGTTCGATGTCTCCCAAACCGAGTCGCGCGTTGGTCAATGCGAGGACGGCGTCGGCCGTTCGCTCATCGCTCACGATCCGTAGGTCGCGACGTCCAAGAACGACTCGGAGCTCGCCGGCGAAGTCCACGACGGGCGACGCGGCTTCGTCGCCGATGCGAAGAGCCACCGTGTCGACACCCGCAAACGGATCGGGCGCCGGCCAGGCGAGGATCACGACCACCGCGACCAAGACCGCACCCGCTCCCACAAGAATCCACGACCTCCGTGCCATCGCTTCCCTCTCCTCCCCCGTTGCCAACTCCCGTGGCGCACTCCGACAGATCCTCGCGAAGAGTCCTGCAGTGTCCCCCCTCTTGAGGAGTCGTCCGCGTTGCCGTAGGGTCCGCGGGTACTATACCGTACACATATCGAAAGGGGGGCACGAGTGACTGAGCATGCGACGAGGCTGCGCCGCAGGATTCTGTGGGGGCTGCTAGGTATCTTCGCCGTCGTCGCCGCGGGCCTAGCGTATGCGGCGGCGTCTGGCTGGTTCGCGGCCGACGCTCCGCCAGTCTCCGCGCAGGGGCCGGCGCAGGAACCTGCGCCGACACCGGAACCGGAACCGGCCGCGCAGATCGTCGAACAGGCGACGGAGCCATCACCTCCGACCCAGGCGCTCGTCGCAACCGGGAGCCGGATCGGCGAGCGTGCCCCCGACTTCTCCCTGCGATCTCTCGGCGGAGAGATCGTTTCGCTTGCTCAGTTTCGCGGGCGCGTGGTGATCCTCGACTTCTGGGCCAGCTGGTGCGCGCCTTGCCGCGCCACCATGCCCGCTCTGCACGCGCTGTGGCAGGACGCGGCCAGCCGTGGAGTCGTCCTTGTGGGCATCAGCCTCGATCGATCCGAAGCGGCGGCGGCGAGCTACTTGGCCGCAAACAACTACGAGGACATGGTCGCACTCTGGGAGTCGCTCGCAGCGGCCCAATCGGTGGCCAGCCTCTACGGGGTCCGAGCGATCCCGCGGACGGTGGTCATCGACCGCAACGGCGTTGTCCGCTTCAACGGCCACCCAGCCACGCTGGGCCGGGCGGCCATCGAGCCCGTCCTGTAGGCTCTCGCCGTCGACCTGAACCCCTGCTATACTGACTGTGCGTCCTAGCGTAGTGCCCGCCTCCATCGACGCGAAAGGGGTCCATCATGACCACACTGGCCAACTACCGCGACCACCTCGCCGAAATGCGCAAGCTCAACTCCGCCGCAAGCCTTCTCGGGTGGGATCAGCAAACGCACATGCCGCCGAAGGCGGGGCCCCATCGAGCTCAGGTCATCGGGAAGCTCTCGCGCATGGTCTTCGAGCTCTCCATCAGCGACGAGCTCGGAGGGTTCCTTGCCGACTTGCGCAAGGACGACGGCCTCTCGCAGCTGGAGAAGGCGAGCGTCCGAAAGGTCGGAAAGGACTACGATCGCAACTGCGCCGTGCCGCCGGAGTTCGTCGAGCAGTTCCAGATTGCTCAGTCCGAGGCACAGGCTGCCTGGATCGCCGCGCGCAAGGCCAACGACTTCGCTTCCTTCCAGCCCCATCTCGAGAAGGTTGTCGAGTTCGCGCGGCGTCTGGCCGAGTACTACGGCTACAAGGACCATCCCTACGACGCCCTGCTCGAGGACTACGAGCCCGGCATGACGTGCAAGCAGCTTCGCGCCATCATCGAGCCTCTCAAGCGCGACCTCGTCCCCTTCCTGCGAAAGCTGGCCACGGACGGCACTCCGCCGGACCGTTCGCTCCTTGGCGGTTCGTTTGACCCCGACGCACTCCGGCGCCTGTCGCGGCGCGCGCTGGGGTTCATCCACTACGACTTCGAAGCCGGCGCCCTCGACGATGTCGCTCACCCCTTCACGGCCACCATCGGCCCGGGCGACGTACGGATCACCAATCGCTACCCGACCGACTCTCCCATTCCCAGCCTCCTCGGCGCTCTGCACGAAGGCGGCCACGCCCTGTACAACCAGGGGTTCCCTGAGGAGCTCTACACGCTTGGGCTGGCAGGCGGCTCGTCCAACGGAATCCACGAGTCCCAGTCGCGCATGATCGAGAATCAGGTCGGCCGCAGCCGGGCGTTCTGGCAATTCTTCCAGCCCGTGCTGGCCGAGCACTTTCCCCAGTTCGCCACCGGTTCTCCCGAAGCTCTCTACCGCGCCGTCAACGTCGTCGAGCCATCGCTGATCCGTGTCGAGGCCGACGAAGTGACCTACAACCTTCACATCATGCTGCGGTTCGAGATCGAGGCCGGCTTGATCGAGGGATCCATCGCGGTCGCTGACCTTCCGGAGCGCTGGAACCAGGCGATGAAGGACTACCTCGGCATCGTCCCGCCCAATGACGCCCAGGGCGTCTTGCAGGACGTCCATTGGTCGATGGGCTACGTCGGGTACTTCCCCTCGTACATGCTGGGGAACCTCTACGCGGCACAGATGCTGCCGAAGATCCGCAAGGATCTCCCGACGTTGGATGCCGACATCCGTAGGGGAGACATGAGACCCCTTCTCGGGTGGCTACGCGAGAACGTCCATCGCCACGGGGCGACGTACGAGCCGAACGAACTCATCGAGCGGATCACCGGACACCCGCTCGACCCCGCCCACTTCGTACGCTACGTGAAGGAGAAGTACAGCGACATCTACGGGCTCTAGGAACCGCGACAGAGGACCCTTCTAGGCGCGGGCGCCCCTCTTCTCGTCTCCTCCGTGTCGTCGCTTGGGGGACGGGGAGCGTGGCGCCCGTCGCCCTCTCCGGGGATCGGCCAGCGGTTCCTTCATCACACGGGGAGCGGCTGTGCACATGGTGACGAGTGCGTCATGAATGGTCTCAAGTTGGTACTCGCGCGTGCGTTGCGTCACGGAGATGAGGTCGAACGGAGCCGCGCCGAGCTGCCGGGCGAGCCGCTCCATCTCCATGAGGCAGTGAACGGCACCGCCGCCGCTGCCGCCCGCTGCCGCGATGGCGACGGTGGGTTTCCCGAGCAGCACGCTGGCCGAACCCTCCGGCTTGGACGCTTCGCATCGTCGAAGCCGGTCGAACAGCGCCTTGAACGTCTCGCTCGGCTCACCGAAGTAGACGGGCGTCACCCAGACGTACGCCTCCGCTTCCAGAAACATCTGCTGGAGACTAGGGAAGTCGTCATCGAGCGAGCACTCGTGCTTCGAGCGGCAGGTTCCCCATCCGTCGTCGCAAACGACGCAGCGTTCGAGGTGGAATCCATTCAGATTCACCACGCGCGCTCGACCATGACCGTCCACCACTCCCTGGCGCGCCGCTTCGCCGCACGCCGCAGTCAATCCATCTTCGTTGGGACTGCTCGTCATCACGAGAACCTTCATCTCTCTCCTTTTCACATTCTGCTACGACCCAGAGCCACACGGGCAGTTAGACGCGCTGAAGGGCCTCGAGAACGCGCTCTGGCGTGAACGGCGTCTGACGCAGGCGAACGCCGACGGCGTCGTAGATCGCGTTCGCGATCGTGGGAATGGGTCCATTGATCCCGATCTCGCCCACCGACTTCGCGCCCATCGGTCCGGTCGGCTCGTAGGAATCGACGAGCACGACATCGATGCGAGGAATGTCGAGGGCGCCGGGGATCTTGTAGTCGAAGAACGTCGGGTTACGGACCCGACCTCTTGAACTGAACTGCATCTCCTCTGTCAGCGCGTAGCCTATCCCGTTCACGATCGAGCCCTCCACTTGGCCCTCCGCCAGGCGCGGATTGATCGCCACGCCACAATCGACGGCCGCCACGTAGTGCAGGACCTTGACCACGCCAGTGTCCGTGTCGACCGCCACTCGCGCGAAGTTCGCCAGGAAGGGCGGCGGCGATTCCGACGGCACACACGAAGCTGTCGCCGCGATCTGGAACTGCTCCGCCTCGTACATCGCTCGCTGGCACACGCGCGCGAGAGACACGGACGCTCCGGCCTCCGCGACGACGCTCTCGCTCCGCAGCGCGAGCCGTTCCGTCGACACGCCGAGCATCGGACCCGCCACGCCGAGGATCTGCTCGCGCACCTTTTCCGCCGCCCGCTGCACCGCCATGCCGGAGACGTACGTCGTGGAGGAAGCGTAGGCCCCCACATCGTACGGCGTCACGTCCGTGTCGGACGACGTGACCAGAATCTTCGCGAGCGGAACTCCCAGCACCTCGGCGGCAATCTGCGCCAGGATCGTGTCCGATCCGGTCCCGAGATCGGTCGCGCCCACGAGGAGGTTGAACGAGCCGTCCTCGTTCATCTTGATCGTCGCCGCCCCCATGTCGACCTCCGGGATGCCCGATCCCTGCATCATGATCGACATCCCCACGCCGTGCACCCACGACCCGTGGCGCTCCTTCTTGCCGCGCGCCGCTGTCCAGCCGATCCGCTCGGCGCCCACTTCGAGGCAGCGCTCAAGTTCGCAGCTCTTCACGGTCTGCGACACACCCTCGCGTCCCTCCCCAAGCTTCGCGAAGATGGGTGACCCTTCCCCGGTTCGGATCGCGTTCCGAAGCCGAAACTCGATCGGATCGAGGCCGAGCCGTTCCGCCGCCTCGTCCATCGCCGTCTCCAGCGCGAAGTACCCTTGCGTCGCTCCGTATCCCCGATACGCGCCGCCGACCGGGAGATTCGTGTACAAGGCCTGTCCGAAGAAGTGGGCATTCTCCGCCTTGTTATAGAGAGGCAGCGTCTTCGACCCCGTGTTCGCAAGGACCGTCAATCCGTGGGCGCCGTACGCCCCCGTATTCGAGACGGCTTCCATCTCGATCGCGTGGACAAGCCCTGTCTTCTTCACTCCGATCTTCACGCGCACGCGCATCGGGTGCCGAGTCCGCGAGGAGGTGAACTCCTCCGGCCGGGAGAGGGTGAAGAAGGCCGGCCGCCTTGTCTGGAGGGTCACCCAGCCGGCCACGTCCTCCAGCAGGACTTCCTGCTTTACTCCGAACCCGCCCCCGATTCTCGGTTTGATGACTCGAATCCGGCGGATCGGGATGCCCAACGTCTGGGCAACGATGCGCCGGACGTGAAACGGGACCTGCGTGCTCGTGCGCAACACCAGGCGATCGTCAGCGTCCAAGCTCGCCAGCACGGCGTGCGTCTCAATCGGCGTGTGCTGCGCGTACTGGGTCTCGCACGTCGTCTCCACGATCAGATCCGACTCGGCGAACCCCACGGCCACGTCACCCACATCGATGTCCACGTCCGCTGCGACATTCTTCGAAGGGTCGTAGATCCCTGTGGCGTCTGGCTCGTCGTGGACGATCGGCGCGCCCGGCCGCCGCGCGTCGTCGATCGACAGCACGGCGGGCAGCTCCTCATACTCGACGCGGATCGCGGCCAGCGCGCGCTCGGCCACTTCTTCCGTCTCCGCAGCCACGGCCGCCACTCGGTCGCCCACGAAGCGCACCTTCGTATCGAACATCCGCGTGTCGTAGGGCGATGGCTCGGGGAATCCCTGGCCGGCCGTCGTGTGCCGCGTCGCTGGCGTGTTCTTGTACGTCAGGACGCAAGCGACGCCCGGCATGCGCTCCGCATCGGCGGTGTCGATCGACGTGATTCTCGCGTGCGCGTGCGGACTGCAAAGCATCTTGATGACGAGAGCGTCTGACAGATCCACGTCGGCGACAAACATCGGGCGTCCGGTCACCAACCCGAGCCCATCCACCTTCCGCTCGCTCTTCCCGACCACGGCGAACGCGCGCGACTCGCTCTTCTTCATCGGCTCTCCCGCATGCGCGCGGCGGCCAGCTCAACCGCCGCGATCTGTTTCACGTATCCGGTGCAGCGACAGAGGTTCCCGGAGATGGCCTCGCGGATCTCCGCCTCGCTCGGATCCGGGTTGTGCGACAAGAGAGACACGGCGCTCAGGACCATTCCCGGCGTGCAGTAGCCGCATTGCACTGCCCCCGCCTCGAGGAAAGCCTCCTGGACGGGATGAAGTCGCCCGCCTTGCGCAATCCCTTCAATCGTCACGACGGCGCCGCCCTCCGCCTTCACCGCGAGGAGGAGGCACGCGTTGACTGCGCGCCCGTTGAGAAGGATCGTGCAAGCACCGCAGTCGCCGGTCCCGCATCCTTTCTTCACCCCGACGAATCCCTCACGCCGCAGGGCGTCAAGGAGCGTGTCCCCGGGCGCGACGTCCCACACTCGCTCCGTGCCGTTCACCGTCAGGTGGATCCTCATTCCTTGACCTCCGCCCCAATGCCTGCGAGGCTCTCAAGACAGCGACGCACGCCGACGGCGGTCAACACCCGGCGGTACTCGGCCGTCGCCCGTCGATCGTCACGCGCGTCGACGACGTCGGCCGCCGTCTGCGCCGCGAGGGCGATCTGCGACGCAGAGAGAGGCTTCCCGGCCAGCATCTCCTCCACTCGTGGCAACCGCCGCGCGACCGACGGCGTGCCCCCGACGGCCACACGAGCTGTCCGACACAGGCCGCGCTCGATGACCGCGAAGCACGCGCAATTCAAGACCCCGACGTCAAAGCCCGTCCGCGCGAACTTCTCAAATGCCCCCCTGCCGTCGCGCGACGCGCCGGGCAGCCGCACCGCGAGCACGAGCGGAGACGGGCTCTCGCTCCGCGCGCGGGCGTCGGACAGCTCGACCGTCGAGCGTTGCCCGTCGAACACATCGAGCTGCGCGTCGAGCACCAGCAACGCGGGAATCACATCAGACCACGGATGGGCGCGCACCACGGCACCCCCGAGCGTCGCGACGTTCCGCTGCAGAGGCGAGGCGACGCGCCGCAGCACGTCGCGCAGGAAGCCGCCCGCGAACCCGCTAACGAGAGGAGCCTCCAGCACGTCCGTCAGAGTCGCCATGGCGCCAATCACGACGTCCGCTCCCTCTTGACGCACGGCATCGATCCCGAGGGACGAGAGATCGATCAGGGTCGATACGGTCGGCGGAACGTAAAGGACGAGATCGATGCCGCCTGCAAGGAATCGAGACGCACCCGGTTCGCTGCGCCGGCGCTCCCACGCCTCTTCAAGGCTCGCCGGCCGAACGATACTACGGATCTGGTGGACGGCCACAGTTTCTCCTTTCGCGTCCCCGATTATGGCTGGGCCTCCCAGAGGAGACAAGCAGGCCGGCCACGCCGTCCCTCGCACCCCGATTGTCGGACCGCCTGACAGGTCGTATGCTCCTCCCATCCTGCGTCGCCCACGGCATGTGGGCAAGATGGGAGGGCTGTGACGAACACCGTTGTGACGAGAACCATAGAGAACGCCATCGTCTGGGATGGCGCCGACCGGGTGGTCCGCGCGACGATCACGATCGACGGGGATCGGATCACCGAGGTCGCGGCATCGTCCCCCGCCGGACGCCGGCCGCGCGGCGAGCAAATCGATGCCACGGGCAAGCTGGCCATTCCCGGGCTCATCAACGCCCACACGCACGCGTACAGCGCCCTCGCTCGCGGCATGGCCATCCCGGGGTTTGCCCCTCGCTCGTTCACACAGATCCTCGAACAGTTTTGGTGGCGGCTCGACAAGGCGCTCGATCCCGCGTCCGTTCGGGCGAGCGGTCTTGTGGCCGCCATGGATGCGGCACGATGCGGGGTCACGACGATTCTCGACCATCATGCCAGCCCTTCCTGCATTCCCGGGTCCCTGGATGTTCTGCGGGACGCGGTGTGCGACACCGTGGGACTGCGAGCCTCCCTCGCCTACGAAGTCACGGATCGTGACGGCAGCGAGAGGACTCGCCAGGGGATCGAGGAGAACGTTCGCTTCCTTGCGGCGGCACGGACCTCGGCAGGACGCTTCGCCGCGCACTTCGGCCTGCACGCGGCGTTCACCCTGAGCAATGAGACTCTTGCTCTCGTTGCGGCCAGGATCCCAACGGATGCCGGCGTCCATATTCATGTGGCCGAGGGCCCCGAAGATGAGGCTCTATCGATGGAGCAGTACGGAATCCGAGTCATCGAGCGGCTGGACCGCTTCGGGCTCCTGCGGCCGACGTCGATTCTCGCCCACGTTCTCCACCTCGACGACGCAGAGAAGGATCGCGTTGCCGAACGGCACGTCGCCATCGTCCACAACCCACGCTCCAACATGAACAACGCCGTGGGCACGTTCGATCTCCAAGGCACCTTGCGCCGGGGCACGCTCGCGGGGCTCGGGACGGACGGCCTCGGATCGAATCTCCTCACCGAGCTCTTCACCGCCGGACTGCTTCAGAAGCACGCGCACCAGGATCCCCTCGCGGGCGGATTCTCCGACCTCCATCGGCTCCTCTTCGTCAACAACCCGGAGATCGCCGAACGAGCCTTCGGCTTCCGATTCGGGCGCATCGCGCCGGGATACCCGGCCGACATTGCGCTCATCGACTACGAAGCGCCGACGCCGCTCGATGCAGACACGATTCTCGGCCATCTGCTCTTCGGCGTCGCCGTGCACGCCCTTCGCGTTTCCGATCTCTTCGTCGCCGGCCAACCGGTCCTGCGACGCGGCGCGTTCGTCCACGTCGACGAGGCGGCGGAGCTTGCCCACGCCAGAGAGCAGGCCGCGCTTCTGTGGACCCGCACGCGGGGAGGAGGAGCGTCGTGACCGCGACGATGCGCCCGTTGTCGCTCACCCAACTCCTCGACTGGGTTCTCGCCGAGGTTGCCCAGTGCGGCTCCGTCTTCGGCATCCCCAGTTCCCTCTTCTACCGGCCGCAGCAAGGCGGCCGTTTTGAGACCCACCGCCCGTTCGGGGCACGGCTCGGAACGCCCTTCGGGCCGGCGGCGGGTCCGCACACGCAGCTCGCGCAGAACATCATCTCCGCATGGCTGTGCGGCGGCCGCTACATCGAGCTGAAGACTATCCAAATCCTCGATCGCTTGGAGATCCCCCGCCCGTGCATCGACGCGGCGGACGAGGGCTACAACGTCGAGTGGTCGCAGGAACTGAGCCTCGACGAATCGGCACGCGAGTACGCCCACGCGTGGGCGATGATCCACCTTCTGCCCCGCATCCTTGGATTCGATGGCGCCTCGGGCGACGTCGTCTTCAATCAGAGCGTGGGGTACACGCTCGACGGCGTCCGAAGCCCCAGCGTGCAGACCTTCCTCGACAGGATGGCGAACGGGCGCAGTCTTCTCGATCCCGTGAGGGAGTCGCTGCGGTCGAGGTTCCCGTCGCTCGCCGACGTTGAGATTCCCGATCGAATCTCCGACAGCGTCACGCTGTCCACCATGCACGGTTGCCCTCCTGAGGAGATCGAGAGGATCGCCCGCCACTTCCTCGAGGATCGCGGCCTCCACACGATCGTCAAACTGAACCCGACGCTGCTCGGGAAGGCGCGCGTCGTCGACATCCTCCACGACCGGCTCGGCTTCCGCGAGGTCGAGATTCCCGATGACGTGTTCGAGCACGATCTCGGCCTGCCCGCGGCCCTCGACCTCATCGCGTCGCTTCGTGCGACGGCGGCTCGTTGTGGCCGTGGCTTCGCGGTCAAGCTGTCCAACACGCTCGCGATGCGCAACGCCCGCGGCGTCCTGCCGGGAGACGCGGCGTACATGTCGGGCCGCGCGCTCTATCCCATCACGGTCGAGCTGTTCCGTGAACTGCGCAAGGCCGTGGGTCCGGACCTTCGCGTTTCGTACTCCGCCGGCGCCGACGCCGTCAATGCGCCGGCCTTGCTCGCCTCGGGGGCGTGCCCGGTCACTGTCGCTTCGGACCTACTCAAACCTGGAGGCTACACCCGCCTGCGCCAGTACGTGGACGAACTGGAACACGCGATGAACGACGCGGGAGCCGCCTCACTGGACGCGTTCGCCGCGAACCCGGCGCAGGCGCTCGAAGAGACCGCCGAGGACGCACAGCGGAATCCGCGGTACCGCAAGGAGTACGCGGCTCCCGACCTCCCGAAGCTCTCTACAACGCTCGGCCCGTTTGACTGCATCGTCGCCCCCTGCATCGCCACTTGTCCGGCATGTCAGGACGTGCCCGTCTACGCGGCCCACATCGCGGACGGGAACTACGATGCGGCTCTCGCCGCGATTCTCCACCGCAACCCACTCCCGTCGATCACGGGGCACATCTGCACCGCGCGCTGCGAGACCCGCTGCACCCGCGCGAACCTCGATCGTCCCGTGCGGATCCGCGACCTGAAGCGGTTCGCGGCGGAAAGAGGAAGAGCGCCACTTCCCCGCGCGCCCCGAGGCGGCGGTCGCGTAGCCGTCATCGGCGCCGGCCCCTCCGGCCTGGCGGCAGCCGGGCTCCTCGCCATGTCCGGGGTGGCGGTCACCGTCTTCGAAGCCAAGAGCCGCGCCGGCGGAATGCCGGCCCTGGCTCCGGCGTTCCGCATCCCTCGGGCAGCTCTCGCAAGCGATGTCGAGCGCATCGCCGCCCTCGGGGTCGAGATCCGCCTCGGCGAACCTGTGTCTACTTCACCCGGCGACCTTCTCGGTCGGGGGTTCGATGCCGTCTACATCGCGTGCGGTTTCCCCGTGGACGCGCCCCTCGCCGGCGTGACGGGCCTCGAGACCGAGGGCGTCTTCGGCGCTCTCGACGTGCTCGAACGCCTCGCGGAGGGCCGCCCGCCCCTCCTCGGCCCGCGCGTGCTCGTGGTCGGCGGAGGGAACACGGCCATCGACGCGGCGCGCACGGCTCTCCAGCTTGTCGGTGGACCCGTGTCGGTCCTCTACCGCCGAACTCGGGCCGAGATGCCGGCCGACAAGGAGGAGGTCGCCGACCTCCTCGCGGAGGGCGCGGCTCTCATCGAACTCGTCTCCCCCGTCGCCGTCGTCGCCTCGAACGGCCGCGTCGCAGGCGTTGACTGCGTGCGGAACCACCTCGGACATCCCGGGCCGGACGGCCGACGTCGCCCGATCCCCGCGCCCGAAACGCGCTTCCACATCGCGGCCGAGAGCCTCGTCTTGGCCGTCGGCCAGCAGGCCGCCGACGGCCTTCTCTTCCCCACCCTCCTGAGACGGGATCTGGGCGGCCGGATCCTCGTCGACCCCACCACGGGCGCCACGAGTCTTCCGAACGTGTTCGCCGGTGGCGACACCTCGCGCGGTCCGGCCACCATCATCGAAGCCGTCGCCGACGGGCGCCGCGCGGCGGCCGCTATCTGCTCGCGGCTCGGCGTGCCGTTCTGCGAGCCCCCCCTGCCTGACGAAGCGGAAACCGCGCCAGACGCCCTGTCCAAGGCGCGCCTCCGCCGCGGCCGTCGCGCCGACCCGCACGCTCCTCGGAGACTGCCGGTCGGGAAGCGGCACGGGTTCGCGCTCATCACGTCCTCCCTCAGTGACGCCGACGCCCGAGCCGAGGCGGAGCGCTGCCTGCAATGCCACCTCTTCTGCGACAAGTGCATTGATGTCTGTCCCAACCGAGCCAACGTCGGCTACTCGGTCGAACCGATGGAGGTCGAGGCGCCGGTGCTCGACCTCGCCACCGGCTTGGCCGTCGGCATCGAACGCGTCCGCTTCGGGCAATCGCGGCAGATCCTTCACATCGCCGACTTGTGCAACGAGTGTGGGAACTGCGCCACATTCTGCGTTCATAGTGGGAAGCCGTTTGCGGACAAGCCGCGCCTCTTCCTGTCCCGCGCCGCGTTCGACGAGGCAGCGGGGCCGGCCATCTTCGTCACGCCGGATGTGCTTCTGGCGAAGGATGCGACAGGCGTCCCATCGCGACTCGTCTCGACCGGTGACGGTCTCTCGTACACCGACCCGCATCTTGCGGTGCGGCTGACGCCGACCCTCACTGTGGCGGATGCTCGCGTGCTCGTTCGCGGAGTCGGCGCGCGCTCTTCGGCGCGGGCGGTGGAGCCGGCCGTCCTGTGGCGCGGCCTTCTCGCCAGCGCTCCCCACATTGTGGCGGCACGGTCGAAAGGAGAATCCTCGTGGGCACACTGAGCAGCCTGCGCTGCATCTCGTGCGGCACGGAATACGATCCAGCGAAGCTCGACTACACCTGCCCCGCCTGCGGCCCGCGGCGCGGCACTCTCGAAGTTCTCTACGACGAAGCGACTCTACGCCGCACGGTGACGCGAGGCAGTTTCGCCGCCACGGCCCGCGCCTCCATGTGGCGCTATGAGGCGCTCCTCCCGATCGACGACGTCCGCCACGTCCAGCCGCTGCGCGTCGGATGGACGCCGCTCTACGCATTCCCCACCCTCGCCAACGAGTTCGGCCTCGCCGGCCTGTACGTCAAGGATGACGGCCAGAACCCGACGGCGTCGTACAAGGACCGAGCGAGTTCGCTCGTTGTCATCAAGGCCCAGGAGAAGCGTCGCCCCACCGTTACCTGCGCCTCCACGGGCAACGCCGCGTCATCGCTCGCCGGGTTCTCCGCCGCCGCGGGCCTGCAGGCCGTCATCTTCGTGCCCCAGCGCGCCCCCGAAGCGAAGGTGGCTCAACTCCTCGTGTACGGGGCCAAGGTCTTCTCCGTACGGGGCTCCTACGACGACGCCTACGACCTCGCCGCCGAAGCGGCGGACGCGTTCGGCTGGTACAACCGTTCCGCGGCCATGAACCCGTACCTTGTCGAGGGGAAGAAGACGGGTGCATTCGAGCTTGCCGAACAACTGGACTGGCAGCCGCCCGACGTCGTCTTCGTCGGAGTCGGGGACGGCTCCGTCGTGAGCGGCCTCTGCAAGGGATTCGAGGAGTTCGCCCGCCTCGGCCTCATCGAACGAATCCCGCGCGTTATCGGCGTCCAGGCCGAGGGATCCTCGCCGATCGCATCGGCATTCTCCGCCTTCCATGGCGGCCGCGTCGAGTATAGCGACGTGGACGCACTCTCGGTGGCGGACAGCATCTGCGTTGGGAAGCCGCGGGACGTGGTGAAGGCCGTCACGTACGTCGCCCGCAACGGGGGCTCGTTCGTCACGGTCACGGACGACGAGATTCTCGACGCCATCCTTGCGCTCGCTCGCTCGACCGGGGTGTTCGCCGAACCCGCGGGGGCCACGTCGTACGCCGGGCTTCGCAAGATGGCGCGGTCCGGTACACTGGAAGGGAAGACGGCGGCCGTCGTCGTGACGGGGAACGGACTGAAGGACGTCGCCTCGGCGCGGCAGCGCGTCGGAGCGCCGATCGTGATCGATCCAACGATCAAGGAGATCGAGCGGCACCTATGAACATCCGCCTCACTGTGAATGGGCGCGAGGTGTCCGTCGAGACCGACGCCGAAACCAGGCTGCTCGACGTCCTGCGCGAGGACCTTCACCTGACGGGGACCAAAGAGGGGTGCGGCGAGGGAGAGTGCGGCGCCTGCACCGTCCTCCTCGATGGCCTTCCGGTCAACTCGTGCCTCATTCCGGCGCCACAGGTTGAGGGCCGCGACGTCCTGACGATCGAGGGGCTCGCAGAAGGGAATCACCTCCACCCGCTGCAGGCAGCGTTCGTGGAACAAGGCGCCGTCCAGTGCGGGTTCTGCACTCCAGGCTTCGTCCTTTCCGCCTACGCGCTCCTTCGGTCTAACTCGGCGCCAACCGACGAGGAGATCCTCACCGCGCTCGAAGGGAACCTCTGTCGCTGCACGGGATACGGCAAGATTGTCTCCGCCGTGCGCAGCGCGGCCGAACGGATGAGAGAAGCGCCATGATCGCCGCCCTGGTTCTCGCCGCGGGACTTGGAACGCGCATGCGCGCCTCGAAGCCTCTTCTCGATGTCGGCGGGACTCCCTCCTTGGCCCGCGTGCTCGCCGCCATCGACGGCGCGGACGTCGATCACGTGATCGTCGTGCTCGGACGAGACGCCGACCTCATCGCGAACCGCGTCGATCTGTCGAGAACGCACGTCGTCCGGAACAGCGAACCGGAAGCCGGACTGGCGTCATCTCTGGCCCTTGGCCTCACTGCGCTCCCCCCCTCGTCGAGCGGCGTCCTCGTCTTCCACGCGGACATGCCGTTCATCCAATCGGCCACGGTGCGCGCCGTTCGCCGCCTGGCGGAAGACGGAGCGCGTATCGCGGCGCCCCGCTTTGGTGAACTGCGAGGCTTTCCCGTCTACTTCTCGCGCGCGTGCCTCGCTCCGCTGGCCGAGACCTTGTCCGGCGACTCCGGCGGACGCCGCTTCATCGAACGGAATCCCCACTGTCTAGAGCTTGTTGACGTCTCCGATTCGGGCTGCATCCGGGACCTCGACTCGCCGGAGGATCTCACGCCATGCGAGAAGGAGGCCACGTGGACTACGTGCGCGTAGGATCTCTCGCCGAGCTGGGCGATGCGCTCGACCGCGACGGCGCCACCCTCATCGCGGGCGGCACCGACCTCATGGTCAAGATGCGCGCGGGGTCTGTACACCCGCGACTTCTCGTCGACATCTCCAGGGTGGATGCGCTTCGCGAGATCTCAACGCGACCCAGCGGCCTCACCATCGGCTCGGCGGCCCTGGTCGCCGAGATTCTCGCAGCCCCGGCCGTCTCCACCAACTACCCTCTGCTCACGTCCGTCCTCCGCTCTCTTGGCTCAACCCAAATCCGAAATCGAGCCACGCTGGGGGGAAACCTGGCCAACGCTTCGCCCGCGGCCGACAGCGCACTCGCCCTCCTCGCCTACGACGCCCGCGTCACGCTCGCTCGTGCAGGGACCGAGAGATCGCTGCCGCTCCACGAGTTCTTCCTCGGGCCCGGCCGTACCGCGCTTCGTCCCGGAGAGTACATTCGGTCGGTTGATCTGCCCACACCCCGGACGGACTGGGACGTCTTCTTCCACAAAGTGGGGCGACGGCGAGCCTTGACCATCGCCATCACGAGCGTCGCCGGACTCATCGCGCTTCGCGGTCGCGCCGTCGTCGACGTTCGGCTCACGGCGGGGTCAGTGGCTCCGACCCCCATCCGCCTCCGCGCCGTGGAGGACCTCGTCCGCGGTCGAGAGCTTGACGAGGAACACATCGCGGCAGCGCACGCCGCCGCGCTTCGAGAGGTCTCTCCCATTGACGACGTGCGAGCCACGGCGCTCTATCGCCGCACCGTCACGGCCGACCTCGTCGCGCGATTCCTGCACACGGCGTCGGAATCCACGCCCACTTCCCCATAGCCCGAGCCGCCGCTATGCTGTTCCTCAGAAGGAGGGTTCCCATGACCAAGCGACTACCCCTTGCACTGGCGGCGTGTCTCCTTGCGTGCGCTGCGTTGTCCGGCTGCTTCCTCTTCCCGAACCGTCCGCCGGTCGCCGCCGTTGACGTTCACTACAACGTCAACGCAACCGACCCGATGGTCGTCGAGCTCGACGCCTCCCGCTCCAAAGACCCAGACGGCGGCGCGATCATCCAGTACATGTGGACGTTCTCCGACAACCTCACGATCATCGAGCCGCATGCTTTCTCGACCGTCGTCGCGTACCCGAAGCTGCGCGTCCGCCGCCCGAACGAAGGCCAGTACACGCTTGAGCTCCTCGTCGTCGACGATCAAGGTCTCGCATCCGATTCCCCGGCGGGCGTCACCGTCACGGTTCCCCACCTGATGCCCTAGTCGGAACGGACTCCGCGCTTTGGAGTCCGGGCGCTTGGCCAGTGGACGAGCTCGTCGTGCCGGAGGCCCCGCGAGTCCCGAACAGGCGGAAGCCAAGGTGGCGCTATCGCTCTCGAAGAGACAGGCTGCTCAGGCTTCCTTGAACGGCCACACTGCCGGTTGACACGTCCCGATGTCTCTCGCTCGTCCCCTCCAGCCCGCGCCCACTCGTCCCCCTTCACAAGGGCGTTCGGCGGCGGTATACTTTCCCTACGGTACAGCAAGAGAGGGCGCAACGCTCTCGCAGGTCGGAGCGCATGATAAGGTAGATCGGAGGGCCTATTGGCCGTCCGTTTTTGTTTCGATAACACCCTGCTTGGTCTGCCGGCCAGGAGGAGAGATGAAAGAGCCAAGGGCAACGATCAGTCTGTCGAGGAATCTCAGTACGTCGTCGGACGACGAGTACGAGATGATCGACGCCGACGACAGGCCGTCTCGTGCCGACAACCCCATCCGCACGTATTTCGGAGAGATCAGCCGCGTCCCGCTTCTGACGCGCGAGGACGAGGTTCGCCTTGCGAAGAGAATCGAGGCGGGCGATCAACGAGCGAAGGAGGAGTTGGCCGAGGCCAACCTCCGTCTCGTGGTGTCCATCGCGAAGAAGTACCGCGGCTGCGGGCTTCCCTTCCTTGACCTCATTCAGGAGGGCAACCTCGGCCTGATGAAGGCCATCGAGAAGTTCGACTACACCAAGGGGTACAAGTTCTCGACTTACGCCACGTGGTGGATCCGCCAGGCGATTCTCCGCGCGATCACGAACCGCTCGCGCACGATTCGCGTTCCGACCCACATCAACGAGCTGATTCGGAAGATCTACCAAGTGGAGCGCAACTTCCTCAAGGAGAACGGGGAGCTCCCCACGCCCGAGAGCCTCGCGCACGAACTCGAGACCACGGTCGAGAACATCATCAAGGCGAAGAAGACCGCGCAGAGCATGACGTCGCTCGACATGCCCATCGGCTATGACGACGACGGCTCGGTGCTTGGGGACTTCATCGAGGATTCGACCGTCGACTCTCCAGAGCGCGAGACGTTCGAGCACCTCCTCGTCGAGGAACTCGAGCGCGCCCTCGACGAGCGGCTGACCGATCGCGAGAAGCGCATCCTCGAGCTTCGTTACGGGCTCAACGACTATCAGCCGAGGACGCTCGACGAGGTCGGCATTGAGTTCGGCATCAGTCGAGAGCGTGTTCGCCAGATCCAGAAGGAAGCTCTGGCCAAGCTTCAGGATTCTGATCTGAAGCAGCGGCTCGAGTGGTTCAAGCTTCTGTCGGAGGCAGCATAGCTGCCGGAGGCAGCCTACGCTGCCCGGCTGCGTAGCCGGCAGCGCGGCCGGTGGATGAACCTCTAGACCTCGGGCTCTGGGGGCGATCCCCCGGCGAGGTCCTCGCGGTAGGTGCACTCCTTCGTCGTGCAGCGGAGTTCGCCGCCTTTCTCGACCAGAACGCCCGACTCGCACGACGGGCACTCCTTGACCGGTCGCTCGCTTGTGGCGAAACGGCACTCTGGGTACCGGCTGCAGCTGTAGAACGTCCGGCGGCGCTTGGCCGAGTACTTCTCCACCAGCTGCCCCTGCCGGCAGACGGGGCAGCCCACGCCCGTGGATACGGACGCCGTGGCGCCGCACTCCGCGTTGCTGCAGCGGTAGTATCGGCCGTAGCGACCGGAGCGCAACTCCATTGCCAGCCCGCACTTCGGGCACGGGACCGTCGGGGCGGCGGACTCCGCCGCCTTTTCGAGCGCGGCCTGCACTTCGACACGCTCGGCCCCGTACACGACGTCGAGATCCGGCGGCAAGCTCACGGTGTTCCGACACTCGGGGTACTTGGAGCATCCGAGGAAGTGGCTCCCTTTCCAGTAACGCAACTCCATGGCGGCGCCGCACGCCGCGCAGACAGCGTCCGTCGGAACTTGGAACGGCCGCTCTTCGGATCCCTCGATCTTCGCCTCCAGGGCCCCCAGCCGCGCCGAGAAGGGCTGGTAGAACTCGTCGAGCGCTTCCTGCCTCGACATGTCGCCCTCTTCGATCCGGTCCAGATCCTCTTCCAGGTGCGCCGTGAATTGCGGCTCGACGGTCTCGGCGAAGTACTGAGTCAGGAAGTCCACGACCATGTGACCGAGCAGGGTGGGCCGCATGCTCGAGCCATCCTTGACCGCGTAGTTCCGCTCCTGGATCACCGACACGATCGACGCGTACGTGCTCGGGCGTCCGATCCCTTCCTTCTCGAGCACGTTGATGAGGCCCGCCTCGCTGTACCGCCGCGGCGGCTCGGTGAACTTCTGCCGCTTGTCGACGGAAACGAGCGAAAGCACTTGCCCAATGCTCAGCTTCGGAGGGAAGGTCGCCTCTCTCTCGCGGCGCTCCGGCAGTGCGCGCAGGAAACCGTCGAACGCCAGCTCGCTGCCGGCCGCCTCGAGCTGGAGCGGGCCTGCCTCGATGGCCACGCTGCGCTGGCGATACACCGCGCTCGTCATCTGCGTCGCGAGGAATCGCCCGTAGATCAACTGATACAGCCTCATCTGCTCCGGGGTCAGGTAGCTGGCCACGGATTCGGGAGTCCGCGCCACTTCCGTGGGGCGAATCGCCTCGTGGGCGTCCTGGGACTTCCGCTTGTTTTCGAACGTCCGGGTCTTCTCCACGAGGTACTTCTGCCCGTGCGTCTCGCGAATCGCCTCCCGCGCCGCCTCGACGGCCTCTTCGGACAGCCGCACGGAGTCGGTTCGCATGTAGGTGATGAGTCCCTCCGAGCCCTCTGGTAAGCCAATTCCTTCGTAGAGCTCTTGCGCAATGGCCATCGTCCGCTTCGGCGAGAAGCCAAGGAACGACGACGCAGCCTGCTGCAGAGAGCTCGTGATGAACGGAGGCGCCGGGTGTCGCAGGCGGTCCTTCTCTTCGACGGCGCGAACGCGAATCTTGGCCTTGCCAAGCGTCGCCGCAACTTCCTCCGCTTCGGCCGCCGACCGCACGACGAGCTTCTCACCGTCTCTCTTGCTCACGAGCGCCGCGAATCGCTCTCCGTTCTCGAGCGTCGCTTCGATCTCCCAGTACTCCTCCGGGACGAACCGCGCGATCTCTTTCTCTCGATCGCAGAGGAACCGAAGGGCCACCGACTGCACGCGCCCGGCAGACAGCCCCGCAAAGCGGTTTCCAGCGAGCGTCCGCGACAAGAGCGGGCTGACGAGGTAGCCCACCAAGCGATCGAGGACTCTCCGCGTGCGCTGGGCCTCCACTCGGTCGAGATTGATCTGTTCCGGGTTCTTCAGGGCCGCGAGGATGACCGGCTTCGTGATCTCGTTGAAGATCGGACGCGAGAACGCCTTGTCGTCCTTGACGACTCGCTTGAGGATCGTGTAGAGGTCGTAGGCGATGGCCTCACCCTCACGGTCGTGATCCGTCGCGAGGTAGATGCGCTCAGCGTCCTTCGCCGCCTTGCGCAGCTCCGTCAGAAGCTTCGACTTCTTCGTCACGGTCTCGAACTTCGGCTCGAAACCCTTCTCGATGTCGACGCCGAGTTCGCCGGTCGGCAGATCGCGCACGTGCCCCTGCGAAGACATGACCCGAAAGCTGTCGCCAAGGTACTGCCCAATCGTCCGCGCCTTGGTCGGCGACTCCACAATGATCAAGTTCTTCAATTCCCCAGGCTCCTTCCGAGATGGCCATTATACCGACGCGGCGAGCGAAGTCGAGACGCAAGGTCGCGCGGCCCAACGTCAAGACGCGGCGCGTCCCCGGGACGCGCGGTCGCCTGCGGCGAGCGAAGTCGAGACGCAAGGTCGCGCGGCCCAACGTCAAGACGCGGCGCGTCCGCGGGACGCGCGGTCGCGAGGACGCGACGGAAATCGAGGCCGTCGCTCCTCGCGCCCCGCGCCGGACGACTGGGATAGAATAGCCGACGATGGCTTCGTCGGGTCGACACGTGATCGTGGAGGGACTGCCCGCCGTGGGGAAGAGCGAGACCCTTGCGCTTCTCGCGCGCTTCTACCCGCGAACGATCCGCGTTCTTCCCGAACTCGTCAAGTCGGTCGTCGAGGAAGAGTGCATCGATCTGTTCCGCGAACGAGCGCGGCTGACGCAGGCTCTCGCTCTGGCCGTGCCGCGCCGCCGCGCAGAAGTTGAGGCCGCCGTGCGGTCCGGACTCCTCTGCCTCGAGGAGTCCCACCTCGGCGTCCACTACGCCTATGCCACCGCCCTCTCGGACACGGGCTTCGTCGAGGCGTACCCCAATCTCGAGCGGCAGGCGTCGCGCCCCAACCTCTACGTTCGACTCGACATCCCCGTCGCCGAGTCGGTTGCCCGTCAGGCGGCTCGTGGCACACCCGCGTACGACGTGAGCGAAGAGCTGCTTGCGCGGGTCTCCACGGAGTTGTCCCGCTGGCATGAAGATCGCGGGAGTCCGCTCGTTCTGCTTGACGCGGATCGCCCGCCCGGCGAGATGCTCAGGGATCTCGAGGAAGCGCTTGGCCTTGCCTACTCCGGACGGCACGCCCATCCCGCGTTCGACGTCCTGCTCTTGCTCGGGCGGCCGGCAAGCGGCAAGAGCGAGTTCATCGATTTCATGACACGCGTCTCGATGACGGAGCGCGGTTCCCTCTTCCACATCGGCCCGTTCTCGGTCGTCGACGACTTCCCTATCCTCTGGCAGAAGTTCGAGGAAGACGACGCGTGGGAGCGCCTGGGGCTCCCACGCCTCCACTCCAAGCGCGCCGACGGCAACTACGCAGTGAGCGACGATCGGATCTGGCGCTTCCTCATCGATCGCCTGAACGCCGCAGCGGGCACGCTGCCTCCCGCGCCCGGGCGGACCCTGCTCGTCGAGTTCTCGCGCGGTGGTCCCGCCGGGTACGAGGACGCACTGGCCGGACTGTCGGACGAAATCCTGTCCCGCGCTGCGATCCTCTACTTGTCCGTATCGTTCGCCGAGTCCTGGCGCCGCAACGTTGCGCGCTACGACGAGAAGCGCCGGAGCGGAATCCTCACGCACTCCGTTCCGAGGGCAGAGATGGAGCGGACGTACGGCACGGATGACTGGTCGTCGCTCACTCAGGGGGACTCGGACGGATTCCTTACCGTGCGCCACCACCGCGTCCCCTTCGCGACGCTCGCCAACGAGCCCGAGGCATTGGACCCCGCGGTTCTTCGCACGCGCTACCGCGGCGCCCTGGAGACTCTCTTCCGGCTGTGGGGAGAGAGCCGCTCGTAGCTACCCGAGGACCTCCTCGAAGACGCGGAGGAAGTTCGCGTGGCACACCTTGTCGATCTGCCGCTCCGACAAACCGACCTCGCGGAAGAGGGGCACGAGCTTCACGTAGTCCGCAACGGAGTCGATGCCGTCGGGCGTCACATCGATCCCGTCAAGATCGCCGCCGAGCCCGACCGCGTCCTCGCCGCCGACCTTGATTGCGTGCACGACGTGCCGAGCCACCCAGTCGAGGCTCGGACGGGCTAGGGCGCGGCGGCGCG
>Ga0315287_10000328_pt1 | contig 41228 bp, 56 predicted proteins | sample YL17G11_0_MG_FD_205037 | JGI IMG/M metagenome (GOLD analysis project Ga0315287, IMG submission 205037) | Sediment microbial communities from Yellowstone Lake, YNP, Wyoming, USA - YL17G11_0 | ecosystem: Environmental > Aquatic > Freshwater > Lake > Sediment | place: USA: Wyoming | collected...
GCCCCAGAGACGCTCGGCGTTCGACGATATCTGCACATTAGCGATTCTGGCCGCGGCGATCCTTATCGCGGTCAACTTGGGCCGCTGGCTCGTCCGCTAAGGAGGAGTGGCGATGCTCGGCTTGACGCTTTTCTTTCCCGCGATCGGGCGCTAGATCGGGCATCGCCCGTTTTTCATCTAATCGGAGGCAAGAATAATGTTTCAAACCATAGTCACCACGAAGCGCCGGTGGATACCGCGTTACGGCCGCTCGTCGTGGGCAACCGTCGTGCGGTGCGGCAAGTGGGGCCGCCGCGTGGAGGTCTGGCCCGCCGCCTCGCGAGAGAAAGCGGAGACGTTCCGACGCGAGATTCTAACCACTTTGCGGTCAGTCTTTGGAGAGGGGGCCGCGAGATGACCACCCGGAAAACCGTCAAGATCGAACCCGACCGACCCGGGACGACAACCGACATGCGGGCGCCCGGCATGTGGATCGGATGGATCGCCCGTCGTGCCGACTGCCCGTTCTGTGACGGGGAAGGATTCTACGAGCCGGAGGACGACGTGGGGGAAGACTACAAGGTCTGCCCCCATCTGGTCGTTGTGGAGAACGGGGAGGCGGTATTCGAGGGGCAAGAGGACGACTCCCTTTTCGACTTCGGCGCGGATCTCATGCGCCTCAACGCGGAGGGCCACAAATGACCGCCGACATCATTGTCACATTGATCGAGGGGAAGGACGGACGCCGGGACATTCTCGAAGTCACGGCACCGCTCGGGTACATCCGCTCGGCCCGGTACGCCCGGACGAGACACGCGGTTATCAGTGGGTCACACCCCGCGCTCCACGGGGACATCGAGCCGGACAAAGAGGGGGAAGTGATCGAGCGGATATTCAAAGACGACTACGCGACGTGGGCCGGGGGCGAGGAGCTACGGCGACTCATGACGGGGGGTGTGTGATGAACAACTCAACCCCAATTATCACAACCCCCGCCCCCGGCGTTTACCCGCGTATCCCATCGGAGGACTACCACCGCTGGAAGGCGCTATCGAACTCGCACCTGAGCGAACTGCGGCGGTCCCCGGCTCATCTTCTCGCGCGGCTACGGGGGGAAGCGAAGCCCGAGACGCCCGCGCTCCGGTTGGGCCGGGCGATCCATGCCGCGATACTGGAGCCGGAAGTTTTCGTGGAGCGGTACGTCCAGGCGCCCGACATCGACAAACGAACGAAGGACGGCAAGGAAGCGTGGGCCGTTCTCGTGGAAGCCTACGGCGCCGGTAATGTTCTCTCGCCGGAGGACTATGTAACGTGCAACGCCATGCGTGAATCGGTGTGGCGGAAGCAGGCCGCGAAAACGCTTCTCGGCACCGAAGGGGAAGCCGAGCTTTCCGTCGTTTGGGATAACGACGGGATTTTGTCGAAGGCCCGCGCGGACCGGATGTCGTGGAAGCTCAAGGGCGGGACGATCGTGGACTTGAAGAGTACACAAGACGCGAGCCTCGCCGCATTCGAGAAGTCGATCTTCAACTTTGGATACCACCGACAGGGGGCGTGGTATCTGCAAGGCTTTGGCGCGCGGAAGGTTGAAGTCGCCCACTACTGCATTATCGCCGTCGAGAAAGACCCGCCTTACGAGGTGGGCGTCTACCGCTTGACCGAAGAGGCGCTTAACGCCGGGTGGAAAGAAATAGAGCCGCTTCTCGACGTGTACCGGAAGTGTTTGGAGACGAACGAATGGCCGGGCTATGCCGACCGCGTTCTCGACATCGCGCTCCCCGCGTGGGCGTGGAGCCAAGTCTAGGAAGGAAGGACAAACCATGAAAGAACAGACGAAACGGGTAGAGCCGGAACTTGCTCCGGTTTCCGACCCCGGCGATAACGTGACGCTCCCCGAGGCCGTCGGCTTCGAGGGGCTTCCCGCTGTGACGGACTTCCGGCAAGCCGGAACCGTCGCGGCGATGGCCCGGGAAGAGGGTGAGATCAAGGGCGCAATCGTACAGGCGAAGCACTTCCCGCGGGACGAGATGGCCGCGTACACGAAGATCCTGAAGTCGTGCGAGCGGCCGTCGTTCGCGGAGGGCGCGCGGTATCTCTTCCCCCGAAGCGGGCAGAGCGTCGAGGGGCCAAGTGTCAACCTCGCGCGCGAGATCGCCCGGTGTTGGGGAAACATCCGGTACAGCCTCCGCGTCGTATCGCTCGACGAGGAGACCGTCCACATTAAGGGCGTGGCGATCGACCTCGAAAGCAACAACTCCGTCGAGATGGAAGACAAATTCGCCCGCCTCGTCTACCGCAAGAAAGGCGGGTGGGTGAAACCCGACGAGCGCGACCTCCGAGAACTCATCAACCGCCGGGGCGCAATCTGCGTCCGTAACGCACTCCTTCAGCTCATGCCACCCGACGTAGTAGACGACGCGCTCGCGAAGGCGAAGGAGACGCTTACGAAAGCGGCCCGCGGCGAGATCAAGCAAGACCCGCAGGCCGCGGCTCGTCGGATCGTTCTCGCGTTCTCGGAGCTTGGCGTCGCGGCTCATCACATCCGGGCGCGCCTGGGGCACGACATCCCGCCGATAAACGAAAAGGAACTCGTGGACCTACGGGCGATTTACAACGGGATCAAGGACGGCACCGCGAAAGCGTCCGACTCGTTCGTGATGAACGGGGAGCGGGCCCAGTCCGAGGGATCGGCGGAACTCAACAAGGAAATCGACGAACGCTCCGGGGGGAAAGCAGCGTGACGTTTTCGGCGGCAACCGAAAGGGGAGGCTTGATCTCGGGCTCACCGCGATCTCCCTCCGAGTCGTACCGAGGGACGGCCTCCCCTGTTTTTCAAGGCGAGAGGGGGATTCTATGAGACTCGGAAAATGGACACTCTCCGTTGCAGTTTTCCACCGATGCTGGTGTGAAGATCACAAGCAAAACCACCCGACGGGGATCAAGTTCCCGTTCCTTTTCATCCGATACCCGTTCGGCGGTTGGCTCGTTCGGGTGCTGTGGATCGAGGCGCGCCGATGGGGAACCTTGACACTGTACTCGATGCAGAGAAGCGATGCGACACCGGCGCCGAAGTTCTCGTGCGTCGAGGGCTCGATGCCGCTACCGAAGAAAGCGAATGACTAACCCCGACACCCAATACGGTCTTTTCGACGGTATCCCGCCGCACCAGGACGGGGCAACGTCCACCGAGGCGGCATACGGCATCGTCGAACACGTCAACCGGCTTCAAGAGCTGGTAATCGACGCGCTCAAATCCCGCGGGGAGTTCGGCGCAACCGACGAGGAATTGACAGAGGCCACCTCGCTCAGCGGAAACACGCTTCGTCCCCGCCGGCGGGAACTCCAGTTGCGGGGGATCCTCGTCGACTCGGGGAGCGTTCGGAAAACGAGATCCGGTAGACGGGCGATTGTGTGGGCGCTGAAAGAGGAGTGACCACTCCGCCATGAACAAAACGCAAGCGTTACTGCGCGCAATCGACAACTACCTCGACAATCCGCCGGCGTCCGGTAGCGCCAATTATGCCGCATATGTAACGGACCTCCAGGAGTTGCTGGAGGCATGTGCCCAAGAACTAGAGACCCGGCCCGATGTTCCGACCCAGGTTCAGGAGGAGACCCGGCCTGATGTTTCGATTCCGGTCACACAAGAACCTAGGCCCGATGTTTCGTCCCCATCACCGAAAGACGTTCCCGTGAGCGCGCGCGAACAACGCCGCATCAACAAGCGGAACGTGGTCCACGCCACACTCGTAGACACCGAATGGGATTGCGCCAAAACGGCCAAACTACTGCACATGAAACGGGATGCTGTCTGGCGACTCGTTCGAAGCTACTGGCCGGATCATCCGCCATTCGAAAACGCGAAGATCACAAAGAATGTCCTATTGCGCGTTCTCCTCGACAACAACTGGTTTGCCCCCGGAGCCGCAAAAGACCTTAGCGTCCCCAAGACCACCATATATCGAGCGATGCAACGCTATAACCTGAGGAGGCCAGATGGCAACGCTACAAGAGAGATTCGAACGGCTCATGACGGGAAGGAAACGCGGGCCAGACCCTCGGTATGAACCGGAGGCGAGCGAAGAGTATGAAAAGCTCTGGGTGGAAGCCTTCAAGCTCACGGAGAATATCGGTAAGTGGAGTGCAAAACGGGCCGCGGTATTGCTCGGACCGCGGGCGAGTGTCAATGGGGGGAATTCGATCTTAAACAGGAACTATAGAAGTCGGCAAAAGAACGCGAGAGACTAAGGAGGTTCGAAGTGAGCAGTAGAGATAAACTAATCGCGCTCGCGAAAGCAGGCGGTATCTCGTCACTAGTCGTGATCGCGCTTATCGCTGGGATCAAGTGGGAGGAGTGCCCGCCCGGAGGCGGCGGGCCGATCGTGAACATTGATACGCCGACATCGGTCACGTTCAAGAATATGCCAGTCGGAGAAAAGGTATGGGCCATGATCCGCGTCAACAACACGCGAGGCTTTATGAGCGACCCGAGCGGCATGTGCTACTGGTATAACTCGGGCACGCGCGTCTACGGATGGTCGGATGGAGACTCGCTGCTCTCGTGGTGGCCGCCTTACGAGGGGAACGGTGCGTCTATTCGCGACCTTCAGTCCGGCGTCGTGGGGAATGTTCTCGGGCCGAAGTGGGCGTTGGGATCGACGCAATTCGCGCTCGAATTCGACGGCGTAGACGATCGGGTCAACGTCGGGACGCTCGAACCGGGCGGCCCGCCGCTGCGGCTGGAAGCTAACATCCAAGTCGGTGCTGGGCTCGTGCCCGCTGTTTCCGGCGGCGGCCGCATCATCGACAAGTCAACGTCCGCGCTCAACTACTGGCAGCTTACGCTCTATCAGACGAGAGCACAGCCTGATTCGTTCCAGATCCGCTTCCGCGTGAGGACGACCGCGGGGATGGTGACGGCGATCACGCCTACGTATTGCGTCAAGGTCGGTCGCTGGCACAAAGTTGTCGGTGTCTACAACGGCAAGGCCGCAAAAGTCTACGTGGACGGGATTCTCCGCACGTCCGCGCCGTGGACGGGTGCGCTTGTTGCCGCCCCTACGGTCCCCGTATACATCGGATGGGGAGGACACGGCGGGCAGCCGTTCAAGGGCAAGATCGAGGACGTAAAGATCGGGAAGAGGGTGTCGAAATGACCAAGCGACTCCACACGGACGTGCGTGTTTTCCCGGCGTCGTCGGCAAAACTCAACGCGCATATCGCACATTGGGAAATCCGCTGTGAGCGGCCCTACATCGTCGCCTACTGCCCGACGCAGAAGATGGCGTCCGCCCTCGGGCGCGCGCTTGCGAAGCTCGCGAAAACGGAACTGGTGGTACACGGGAGGGACGGCAAGATCAAGCGGAAGGATTCCTACGGCAACGATCCTTGTCCGCCGAAAGGTTGAAATGTGCCCCGTCGATTGTTGGCATAGTCATGCGCTGTAGACCAACAGAAATAAGTGGAAAGGCCAACCGCGGGGCACTTCTTTTTCTCGCGCTGGTGTTGTGGACTCCATCTCAGGCGCGGGTACTTGAGAAGCCAGTTTGGCATGTCACTTCATGCCCGACGATGGACGCGATTAGAGCGGTTATGAGGGTGTTGTAACGATGGGCGCGGCGGCGGACCTAAGTAGACGAGATGCTAGCTCCACCGTTCTGCATTTATCGCCCCGCGCCCACAAAGAAAGGGGAGGGAGATGGCGGACAAGACACAATTGAGGGCAATAAGAGACGCCCTTAACGACCTGCGGAATCAAGCGGACATTGTGAAGGCGATGCTCGACAACGTGGAACCCGACCCCCCGAAGCCCGTGGGGGTGATCGTCAGGCCGGGGATGCGAATACTTGATCGCTGTGATATGGAACGGATTGTATGGCCGATACGCATGGTGAATGGGGTTCGCTTGTGCGCCCGCGAGGGGTGTGAGGACGATGAGTTTCGGATCGACGGCTATTGCAGCATGGAGTGTCGGGATGTTGACGAGGTTGAAATAGAGTTCCGCGCCTACCGCGCCGACGTGGAGCCGGTGCTGAGGGCGGAACTAGCAGTTGAGGCTGCACGTGAGCCGGTTCCGTATGTGTCCATCGATGAATACAACAGACTCGTTGATGAGTTGGGAGCCGCCGTCTCCGCCTCCCGCGTGTGCAAAGAGATCAAGGAGGGGAAATGACCGACAAGGACAAGGCGGGTACACGTTCCGAAAACGTGTCCAAAGATGGGGAGTTTGGGGAAATTAAGCGCAGTTTCCTGTACGGGAAACACCCATCTCCATTCTCGCACGAGTACGAGCAGGAGTGGTTCTTCGAGGCTGGTCGCCAAGTGGAAAGGGACGCCCACGCGGAGCTGGTCAAGCCGATCATCGAGGCGGCGAGGGAAGCGGCGGAGAAAGCAAGGCCGGTGACATGGGAAGGAAAGATAGTTTTCTATTCGGTTGAGGCGGACGCCTGGGACAAGATGCTCCACCACCTATATCTCTTGCGCCCCACAGAGCCCCCAACCGACCGAGAGGGGGAGAGTGAGCCACGTTGACCTGTTCAGCGGAATCGGGGGATTCGCGCTCGCCGCTTCCCGGTGCGGAATCGACACCGTGCAATTCGTCGAGATCGACGAGCGGTGCCGAGCGTTCCTCGCAAAGCGGTGGCCCGGAGTCCCCATCCACGACGATATCCGAACCTTCGACGGCACTCAACACCGTGGGGCTTTTCTCCTCACCGGAGGCGTGCCGTGTCAACCCGCGAGTCGAGCCGGGAAGCAAAAGGGCGCGTCAGATGACCGCTGGCTCTGGCCGGAGGCTATCCGCGTGCTTGGAGAAGTCAACCCCGCTTGGGCGCTTTTCGAGAATCCTCCTGGAATCGGAGACGTGGGCCTCGCCGGAATACTTGCTGAAATGGAAAGTCTCGGCTACCAAGTGCGGGTGTTCGGTATTCCGGCTTGTGCCGTTGGGGCGCACTTCCAAGGGGACAGATATTGGATCGTTTCCCATAGTTCCGAGGCCAACGGCGTGCGACGGGAAGGGAAGCGGGACACTCAAGAACAGGATGGATCGTATTCTTGGCGGGCGAGCGAATTTAAGAGACTGGTTCGCCTGGAAGTACAACATGGCGTACCCGCCGGCAAGAGTGGTCGAATATCTGATGGGATTTCCGGCAGGACACATAAGCTCAGAATGTTGGGCAACAGCATCGTCCCGCAAGTCGCGTACCAGATTATCAAAGCCATGATTCTAACCGACCGAGAGGGGGAGAAGTGACGCACATTCACTCAAAATTCTACTGTAAACAGGCTCACGATGCCGAACGCGAGCGTGAGTCCGATCACTTCGCCTCGTGTCTCGCGCCGTTGATGGATGCGGTACGGCAATTCCTTGAGGCATGGGACAGCCGCGCCGACGTAAACGACCACGTGGAAAGGATACGAAAGGCGATGAAGGAGAGCAAATGAGTGATGAGTTGTTGAAACATGGCGCGGCGGTCGTTTCTCACGAGGACAGTCAGAAACCGGGAACGGTGCAAGCCGTCGCGCCTAACAAACCAGGGAGGTCGAGATGAGCGAGAGGCAATTCGTCTTTATCAGCGGACCTTATTCCCAGGGCGACGTGGCCGCAAACGTGGCCGAGGCAATACATGCGGGCGACCTTGTGGCGAAAGCCGGGCACGTCCCATTTATCCCGCATCTAAGCCACTTCTGGCACCTGATCCACCCACACGAATACACGTTCTGGCTGAAACAGGATATGCACTGGCTCGGGAAGTGTGACTGTCTCATCCGCCTCTTTGGCCCGAGCCTCGGGTCCGAAAAGGAAGTGCTCGCCGCGCGGGAGGCGAGGATCCCCGTCTATCGTTCCGTCGAGGAGTTTCTTGTGGCCGTGGGCGTGGTCGCCAAAGCCGAAACCGGCGCGTCATCGAGGTCCGTCACCTGCAACCCGGATGGATAGGAGGTCGATCTTGGACGAGTTCACGGAATGGAAGTGCAAGCTCTGCGGGTTTAGCGTCTGGCGGTACACGCTCGCCAAGGAGAAAAAGATCACCCGTGTCGAGTTCCCGCACTCGAAGATCCACCCGGACGGAGACGACCCGCCGTGCCCGGGGTGGGTCTCGAGGACGGGGAAAACGCGCGAGGGATATGTCGACGAGGTACTCTCCCCCGGCGCCTACGCGAACAAGTACCCCAAGATCAAGGTCAACTATGCTCACGTCTACCGGCCGGAGCGGGCGGAGACGAGCGGGGTGAGATGAAAAAATATCCACTCATCGCACGCGCCACAGAAGAGGCGCTTTCCCGCCTGAAGAGAAAGATTGGACGGCTCGAACGGGAGGGCGCAGAGCGAGAGGCCATCCTCGCGGCCGATGACTACCTCCGGCTGAAGAGGGAACTCGTCTCCCTCCGCGCAGACGAGGGGGAGTGATGGGATTCCCCGAAGTCGATCAAAGCTCAGCCGAGCGGCACATTATCGGGAACCTGTTGCAGTACCCGGAACGCGCCCACGAGATATTCGGGGGGACGCTCACGGAAACCTATTTCCGTAACAAACATTACGCCGCGATATTCAAACACGCCAAACGCATCCACGAGGCGGGGCGAACCATATCCACGCTCAACCTGCGGCGGGAGTTCCAGGAGAACGGCGGGCCACCGGCATGGCTCGAAATGACCATCATGGACGCGATGGCGGACGCCCAAAGCTACCCCGGCGTGATCGAGGACGCGAGCCGGATAATGGTCGATGCGACACACCTCGCGAAGATCCGCGAGCAGGCGGCTCGGGCGCACACAATCGAGGACTGGCTCGCGTTTGTTCAGTTTGTCGCCGGGCTCGAACAGGGGCGCGAGTCGTCGAACGTCTTATCCATTGGCGAGATCCTGCGGCAATCCGTCGAGCGACAAGAGGGGATCACCGCCGGATCCATCGAGGCCGGCTACTCGTTCGGCATCCCGGCCCTCGACTATTTCGTCCGTCTGGAGCCTTGCAAGTTCTACGTGATTGCCGGGATCAAGAAAGGCGGGAAAAGCCTTTTTCTCCTCCACGTCCTCCGGCACAACTTCGAGGCGAATGTCCCCTGCTACCTCTTCACGCTCGAAATGGCCCACGCGGAAATCGGCCGGAAGTACCTGTCGACGAAGACCCGGATCGACTCCCATTCGATCTACACCAAATACCTTCCCGCGGCGCACGTTGACGAGATGCGGGCTGCGGCAAAGAGGGGCAAGGACTTACCCTGCTACGTGAACGACAACCCCGTGCTCGGAACGCCCCAACTCCTCCGGGATGCGATGCGGTGGAAGTACCAGCAAAACGTGCCGGACGGGGAGGGGATTATCGGCGTCGACTTCCTTCAGCTCGTCGAGAACACACGGGAGCGGGGGGAGAGCGAGGCATCGGCGCTAAAGCGAGTCGCCTACGACCTGGCCCGCATGGCGAAGCAACTGAAATGCGCCGTTATCGCCGCCGCACAGTTCCGAAACGAGGCGGAGGGGCAGGAGCCTCACCTGCGATTTTTGGAGGGCTCCGGTGCGATCGCCCAGGCGGCAGAGGCGATCCTGATCGTGGACTACCCCGAGCGTAGGACGGATGAGCGGACGAAGGAATGGCCCAAGGACTACAAGATCATCGTCGCCGCCCAGCGGACCGGAGAAAGCGGGAAAACGATCGAGTGCAAAGTGGACTTGAGGACCGGGGACTTCAGGGAGGTCGATCAGTTTGGGTCGTAAAAATCGGTGGTATAAAATGTTTGCGGCGGAAACCCTGGGGGACGTGAAAATCCGGAAATTGAGCATCCATGAGCAGGGGGTTTTGTTCATCACGTGGAACCTTTTGCGCTCCCAAACCGACGAGCCGGGACGGTTCATCACCGCCGGAAAACCGTGGACTGAAGACGAGATTGTGGATGCCATCCGCGAGGCAGCCTCCAGGGATGCTACCAATAGGCGATGGGTATGCTCGTGGTATGCTCGCCTTATCCTCGTGGGTATCCTCCAGGTGGATGCTCATGGGGTGCACTACTCCCCTAGAATCGTAGAAGAGGACGAAGAATCAAAGGCTAACGAGATCGGAGGCCACGCGAGACACGCCTCAACCGGTGACCGAACCGGTGACCGAACCGGTCACCCTAGAATAAGAATAAGAGAAAGAAGAGAAGAGCCGGTCACCGGTACGCCCCAAAAGTCCTACTACCTGCCCGGTATTCCCAAGCCCGATTCCGAGCGGTACAAGAAATGCGAGTGGCCCGAAAAGCCGGTTGAAAAGGAGACGCCATGATCCTAGCCATCGACCCCGGGACGGAGCAGAGCGCGTTTGTGGTTTACGACCCAGAACTCAGGATGATTCTTGCATCATGCGTTGTCCCAAACGCGGAACTCATCGCCATGTCTCCGCCCTACACCCCCAAGGTCGTCGAATGGGTCGAGTCCTTCGCGCTACGCGTCGGCTCCGAACTCTTCGAGACCGTGTACTGGATCGGCCGATTCGACCAAGCGTTCGGACCCCTCGCCCGCGTCACCCGGAAGCAAGTCAAACTCCACCTGCTCGGTACCTGCCGCGGGGGAGACTCGGACATCCGGGCCGCCCTTATCGAGCGCTTCGGCCCCGGGAAGGCGAAGGCCGTGGGGAGTAAAAAGCAACCCGGCCCCTTGTTCGGCCTGAAGTCTCACGAACTCAGCGCACTCGCCGTCGCGATTACCTACGCCGAAACCCGTGCGATGATTGTTTCAGAATTATCTTGCAACCAAAGCAAAACTGTGAAATAACTTCCCGCGTAACACCCGCCGAACGTACCCCCTATCCTCTCGACGGGCCCCTCTCAAGTCTGAATCGTACCCCAGAATCGATCTTCGTTGTCCTCCGGGCGTAACGGTAAGAACGGCAACGGGAACGGCGTCCAAAAATGTCCGTTCGATGGGTTGTCTACCAAACAAGACCGCGCGGCCTATCTTCTTGCGGGTTGTGAGGGTAGCAAGACCGACGCCGAGATATCGCAGGACGATCAAGTCCGTGTATCGACCCGCCAACTGACCCGCTGGAAAAACCTCCCAGCGTTCAACGAGAAATGGCAAGCATACTGGCAGCAATCCCGCCCAGCAATCATTCCGCGAACATACCGGAAACTTGAGGCGTTTGCCGATAACCCAACCGTGCCAACTAGCGTCAGGGTCCAGGCGCTCAACTGCATTCTCCAGCACGAGCGCAACGCGGGGAACGTCAACGTCTCCACAAGCGTCACGGTACACACACCCGCCCAAGAACTCCGCGAGAAGCCGCGTACCGAGCTGGGCGAAATCCTCGAACGGGAACTCTCAACCCTCAACCGCCTAAGTGAAAAGGTGCTTGTTGGAAGCGACCCTAAGCCCGGAAACAACTAACGAGGTCGTAGACCGAATTCTCTACGCCCGCGCGCTCTCGCAAGAGATCATCCGCCGGGCCGTGCTCGAAGACGGCGACGTGGGCTTGTTCGCCTCTGACGTGTTGGGCTACGAGGTCCGGCCGTTTCATCAGCAGATGCTCGACTGGCAAGACGCGCACCAAGAGAACTTGATCCTTGCCCCGCGTGGGTTCGGTAAATCGACGATCTGCACCGTCGCGCGTGTTGTGTTTGAGGTCATCCGAAATCCGAATATCCGCATCCTGCTCGTCTCGAATACCCAACTCCAAGCCGAGATGTTTCTCCGGGGGATCAAATCGCAATTCGAGCAGAACGAGCTTTTGCGGGAACTGTTCGGCGATTTCGTTTCCAGCGACAAGTGGGACACCCGAGAGATCGTAGTTTCTAAGCGCACGTCAGGCTGGCGGGAATCGACCGTCTCGTGCGTCGGGATAGGCGGCCCCGTCGCGTCCCGCCACTACGACTTGATCCTCTGCGACGACCTCGTTGACGAGGACAACGCACGCACGGAGGGGCAGCGGGAAAAGGTCAAGAGTTGGTACTATCAAACCCTCATGCCGTGCGTCGCGGGAGAGGACTCCCGGATCTACGTCAACGGCACCCGCTACCACTACGGGGATCAGTACGGCTATCTCTCCAAAAACGATATGGCGGAGTCCACGCTTGTGATCCCCGCGATCGACGCCGACGGTTCAACCCCGTGGCCCGACCGCTACTCCCTCGACTGGCTCCTTGAGAAGAAACGCAAACAGGGCTCGATCATCTTCAACGCGCAGTACCAGAACGACACCTCGCTCATGAAGGGGAACATCTTCCGCGAGGAGTGGTTTCGCGAGTACGAGGTTGAGCCGGACTGGTCGAAGATGCGCTACGTCATGGGATGCGATCCCGCGGCGACCCGCAAGGACGTGCTCCTCTCGAAAGACAAGGCGAGTTCCGACTGGTGGACGATCATTGGTGGTGCGATGCCCACGGGTCAGCTTGCCGAACCCGTGATATACGTCCGCGACATTTGGCGGGACCGATGCACGAAGGACGCCTACCTCCGCGAACTCAAGCGATACAACGCGCTCCGAAAGCCGATCAAGGTCGGGATCGAGTCAGTCGCCGCGCAAGAATACCTCGCGCAAGACGCCCAGAAGTTTATGCCCGTGCATCGCGTCGAGCGCACGACCGACAAGATCGCCCGCGCCTACTGGCTCCAAGCCTTTTTCGAGAACGGGCAGGTGCTCTTCCCGGCCAAATCTCTTTGTCACGATTACTCACTCGTCGAGGCGCTGAAAGACGAACTGCTGCTCTTCCCCGAGGGCGAACACGACGACCTTTTCGACGGTTTGCAGACGATGGTCGAGTGTGCGTTGAAGTTCCGCAGATCGGGTGAGGGCGGGAGTTGTTCAACGCGGCCGATGACTGAAAGGGGCGTCGATGATCTCTGGTCTTGAACGATTTCGAGACGCCGGGCGCGCGCTATTCGCAGCGCCCAAGAAAGCCGATCCCCCGAAAGAGCGCGTGAAGGGTGAGAGCGCCGCGTCCGAGAGCAGCCTCACGGCGTTGTTCGGGCTTCAGAACCCAGACTTCCTTATCTCGCGTAAGGGCCTCTCAATCATCGACGAGATGCGACTCGACGACGCGCTGGGCTCGTTCATGGATATGAAAAAGGGCGCCGCGCTTGCAACCGATTGGGAGGTTGTCCCGGCAAGCGAAGACGAGGCGGATATCGATCTCGCGGATTTCGTGACATACGTTTTCGCGAACCTCCCAGGCTCGTTCAAGGAACGACTCCGGGACATCTTGACCGCGATGGAGTACGGGTACTCGATCACGAATAAGCCCCTTGTGGTGCTGCCCTCGGGGCCATACGCGACGAAGATCGGGCTACTCGATCTCAAGACGAAAGAGCCTCACCAGTTCCGCTTCGACGTAGACGAGTTCCGTAACGTGACGGGCCTCCTCCACACGGGGCCGGACTACAAAGTCACGAAGCTCGACACCACGGATTTCGTCGTGTACTCGTACCGGCGCGAGTTCTGCAACCCCTACGGCACGTCGGATTTCACGCGCTGTCACCGCGCGTGGAACTTCAAGAAGCAAATCTACAAGTTCTGGGGCGTCTACCTCGAACGCTTCGGCGGTGCATGGCTCGATATCGAATACGACCCGGACCTCAAGACGGACGAGGACCACGAGGTTGCGAAAAAGCTCGTGAATGATCTTCAGACGCGGAGCGGCTATCTGCACCCCAAGAGCTACATCGCGAAGATTCAGGAGTCGAGCGGACGCGGGCACGAGGCATTCAAGGACGCGATCCGCGAGCAGAACATTTACATGGCGCGCGCGGTCTTGATCCCCGACCTGTTGGGCTTCTCCGAGCGGCCGGGTGGCGCGTACTCCCTCGGGCAAAAGCAATTCGATCTTTTCCTCGACGGCGTGATCGGCGAGATCCAGAAAGACCTCGCCGAGACGGTTGTGCAAGAGCAGCTCATCAAACCCCTCGTCGACTTGGCGCAAGCGAACGTCGAGACCTACCCCAAGTTCCAGTTCAAGTCATTCTCGGAAGAGGATCAAATCGCCATTTGTACGATGCTCCTCGCGGCGGTCGATAAGGGCGTCCTCAAACCCGACCTCGACATGCAGAACTACGTCCGGCGTGTGGCGGGGCTGCCGGAGTTGGACGAACTCGACTTGCCGGATCCGAAACCGGCGCCAGTGTTTCCTCCGGGATTCCCGCCGAAGAAACCCGACGAAGACGACGTACCCGACGACAAGCCAAACGCCGTCGCCGACGAAGAGGATCTCGCCGCGCGCGCGGGGAAGGTATTCGCCTTCCAGAAGCCGAAGTTCAACCGGAAGCTCACGACGTTCGAAAAGAAGATCGACTTCGAGCGGATTCTTTCGACGCAAGACGACCTTGAGGCGCAGATCACGGAGACCTGGGCGGAGCTTTTCAAGGTCGCGAGAGACGATCTTGTCGCGCAAGTCAAGAAGCGGCGGATTGTCGAAGACGAGAAGGAAACGGAAGTCGCCTCGATTTCCCTTGCCCGCCGGGAGGACATGAAGAAGTCCCTCTCGCGGTTCATGCTGTCGAGTTTCTACTACGGCGCGTTGGAAGCCCAGAACGAGATCGCGTCGGTGCGGGGCGAGAAGTACGAATCGCCCCAAGCCTACCAGTTCGAGCTTGGCGGGAAACCGCTCACGGACATCGAGGCGGAGTTTGCGAAGAAGGGCTTGTCGATGACCCCTGCGATTCGGCAAGCCGCGCGAGAGATAACCCGCCGGGCGTTCTTTGTCACCGGGATAGAGACCGAGAAAGTCCTGTCACGGGCCAAAATCATCGTCATGAACGGTCTATCTCGCAAAGACGTTGCGTGGACCGAAGGGGAGCTTAAAAAGCTCTTTGAGGGCTTTATTTCGCAGGGGCAGATCACAGACAAGACGCTCGGGGAACTCTGGCGGATCGGGACGGTCGTTCGGATGCAGTTCAACACGGCGTTCAACGACGGGCGTCGGCGGAAGTTCGACGACCCGGACGTTGCCGATTTCGTCGTCGCCTACGACTGGTCGGCGGTCTTGGACGATGCGACCACCCTGTACTGCCAAGCAATGGACAAGGGCGGCCCGTACCGCAAAGAGGCGATCAATCGCGAGGGCTGGCCCCCGGCGCACTTCAACTGCCGGTCGATTGTTGTGCCGGTAACGCAGGGCGAGAAGTTCGAGCTACACGACCTACCCGCGGGCGCGGGGCCACGGGGCGAGGGGTTTGAGCTGGCGGCGTGTTGCCGCGAGGAGAAATAGACATGGCTGAACTGGAAACCCGGGAACTCGAAAACGTCCCGATCTTCTCCGCTGGGACGTGGACGAATTCCGCGGGCAGCAAGCGGACGTGGACCGAAGACGACCTGGACGAGATGGTCGAGAACGCCGGGAAGTTGGCCGACAAGGTGATCCCGTTCCTTCGCGTGGACCACACGGACGAAAAGACGCACAAGCGGATCACGGGGCGGTTCAAGATCGGGGACTTGACGAACGTCAGGCGCGTGGGCAAGCAGCTCGTTGCCGATATCGTGAAGATCCCCCGCAAGGCCTACGAGCTGATGAAGGCGGGTATCTTCGGACGGCCGTCAGCCGAAATCTTCCCGACGTTCAAAGACGAGGCATCGGGCGCGACGTTCAAGAACGTGCTCTCGGGTGCCGCGATTCTCTCGGGGAAGCACCCGGCGGTTACGACGCTCGACGATATCTACGACCTCTTTGGGATGGCGATTGAATTTCACTCCGTCAGTGCGACGGAGCTTTTCGAGTGGAGGCAAGACGTGGATCATTTCGCATACGTTACCCAGCGAGAGGACGGCAAGTGGGTTGTCAAGGATGCGGGTTACGGGCCTGATGTATCGGACGTGGTTGTCTCCGTTTGGGAGACGGAAGAGGAAGCCAAGAGTGAAGTAGAAAAACGGTTGAAGGCGAAGTACACACAAGCCACCGAAGGAGGTGACGATATGACACCAGAGGAAGTCAAGAAAATCGTCGACGAGGCGGTTGCGAAAGCGACCAAGGAACAGGCCGACAAGGTAGCGGAACTCTCCGCGGCTTTGGAAGCCGAGAAGACCCGCGCCGATTCGGCCACGGGCGAGATCGCGAAACACGACGCGGCAGACTTCTCGCGGGACTACGACGCGCTCATCGCGAAAGCGAAGGGCGAAGGTCGGTTGACGCCCGCGCAGGAACCGGCGCTCAAGACGATGGTCGACGGATGGAAGCTCGGCGCGAAGGACGGGAAGATCGAATTCCAGTCCGGCGCGGAGAAGAAGTCCGGCTCGATCCTCGAAGCGTTCGGCGCGTATCTCGACGCGCTGCCCGTCGTCGTGAAGCTCGGCGAGCAAGGAACTCAAACGAAGCCCGACGAGGCTCGGGGAGGTGACCTGAAAGTGAAGACTCCAAGAGATGTGGAGCGGTACATGAAGCGCGAAGGCATCGAGCACGACACCGACGCGGCCGAACTCAACGAGAAGGTTCTCGAAGTCAAGCGACAGAGAAACATGACCTACGAGCAGGCGCTGAACGAAGTGACCGGGGCGAGCGAGGCCAGCGAGCCGTCCCCGATCACGATCCGTAGCGACAAGGTCAAGGAATAGCCCCAAGCGAACGGGGCGATGAGGAGGTGAGTCAAGAATGGCAGTCAAGAATCAAATGTGCTCGATGGAGCACGTCGAGTCGTGGATCGCCGAAGCGGCCATCGAGAAGTACGACGCCGTAAAGCTCGGAACTGTCGAGGGACAACTGTTGAAGTCAGCCTCGGCGAACGATGTGGTCATCGGATTCGCGCTGAACGACGCCGCGATAGGAACGTCCGTCGATATTCAGCGGGACGGAACCGCGCGGGCGCGATGCTCCGCCGCGATCCTTTTGGGTGCGTCCGTCATGGCGACGGCCGACGGAGAGGTCGTTACCGTGGCCGCGTCGAGCAACGTGCAGTACCACTGCATCGGACAAGCGGCTTCCGCTACGGGTGCGGCGAACGAGATTCTTTCGGTCGTCATCAACCCGCACTCGAATTACACACACGCGTAGCAAGGGAGTGATCTGACATGGCAGTAAAGAATCAGATGTGCTCCGTCGCGGGTGTGGAGAGTTGGATTGCGGGCGCCGAGATCCATATGTACGACGCGGTGAAACTCCACACGACCGAAGGACAGGTGGTTCACACCGTCGCTCCGGTTGAAACGGGTGGATTCGTCGGGGACGTTATCGTGGGCTTCGCCCTCGAAGACGCTACGACGGGTCAGCCAGTTTCCGTGCAGACGAAGGGAACGGCCCGCGGTCGGGCCTCCGACGTGATCGCGCTCGGCGCGAGCGTTATGGGAACCGATGACGGAGAACTAGTCACGGCGGGAACGACGGCTCACAAGGCCTACATCAACATCGGGCAGGCCGCTTCGGCGGCTGGCGCTGCGAATGAGATCATTTCCGTCGTCATCAATCGACACGAAATACACTCCAACACGTAACGCGTGAAAGGAAGTGAGACATGCCGGACTACAGAGACGTAAGGGTCGATATGACCCTAACAAACTTCGTGAGAAACTATCCGTTCACGCAACTGGTTGGCGTGGCGGATACCGTCGCTCCCGTCAAGCCGGTCGGCTCCTCGGTCGGTCGGTACAAGACCTGGGGGCGCGAATGGCTTCGGGTCAACATTTCGGACGCCGTCGCCCAGAGAGGCAAGGCGAACGAGATTCGATTCGAGGCGGGCGAGGGGACCTACGAGTGCATGCCGTATGCGCTCAAGACCCTCGTCACGGACAGGGAAATCAGAGAGGCCGCGAACGCGCTCGATCCGTTGAAGCAGGCCGCGCTCCTCGTGACCGCGGGCCTCAACCTTCGGAAAGAGATTCGCGTCGCGACTCTCGCCGCTTTGAACACGACTTACGTGGTCGCGGACGTGACGGATTGGGACAACGACGCGGCCGTCATCGTCGCGAACATCAACGCCGCGAAGACGGTAACGAAATCCGCGATGGGCGGCATCCCGCCGACACACATTCTTTTCGGCGATCACGTCGCCGATGAGATCGTCGGCCAGCAGGACATTGTTGCGATGCTCCAGGCCGCGGCGGCGATGTCGAACCCGCAGGCCATGTTTGGGGCGCTCACCGCGGAGGCGCTTCCCCCGTCGATCATGGGATTGAAGAAGCTCGTGCCGAATCTTTGGTACGACTCGGCCGTCGAAGGGCACGCGACGGAGCACCTCCTCCACTCGTGGGGAGACGACGCCTACGTGTTCCACATCGATCCCGGTATGGAGACCGCGACATGGGCGATCCAGCCGGAGTCTCTTGGATTCACGATTACCCGGTGGAGAGAGAACGATCCGGCGGGCTGGTGGATCAAGGCCGAGATGGAACGCGACGAAGTCGAAGTCACGGCGTATGCGAACTGCAAAATCATCGACGTGACGTAAAGTCTTAGTGTGGATATCGCGCCAAGTCGCGTTTGCGTTGGCGCGGTCCCCACACGACGAAGGAGAAGCATGGCAAAGACGAAATACACGGCGCGGTCAACGGTTTCACTGGGCAAGGTTCCCTATGAGCCGGTTGGCTTTGAGAAGCAGGCATACTTTCTTGTCCACGCAGGACAAGAGTTCTACGCGGAGAGCGACGCCGTACAGAAGCTCGTGCGCTTGGGCCTGATCGTGCCGGTCGTCGCAGAAAGCAAGCCGGAGGAGATCCCGCAAGCGGAGCGCGCCGTCGAGAACAAACCTGCAAAGTATGCGCCGGTTCACGACAAGCGGCGCGGAGGTACGAAACGATGAAGCGGATTCTTTCCCTCGCGCTTGCGCTCCTCGTACTGGGCGCGGCCGCGAGCTACGCGCAGACGCTCACGCAGACAACCGCGAAGTGGAATGCGTTAATCCACACTGGGCGTCTGGTATCGAGTGGGACGTATGCCGTGACGACCGCGCAACTCCTCGATGCGGATAGCTCGATCCAGAGTGTCGTGATCGACTTGACGAACGGATCGGCCAGGCGACCGGGGAGCATAGTGTTTACTTTTACCTGGGCGGGCATGGTTGGTGGAAGTGCGCTTTCGGAGATCGACATAAAACCGTATGCCCATGCGTCTGCGACGGCGACGGCGGGGTCAAGTAGCGTGTTCTCAACCAACGGGAATGGTTTGTGTATCGGGCCAAACTATGGCAACGCGGAGTTCCCAGTTACGCTCGTCATCGGCACGTCGGATGCGGGATCAGAGATCGGCAGGTTAATGACAACCACCGGGATCATCCGCGAGTTAAATATGCCCCGATTCGTCTCGTTCACGATCGACAAGGAGGGCGCGACGGGCAGGTGGAGTGCCGGGACGTTCACGATCGGTTGGGAGTGTTACGCACCTTAGAGGAACCGATGTCGGTTACAGCCTATAAGAACCCGTCTGATAACGGCGACATCGGCGCGGAGTTTTCCAATCCGTCCAATGCCTACACGTCGAACAATGTTGACGCAACGGCGGATACTACGGGCGGTGAATATGTGCAGCACGACTACACCGGGTTTGGGTTTACGACATCGGACGTTCCGGCGGGGAGTGTACTTGACGGGTTTGAGGTATCTGTAGAGGGGGGTACGGGACTTAGCCTCGACGAGCAGGTTGTCGATATTGCGATGGTAAAGGTGGGCTCCGGAGTCGGTTTTTTAGCCAATACGCAGTCATTTACTAGGGTAGCCGACGCCACAAAAGTTATTGGCTCATCGACAGACAAGGCCGGGACCACATGGTTAGACACCGATGTTATCGCTGCAACCTTCGGGGTTATTGTACGAGTTTACAATAACGGCACCCTGACGGACCAGTTCCAGTTAGATCACGTTAAACTGCGGATATATTATCATGCACCCCCGGCTCAGACGGGGAGAGTTACCGCCGCGCAGGCCGACATCACGTATAGCCGGATGACGGGACGCGTGGTCGCCGCGCAAGCGGACGTAAGCTATTCCCCGACGACCGGGCGTGTTAGCGCAATCCAAGGCGACATCGTCTACAACCCGAAAACGGGACGGATCACCGGGATTCAGGGCGATCTCACGTATGACCGCATGGGCGGGCGGATCACCGCTATGCAAGGGGACATCGTCTACACCGTCCCAACGGGACGTATCACCGCGGTAGACGCAACACCCGTCTACGGCGAGATGTGGTACATGATGGGGCCGGTCTACTGCACTATGTTCGGCCAGTACAAGAACGAATGGACGGACGCGGGTTTCGCCCGAATCGAAGAAGGAATCTATGCAAGCTCGCTGGGAGATGATCCCGCGAACGACGAGCAGGATTATTACCGTTTCCTCATGCCCGCGCTTCCTGCCGACGCGATCCCCAAGGGCATCATTGTAACCGTGGCCGGATCTTGTTCGCACGTCGGCTCCGTGATGACACTCGAAGCACAACTCCTCAAATACGTGGGTACGACTCCGACTCCCGTCGGCACTCCGATTCTCAATACGTGCGATTTTACGGATGATCGAGGTCTCGTCTACGGCGGGCAAGAACTTATGTGGGATGCCTCTCTCACGCGGGCGGACGTGAGCAATCCCCATTTCGGCGTATATTTTCGCACGAGGCGCGTAAGCGGTACGGACGGCTTCCGGGTCGATTGGGTCAGGATGGAAGTGGCTTACGTGCTACCCAGCCAGCTCGACGGGGTTTCCGTCGTCAAGGTCGAAAGCTCGGGCGGAGAAGTACGAAGCATCGTCATACCGGGAAAAGTGAGGAGCGTGAACTAGGATGCCGCTCGCAATCAGTATGCACTATGGGAAGGGAGACCGCGGGCCGGATTTCGTCGTGGAAGTCGCCGAAAGGGACGGCACGGTGAAAGACATCACCACGGCCACCTCTCCCCTGTACTACGTCTACGACCTGGTTAATAGCATCATGCTCGTGAACGGATCGGCGGACGGCGTTACAGTCGTTCCCCCCAACAAGATCAAGCGGGTGATTCAACCTTCGGACACTGCAACCGAAATCGAGGACGCCGTCGCGTGGTTCACCTACCAGCTCGGCGGGAAGGTCGAATCGACCTACGCCGTGGGCTTCATCGTCTCCGAGCGTTGGAAAAGGGTGATGCTCTAACATGGCAACCTATACCGATACCAAAGTGTTTCTGATGAGCCTCCCCGAAAACTCGATCGAGCGGGGTTTCGTCCGGGAAGCCGCAGGGATCGCCTACGAGTACATCAATTCGGCTTTGAACGGAACCTATTCGGTGCCCTTCTCGCCAGTACCAGGGACGATTGAAAAGATATCGAACCTTTTGACGAGAGCGATCGTGCTGGCACTCGTGGCCAAGGGCACCATCACTATCAAGGACATCAAGGAGCGGAGCGCAATCGATCCCGTCGAATGGCTCGAAGATTTGCGGAAGGGAAAGCGGTCCATCGCGGGTGTGTCGCGAATCTCAGGCGGTTCATCGTGGCTCTCGACGGCCGACGAGATGCACATCTTCGACCTCGATCACGAAATCGCGCACGACGTTGACCCGGACCGACTCGACGAACTGGCCGATGAACGAAAGGCGTACCCGTGAGCGAATATCATCCTGAGATTCACGGTAAGATTATCTTGGGAGTGCAGTTCAAGGCGGAGTGCTCGGCGTGCGGCTGGAATCTTGTGATCGACAAGATCGCCGTCGGGGACACGCTCCCGCCGGATACTATCCCCTGCCCGCGGTGCTTGCTCATGCAGCAATGGGAAACGGTCAAAGTGGTGAGAGCGTAATGGATATCGACTACGGGATGCTTGGAGAATACAGCGCCGGAGGGGCTGGAGTTGCCGGTGAATACCGGACGTGGCCCGAGCTTGATATTGACCTCCGGGAGTTTCAACGTATCCCCGCGATCCTGAAATACATCGAAGACCACGGCGGGGACGCGCGGAAGCCGCTGAAGCGGTTCAACGTCTACATGATGGGGCAGGTCGATAAGACCTTCAAGAACTCGGGGCGCGGGTTTGTGAAATGGGCGCCCCTTGCACCGCTAACCGTCATCATGCGCGCGTATCGCAAGCGCGGGAGCGGGCGCACGGGTCCGCGAAAGCCGCTCATGGATACCGGCAATCTCAAGAACTCGACGGAGACGGAAGTGTTGCAGCTTGGTAAAAGTCTCGGGTCCAGGATTTTCAACGACGTGCCCTACGGCAAGACGCACCAGTTCGGCGGCGAGATGAAGATCCCCGAGAAAACGATCAAGGCAAGAAAGGCCGCGGCGCTCCACTTCTTTACCAAGTGGGGCGAACAGGTATTTTGCAAAAGCGTCTTTCAACCGGCGCACACGGTAAAGGTTCCGGCAAGACCGTTTCTCTTTTTCCTTGAACAAGACAAGGACAAGGCGATAGAACTTTTTCTCACGCACGCGCGCGAAGTGAGCGAACGAGGTTTGGAGCAGAGGGCGTAGACGCCGCTCAAGGGGCCGGGGAAGTAGGGGTACGACCCCGGCCCTCCCAGAACACCCCAAGTACCCCAATCGTACCCCGCAAACCGTACCCCAAGGCCAATCGTACCCCGGAAAGTCCGTTTCAAGTGTCCGCATACGGGACCGCAACGACACCGCAGGAACTCCTGATTGCGATGCGCGACAAAGCGCGTCAGGACACTGCTACGCTCGGGTATCTCCGGACGGTAGAGGTAGCCTTTCCTCCGCTTGATAACGTGCCGCTGAACCAACCCGCGCTTTACATCGTGTGGACCGGCTCGCCCGAGGAGTACAAGGGCGGCGAGGGCGGAGTCAAAGTCAAGGTCGCAACACACCAAGTCACGCTTTATTGCGCGGTCTACGTCCCGTCGCACGACGACACGGCGGCGATCCTCGGGGATGGTCATTCCCCTGGAATTCTCAAACTCACGGAAGACGTAATCGACTTTTTCGCGGGGAACCTCTTGGGCCTCTCGGGGCTCGATGAGGCGAACGCGCCGGATATCGAGGCTCCGGCCAATGCCCACGCGATTGTCCAAACCCTCGATGACAAATGGATGCACGTCGTCGGTCTGGTCTACCAGGCGCGGACGAAGTATTTCGAGCGATCGTAACGGATTCACTCAACGGAGGTGACTGAGAATGGCAACCACGACACTTTACCCGGATGGTGATGTCGGAACCGTCCAGTGGGATACCACGACGGGAACTCTTCACTACACGGAGATCGACGAGGGGACCGCTTCGCCCAACGATGCGGACTACATCGAGACGACAACCGCGGACGATACCGATGTCTTCTCGTTCGGCGCGACCCCGGCGAATACGGACGTGGTTACGCAGGTCGATGTCAAGGTCCGCGGCAAAGTAACGGACGCGGCCAACGTGGCCCACTTGCATGTCGAACTGTGGCACACGGGAGAAACCGTACAGATCGGCGCGACGAAGGCGATCTCGACGACCGACTTCGGCGGGTCCGGGACGCTCGGAACCGTGACGCTCTCGTGGACGGGTCTAACGCTCACCAAGGCGCAGGCCGATTCGATGTCGGCGAAGGTCATCTTCAAGGTCGCGTAAAGGAGGGCTGAAATCATGGCTGGCGAAACATCACGGATCACAGCCGTTCAAGCGGACCTCGACTACGACGCGATGAAGGGGAAGATCACCGCGGCCGAAGCGGAACTCACCTACGACGCGAAAACGGGGCGTATTGTAGCCGCCCAAGCGGACCTCACGCACGGTCTTATGACGGGGCGCGTGACAGCGGTCGGAGCCGTCGCGACGCACACGGTCACGGGGACCGATCTTGCAGACGACGGCGTGCGGATCATGGCGATTCAGGCGGACGTTACGCGAACCATTCGCCACGTCATGCACTACGCGACGACGGGCTGCGAGACGACGCTCTCATATCCTAGTCCGGCTCCGACCGAGCTTCGGTACGCATCTCCGATCGATGAGACTACGTTCGAAGGGGTTATCTCTCCGCCGCGCGGCGGGACAGACCCTGGCGAAATGGAAGAGGTATAAAAAGGAGGTGTATAGGAAATGGCAGACAGTAGCCAGATCATCACGCTGCAAAGCTGGGGACAGAAGCTAATCATCGAGACGGGAGCGACTCTCGTCGGGCAAACCGCGCTCGATCTCGTCTTCCAGGATCCGGCCGGTGGAACGAACACGGTATCCGCGACAACCGACAGCGAGGTTGGCGGAGAGGTCCATATCGATATCGCCGAAGACTTCTGGTCGGACAACGGCACGGCCGGGACGTGGAAGGTCATCGCAAAAGTCACGCGCGCGACCGGGATTCTCTACTCGCGGCCCGTGACGCTTTACGTGCGCGACATGTGGGCCGACTGAGAGGGAGGTGGTTTACCGATGGAAGTCACCAAACAGGGATACGGACAAACGATCACGCTCGAAACCGGGATCGATATCACGGGCGCGACGCAGATCAAGATGCTTTTCAAGCCCCCGAACGATGACGAAGTCGTCGTCACGGGAACGTGCGCCGATACGACGGTAGGCGATGTCTACTGGACGAGCACGGCAGGGTTTTGGACGGTGGCCGGGGTGTGGAGGGCGCTCGCGCGTATCCGATTCGATACGGACGAGCTTATCTACACGCGGCCGGTAGCCTTTACGGTCGTCGATCAGTTTGCATAACAGACAGGAGGATGAAACAAAATGGCAGGAACCACAGCCAACATCTGCATAGGCGGGGCCATTCTCAAAGTGGCAAACAACGCAAGCCCCGGCGTCCCAACCGACGTGGGATTCATCAAGGACGGCATCGTCATCACGCCGAACTTCGAGATGTTCCGCGTCGACGGGGCCGAGGGTTTCCCCGCGGTGCTCGCCATGCGGCGCACGAAAACGGAGTACACGGTGAAATCGACTCTCATGGAGCCGACGCTCACGAACATCCAAAAGGCGTGGGACACGTACCTCGCGGGAGTCAGTGACCCGACGAGTCCGCTCAATCTCACGGCGTCGTCGAACGTCAAGGAACGCAAGATCGAGATCACGGCCAACAAGAACCTGGCGGGCGGAACGCGGACGATTACCTTCTGGCGCACGATCGTCGAGTCGCCGGGAGAGTACAAGGTCACGGACTACGAGGCTTCGCTTCTCCCCGTGACGTTCGTCTGCATGTACGACAGCGCGGCCAGTCCGGCCGGTATCGGAACGATTGCCGACACGTAAACCCGTCGAGGGATCGAAGGGGAGATAGTGCCGTTTGTCAACAGCGATGTTCTCAGTCCGACGGATTTCGCGAAGGGACGCGCGAAGGTCTTCGAGGTACGCGAGCGCGACGGAACTGTCGCGGTCGAAGATATCGTCGAGATCGCGATGTATATGGCGACGGGCTACTCGTGGCCGAATCTCTCGTACCGAAACGGGAAGAGCCAGCTTCGCGAGAAGATGCCTGGTACGCGCCCCGGAGCCATTGAAATCTACCGGAGACAACGAACGACCGGTGAGTACGAATGGACCGTGCTTTTCGTGTTTCACGGGGATGTAGAGACGCTGCGCCGACGCAGGATGCTTTTTAACAACGCGGAACTCTACATCCCCCCACAGGATTTATACGATTTGCAGATGGAAGTTTTTGCGATCCGAGCCGAGCAGATCGAGAAAGCAAAAGCGAGCGCGGCTCGCGTCGAAGGGGGAATCGTTACATGAGCTGGAAGGACGCAATCAAGGATCTGATCGGGAAACGGGACGACGTAGACGCCCTCGTGAACGACGGGGTCGAGATCGTCGTCGGGGGCGCCGGGGTATCCACCAAGAAAACCGTGCTTCTCAGGGAGCCGTCGATGGCGCGATTCGCGAAACACGTCAAGGTCTTGGCCTCGGGCGTTCGCGTCGCGTTTAACGAGATCCAGGGCGAGGAACTTCTGAAGTCTATCGTTCCCGACTTGAAGGCGGGGAAAACGCCCACGATGCCCGATGCCGGGGCGCTCTTGCGTGCAAAGCCGGTCGTCGACGCCTTGACCGACCTCATTGCCGACCTCGTCGGCGAAGACCGTTCCTACGTCGAAAACGAGATGACCCCAAAACAGGTCGGGAGGGTACTCGCGACCTACGCCCGGCTCATCGGGTGGGAGACGATTGAGCGTTTTTTCGTCCAAGCCCTGACACGGGGCACGGAGTACGTGGAGAAAATGGCGACGGAGGCGAAGGCGCAGTAACGCCGGGGGCCGCGTTCAACGCGGCACTCGTGGAGGTGGGCCGTGCGTTCTCCCAAACCCCCGCCCGAGTCTACGAGACGATGGGCCTCAACGAATTTCAAGAGGCCTATCGGTGCATCATGCACGCGCAAGGGCTTGAGTTCCGCGCGTCTATCCTCGCCAGTTTCTACGGCTCGCGCGCCGACGCGGACAAACTCCCGGCGATTCTTGATCGCATCTCGATCGGCTCCGAACCGCTGGCGTCCCCGAGCGTCGCAGATATCCCGCTTCCATACGTACCAACCGCAACCCTTGTTGACCAAGGGTTCGAGAAAGTCGAGATAGACGATGGGGCTGGGCAGTAGAAGCGTCGAAATCTTCCTGATTGCGAACGCCGACAAGTGGGTCAAGGGGCTTGACCGGGCCACGTCGTCAGCCGAAGAGTTCGGGCGGGCGCTCAAGAATCAAAAGAAGCTCGCGGACATGACATTCAAGGCGGGGGCGGCCCTCGTCGTTTCCGCCGCCGGGATGATCGCCGCAACCGTTGGACCCGCGACAAAGCTCGAAGACGCCGTGAACCGCGTCGCATCGCTCACCGGTAAAACGGGCGCGGAATTCACGGCCCTTACGGCGGGGCTCATTGCCGACGCGAAGAGGCTCTCGGTTAGAATGGGCGCGTCGCTCGATAACGTCACGGCGGCTTACGAGTCGGCCGTGGTGAACGGGATCGACCCCACGACGGACGCCTTCAAGCGGTTCGTGACCCAAGCCCTGCAAGTGTCCCGCGTCACCGGGCAGGATGTTGCGGCCAATATCGCGCTTGCCGACGAGGTGTTGGATCGCTTCGGAAAGAAACTCGCGGATTCACCCGACGCACTAGCCGAACTCTACAAGATGTCGGGGGCCGCGGAGGGCGGTTTTGCGCCGTTCCTCCAAACCATCGGACAAGCCGGGGCGATTGCCGGACAGCTCGACGTTCCGCTCAAGGAAGTCGCGGCGACGGTCGCGCTCATGTCTCAACAGGGGATCAGCGGGAGTCGGGCGGGGCTCGCGCTCGGCAATATGCTGATGCGCCTCTCGGGCGCGAGCGACAACGCTTCCGATAGTCTACACAAACTCGGCATTGAAATCATTGACCCCGCGACGGGGAAGGTAAAAAACCTCGCCGACGTGTTCGAGCAGTTACGCGCCGTGCTGGCCTCCATGTCCGAACAAGAGGCGAATAAACTCTTGACGGAACTCGCGGGCGGGCAAGGCGTCAAGGCGCTTGGCGGCTTACTCCGAAACGTGACGGGCGATTACCGCGCCATGTTCGCCGCGATGGAGGACGGAAAGTCCCTTCAGGACGCATTCAACGAGCGCACCGAAACGACCAAATTCCAAATCGACCAGGCGCGGGCGTCTATCGAGGCGGCTCGGGCGGATATCGGGGCGGCATATCTACCGATGCTCGCGGATGTCGCTACGAAAATCGCGGGCGCCACGAACGCCATGCGGCCGTTTATCACCGCGCACGCGGACGCGATTCTCCCGGTAACCGGCCTCGCCGTCGCGGTCGGGCTCCTCGCAATGGGGATCGGGAAATCAGCGCTTCTCATTAACGCGATGAAGCTCGCGTTCCCCGCGCTTGTCGGCATGTTCGGCCCGGTCGCTCTCGTTATCGCGGGAGTGACCGCCGCGCTCATCGCCACCGCTGCCGCGTCGAAATCATTCGAGAGCAAAATCGCAGGGATGGAAACCGCACTCTCCGGGAGTGAGGCGAAAGCCGCTCTCCTACGGGAACGGATCGCAGAACTCGAAAAAGAAGAAAAGACGTACTTCGAGACGACCGGGAAGGGAAACCCCGTGCTGGCGTCTCTACGAGGCGAATTCGACGAACTGACGAAGACGATCGAGAAACAAAAGGGGAAGCTCGTCGAGCTTGGCGCCGCGTGGACTCAGAACACCGTCTTCGCAATCGACGCCGCGCTCGGAACGATCCGCGCGAAGCGGGAAGAACTCGAAGCGGAAATGACTGTCGGCGGATGGGAAGGCGGCGAGGGCGCCCCGATCTTCGCGCCGCAAATCAAGGAACTCGAAAAGCTCGCGCTCCAAACCGAACGCCTCATGGATCGGCGCAAGGAACTCGTCGCCGCGGGGGATGTTCTTGCGGCGAGCACAGCGGACACGACTGCGGAGACGGTTACCGGAACCGGCGCGATGAAGGCCGCAACCGAAGCCACAACCGACTTCGGGAAAGCGATCGCGGCGCTCGTTGCCGAGCAGAAAAAAGCACGGTTAGAAGCAAGTTGGATCGCGCCGCCAGTATCCGCCGAGGCCGTAACTCCGATGGGGCCACCCGCGCCGATTGTGCCTGACTTCGGTGCGGATGCGATCGAACAGATGGATCTTGTCGGAGTGAAGGCGACCGAGACCGGCGCTCTCGTTCAGGCCGCGTTCTATGACGCTTTCAATCAGACGGACTCGCTCCAGATGTTCGCGGACGATTTCGTCTCTATCTTCGACCAGCTCGTCAACTCCGGGGAGAACGTCGGGAAGTCGTTCGCGAAGGCCCTCGGGATGGCGCTTATCCAAACCGTCAAGATGGCTATTCGCACCGCGATGATGGAGATCCTGGCTTTCAAGATCAAGGAACTTGCGAAAGCCGCGATGGGTGCGCCGCTCTCATTCGGCGCGACGCTCGCCGCGATTGGCCCGATCATGGCCGCCGCCGCCGCGGGAACGGCCGCTCTGTCGGCAATCGAAGGGAAGATGGTCAAGGGTTTTTATAGCGGGGGGATCATTGACAAGACCGGGATGATCCTCGCGCACGCGGGCGAGCGCGTGATAAACCCCGCGGTCAACACGACCAAAGACGTGATCGACATGCTCTCGGGCACTCGACTGGCGGCGGCCGTAAGTCCGGCTGTCTCTTCCCCCGTCGGAGCTGGTGGAATGGCCGCCGCGCCGATCTATTTCCACATGCCCATCTACGGGCCGGTGTCGTCGGAACTCGACTTGGAGAAAATCATGCGTAGGGCGGCGGACGTGTTCCGTGCCTCGCACGGCGGGTGATCGATGCAGAATCTTGAATCTTCTCTCTACCGCATAGAACTCTGCTGCCCAGGTATGGGCGTCGGCCCGGAGCAGCCTGTTATCGGCGCGACCTCGGGCGAACGGCTCTCGCTTTCGCAATACGGCTTCCGCATCGTAAATCCATACGATGTCATGGGGAGCGTCTCGACGTTTCCGCTCCCGTTCCGCGCTGGGTCCGGCGTTATCACGAGCGGGTATCTCGCATCGCACGACGTGCAACTTGTCGGGACTATCTTTGACAATACCTCTTACGCGCTGTGGAACTCCGTCGCGCGCGACTATCTCTTGCGGTGGCTCTCGATCGCCGCTGTGCGGCGGGACACGTACTTGCGGATCGGGCTTTGGACCGGGTCGGTATTCAACTACTACCGCCTCTATTGCGTGCTCAGAGAGTCAAACATCCCATTTGTACCGTACACGACGATGACGGTCGCGTCACCTGTCACGCTCAACTTCTTCGCCTACGACCCGATCATGTACGAGGATACCGAGGGATTGGTTGCCGTTTCCGTCGTCAATTCTACGGGTGGTTTCGGGCGAGGATCGGGAGGCGCAACGCTCCCGGGGGCGAGTCGCCCGATCTTCCGCTCGACGTACTCGTGGACCTGCCCCGATGCGAATCCTATCGCGAGGTCAATTATCACGGAAACGTATACGGGGATTGTCACGACGATCGATACGTCCATTACAGGCATCGGGCAACAAGTCGTCGTGGACAACTGGAACGGACTCGTCTACGGCGGGTCAACGACCTTGTTTACGAATCGGATCGATAAACTCTCTGGGTCGTTCTGGTGGAGCGGAAAATCATCGGCCTGGTTCTACATCCTGACTGACAACATCCCGACGAGCTATACGTTTTACTGCCGATACTTGAAACCCGCGGCGAACTACTTCTTGCCACAAACATATAGCGGGTAACTCGCGTGGCACTCTACTACATCAAACAAACAGGCAACGACAGCGCTGCCGGAACCTCGTGGGCAACCGCGTGGCAGACGCTCGACCATCTCGTTACAGCCGACCCGCTCGACAACGGCGACACGGTTATCATCCGGCCCGGCGTCGCGTCGGCCCCGTACTATCCGCTCGTTTCAATCCGATGGTGGAATAGCCATATTACCTTCATCAGCGAGGACCGGGCCGTCGCTCTCGGAATCATTGCCGAGGACGGCGGGCACCTGCACGGGAAACCAATCATCGACGGGACGAACATTGCCAGCTCGACGCTCGACATATTCCGCCCCGATATACACGGGATTGTTAAACCCGGCGGGCCGTGGGATTGCCACGGGGTTATACTCGACGGCCTAACGCTCAAGAACGCCAAAGGCTCTGCGTTCTGGGCGGCGATGGATATTACCTACGACCGGGCGACCAATCGGGACCACGCCATCCGAAATTGCCTCATCGACACTTCGTTCTCGTCCGGGATATTTGTCAGCCGTGCGGACTACTTCACACTCGAACAATCCGAGCTTAAGAATTGCGGGACAGACCCGACAAGGTACAATCTGAATCACCCGATGTATATTTGTCGGTCTGACTTCCCGACCATCCAAGACAACATCGTCCATGATTCCCCCGGTCGTTACGGCGTATACGTAAACGGGAGCATGACGGACAACGTGCAGGAATTCATCGTCGAGCCGACGATACGCCGAAACACGTGCTACAACTGCATGGGGAACGGCATCGGTGTTTACAACGCGGTCGGTGGGCGGGTAGAAAACAATCTCATTTACGACACGCTCTTTATGTTCCAGTCGAGCGACGGCGGAATCCGTATCGGTATACAGGATGACGTACCGAATGCCGTCCCGAGTAACGGCGTAGTCGTCACATGCAACACGATTATCGAATCCCTGCCCAATACGAGAGGCGTCATTCTCATCCACAAGCCCGAGGGTGGCCCGAACGATATCGGCTCGGCCAACTGTTACGTATTCGATAACACGATTCTCACGGCCACTGGAACTCCCGCGCAAGCCGTTGAATACAATACGGCGGGGAATCACACGGTCGAGTCGAACTTCATCGCGCCGTACACGACGCCCAATCTGACGAACTGGTTTACCAACTATGCCGCGAAAGACTTCCACCCGAAAGCCGCCGCGCCGTGGATAGATACCGGTGAGGAGTCGGCCTACAACAGCGCGTGGGGAAGAAAGCTCGCGCCGACGACTGACTTCGACGGAGCCGCGCGCCCCCAAGGACGACACACCGAGCCGGGGTGTTTCGAGTATCCGTCTGGGGCGCTCGATTACGTAGCGCGAATTACGGCAGTTCAAGCAACCCTCACGCACAGCGAGACGCCGACGATGCCGGTTCTCGTTGCTCCACTTCAGACGTTCGTTATTCCTGACTGGCGGATCGATGTCTCCTCATGGGGCGGCACGTTCAAGGATACGATCCAAAAAGCATCGGGCTACAATGCGATGGTCAAACTTGAGTTTGAACTCCTCCGCGACGGCGGATGCGGAGACGCCACGATTGAACTCATGCGCGAGCGCGTTCCCGGCCCCCCGAGAGCGGCTCAATTCGGCTACAAGATCGCGCCCGGCGACGTGATAGACATCTATCTTCACTCGTGGTACTTCGGCGACATAACAACGAAGTGGTATCAGGGCGTCGTGACCAAGATGGACGACCCCGAGGGCTTCGGAGAAACAATCACGATCAAGGCCGAGGGACTCTGGAAGTTCCTATCAAAGCGGCTCGTCACGAAATACTACGAGGGGAAGGCGATTAACTTGATGGTCGCCGACATCCTCGCGGACGTATATGCCGAGAGTCGGTTATCGAGTGGAGCGTCAGGGATAAGCATCACATATCCCTACACGATCTCGGACGTTGAGTTTGAACTAACATCGTTCTCCGATGCCATTGCGGCGCTCGCGGCCGTACAGCTCAATGTCCAATATGGCATAGATCAAAACGGGCTGCTCTACTTCAGGGATATTTCGACGACGACGATGCTCACGAAGCAAGTCGGCATCAACGTGTCGAGTTACGAGAAATACGCCGAGGCCGACGATCTCACGAATCACTACCTTTTGCAAGCCAAGCAACTCGTTGGTGGCGCGAACCTCATTCTGTCGAAAGAATCGGCGGCATCCATTACCTCATACGGGCGCCGGACAAAGGTGCTCCCGGTGACGGGCCTCCAAAACTTGAGTGACCTCGCACGTTACGGCACCTCGCTACTCGACGAAACCGACGAGCCCAACACGCACGTCGAACTAGATGTCGTCGGCGACGTTTATTACCTATTCCCGCGGGGGAACTGCAAGATTGTGAAGCTAGACCGCACGGTAATGGACCTCCCGATCCGGTCCGTAAAGTACACGTTCGCGGGGAATGCGACGATGAAGCTGGGCCTCGGGGATGCGCCCGAGAACTCGCTCTCCGAAGAGATCCGAAGGATGACCCGCCAGGTGACCGTTGGGAAACAATCGTCGATGTCGAACACGAAGATCGAACACACGAAGAACGAGGAATGGGCGCAATCGGTACGGATCGATGCGGGGAAACAGGGGAACCTCACGCTCTATTACGATGTCTTCGATAGCGCGCGCGGGCTAGACCCTGCCTCGCGAGGGTATCTACACGACACAACAATCGGCTGCATGCGGAACCGTCTACCGCCGGGGACGATGCCATACACCGATATGTATTCCATACCGATTGACATCGGGGCGGTTGTGGGAACCGTCCGGGCGCATCTCTGGATCGATCAACTCGGGATCGTCGAGTTCAAGAGTTCGGACGTGCTCCGCGAATACTTCTCGGACGCGAATAACTCGTGGACATGCGAAACCGTGGGGCTTGTCTCGTCAAGCCGTACCGACAAGATTCTTTGGGAGTACGAAGCCCAGCAGCCTGGGCCTGCGTATACGATACACGCATGGGTCACGAGTGGCGCAATAGATGACGCTGGGCACTATCAGGACATCATCTTCAATTATGCGGACGATAACAACTACGGGGGGTTGCGTTTCGTACACGCTGCAGCGAACGTGTGGAAGGCGAAACTTTTCAAGTACGTGAGCGCCGCATACTCAGATGTCGCGTGGGCGGAAATGACGGTCGCGCCGGTAAAGGTCGAAGTAGACGTTAGGAATAGTCCGACCGATACCACGGCGCGAGTTTACGACACATACGGGAACGTGATCGCGACCGTCGTGCTCGCGGTTCCGGGATATACCGCCGGATCAAGCACGCTTCGGACTTGGGGATTTGTCGGATGGGATAACCCGGCGGGGATGTATGTGACAAAGGCCGGATGGGTCGAACTCGGGGGCGCGTTCAACGTCTACGTCAAGCGCAACACGGGCACCGGATGGGTGACGGCCGTCTCGGGGCTTGTCACGGACGGAGAAGTCAATGTGGACGTTGACGTGAGTTCGCAAGCGACTGGAACGACCATCCAAATGCGTTGCTACATGCGCGGCAATATGGCGCTCAAAGGTTGGGGTTGGTCGGCAAAGACAACGTAGGAATGGTTTGCAGGTTCGGGGGATAACAGCTGGAGCAACCAATGACGGGATTTAAGGCCTACCGGAAAGAGCATAACGGGGTTACTTGGGATCAATACCTACAGGAAGTCATTCTGAGGATTGAGGAGACATCGAGACTGCGGGAGGAAAATGCGGAACGGTCTTTGGGCCTCGCCAAACAAGACATGGATCGCCGCCTAGAGGCGATGAACGAGTTCCGGGCGCAGTTAGAAAAACAGGCAGTTACCTTCCTGACGACCGAGCGATATGAGGCGTGCCACGGGAGGTTAGTCGATCAAATCGCCAACCTGGAAAAGCAACAGGCGGCAGGGGAGGCGCGGGCGAAGATATACGCGGTCGTGGTGGCCGCCACAATATCGCTTCTTGGTGCGCTAATCGTGTTCGTCGTTACCGGGAGATGACCATGATTCAAGTCTTGCTTTTGTTTGCGGGTCTCGTGCTCGCATGGTTCGTGTTCGTGGTGTGGCCGATTGAGCTTCGGCGCTTGCGTCGTGGTGTATTCGGCTTGGACAACAAACTAGATGCGATCCTGCACAAATTGTGGGAAAGCAAACGAAGGGAGATTGCTATGTCACTCGAAATGGACGAACTGGTCGCGGCAGTCGAAGAGAATACGTCGCTCGACGATTCGATCATCGAGTTCCTCAACGGCTTGGTCGATCAGATGCTCGACGTGGCCGGAGACAAAGAGAAGGCCGTCGCACTCGCGGAAGAGGTTCGCGTGAAGACGGCTGCAGTTGCTGCGGCGCTCGCGGCGAATACGCCCGCGGCCCCGCCGGAGTAACGAGGAGACAACAGAACAATCGGTGGGGGCACCTGCCCCCACTTCACCCAAACGAGGAGTGTGTATCATGGCAGGATCAAGTGCGTTTTCCCTGAACGGAATGGACTGGAAAAAGATCGGCATCGGCTTACTCGTGGCGCTCGCCGGAGCCGTTCTCACCTACGGGACCGAATGGCTCTCGGGCGCGGACTTCGGAGCAACGACGCCGATTATCGTCGCGGCGTGGAGCGTTGTGGCGAACATCGTCCGTAAGTGGATCGCCAACAACCAGACGGCGCCGTAATGGGGAAATGGATCGCGCTCGTGGGCGCGCTCGTAACCCTCGTCTCGGTGCTGCTCATCGAGGCGCGGAAGCGGAGGAAACAACGTGCAACGGCTGATGCTTTGCGCGCTGATGCTATTCGCGATTACGGCGACAAGCGGAGCGAGGGCGGAACCACTCAGGACCGACTCAACCGGCGTATTCGCGACCTCTCCGACAAGTACCGGCGCGGTCGTCGTCCTGACGGAGGCGCAAGCCGATAGCCTCGTCCGGCTGCTCGACGAGATGGAGCTAACGATCCGGCTCCTCGAAGCGGACTTGGCCGAGGTGCGCCCCGAGCCGGAGCCGACTGGCGGGTGGATCGTCCGGGCGATGAAACACCCGGCGCTTTGGTTTTGCATCGGCGTCGTAACGGGCGGACTTATCGCGAGGTGAGTCGTAAGTATGTCGCGAGTCCTTCTGCAATACGACATCGTAGACGCAGCGCAAGACGGGAGCGTGATCCGCGAGACGCACCGCTGGATCATTCCCGGCGATACGCCCGTGTCCGATATCATCGAGCACGTAGAGAATTCGCCGACCATCGACCGAGAAACAGTTCGGCTTTTCGGGGTGACTGAGACGGATGCCTTTTAGCAAGGGGGGTGCCTCTTGTCCTTCGACCCGAAGCAATTCCGCAAAGTGGTAGACGCGGTGATCTATGGGCTTGATCCGTCTCTGGCAACCCCCGGCGCTGTGGTTCTGTGTCGGCGCGCTGGCCGGCGGATTGATCGCGAGGTGAGTAGATGACAAGGCAAGAGATCGCGACGAAGGTCGCTTGGTCGTTTTTGGGGAAGCCGTATCTGTGGGGTGGCGACGATCCGGTTGCGGGCTTCGATTGCTCGGGTTTCATGAACGAGGTTCTCAAAAGCGTCGGGGCGCTCCCGAGAAAAGGCGACTGGACGGCGGCGGCGCTGCGAGATCGCTTCGCGGCCGCGGCCGTCGCGCAACCGTATGCTGGTTGCCTCGTGTTTTATGGCCCCACGACAGCGGGCCCGATCACGCACGTAGAGTTCTGTCTCGACGGAGAACACAGCATCGGCGCGTCGGGCGGGGGATCGAAAACGCTTTCCCCCGCGGACGCCGTGGCGCAAAATGCATATATCAAGGTGCGGCCTATTCTCAGCCGGGCCGGGATCGTCGCTTACGTGGACCCGTTCCGGGAGCAGTTCAAGGGGGGATAGTGGGCACGCCCAAGAAGCCGAAAAAGAAAACCGTGCAGCCGATTGCTGCACATTCGGCGTACTGGCGCGGGAAAGAATGGACCATCGCCGCGCTTTCCGACAAGGACGTGGACAAGCTATGCGGGAAGGATGCACAGGCCGGGGCCGATCTTGAGAAGGGCTTCATCGTGTACCGCGCTCGCCTGAATCGGGACGAATCCTTAATTTCGATATTCCACGAAGCCTATCACGAAATGTTTCCCGAGTGGCACGATGAACCCGATATCAACTCGAAGTCCGAGCTTGGCGTCGGGGAGCGGGACACGAAGGCGCTCCTCGAAGCGTTTGGCGTTGACCTATCCCCGCTCCTCCCGCGGAAGGGGAAGTGATGTTCGTCGCATCCAAGCGCCTCCTGCGAAAGGGAGAGATCACATTCACCCTCATGAGCGACTTGCATTTGGGGGCGCCAAACGTCAATTATGATTCGATCCACTCCGACCTAGAGGGCGCCCGCGCCAACGGGGACCGGATCCTTTTGAACGGCGATATCTTCGACGCCATTCTCCCAACCGACAAGAAACGGTTCCGCATGGAGGCGATTGACGAAAAGCTCCGGGGCCATTCGGACATTTTGAATCGCCTCGTCGAACAGGCCTTCCAGGAACTCTCCCCGTATGCGGACTTGATCGACCTCATCGCGATCGGGAACCATGAGGAGAGCGTCGAAAAATACCACTCGTTCGATCCCGTGCAAGCCCTCGTCTACCGCCTGAGCCAGATCCCCGGCGCCGACGTTCGGTACGGGGGGATCAGCGGGTTCTTTGACTACCGGATAACGCAACCGCGAAACACGGAAGCCGCGAGGGGACGGAACAACCACGGGGGGGACCGCTGGCGATACCTCATCTTCTATCACCACGGTTCCGGCGGGTCGGCCCCGGTGACAAAAGGGATCATCAGCTTTAACCGAATGGAGACGTGGGTCGAAGCCGATCTTCTCTGGGTTGGGCACGGCCACAACAAGATTTTGGACGCAACAACGGTTCGCGTCACCGTCAGTAACAATGGAAACCTCATCTTTCGCCCGTGCCGCGCGGTGATGACGGGTGGGTACTTGTGGAACCACGAGCCGGACACGAGCGAAGACTACATGGCGGGCGGGACGAAGCGGGTATCTTACGCGGAGTCGAAGAACCTTCCGCCCCAGGAAAGCGGGGGCGCTCGGGTGATCGTGCCGCTCCTCGATAACGCGCAGATCGGGCGCGTGCGGGTCGTTATGTAAAGCGGGGGCGCTTGGATATGCCTCACATCGGCCCCCCTGGTGTGGTCGCTCTACGCGACGGGCGCCTCCGATACGCCCCGCCTGGTATCCTTCCACCGGGCGGGGTTACTCTTTTCCCGCGTGCCACTAGAGGGGCGGTCTTATAGCCTTCCGATCTTCGCATAGTTATCTTTGATTTTCGAAATATCCCCTTTATACGCGGCAATTATCTTCTGCTCTCGCTTCGGGAATTTACGCATGTTCAACGTCTTTTTGGCGTGTGCCAATCTGGTGAATTCGGACTCAAGGTACACGATCCTATCGTATACCGACAATCCAGCGTCCCGCATGAACAATTCTGTTTCGGCCTCAGAACAATAGTACGCTCCCTTTGCATCTCGACTATCTCCGGTCATTATGACGAAAAAGCACCCGTCATTTAGGTGGTCTATGGAGTTCCGATATCCGGTAAAGAGCGCGTCCCTGAACTCGGCGTATGTGCCGAGGGAATTGATCTCGCCGTCCGGCGCGTTTCCGTCGTAGTCAACATATCTTTCGACCCGATAGTACGGAGGACATGCGAATACCAAGTCAAACATCCCCTCGGGTTCGTACGTGGCGCTGTCCGATTGCACCCACGTAACACCGGTGAAGTCTGAGCATATTGAGTTGTTCGCGTCACACTGATTCTTCCGCAACTCGCTTGCCACATACTCAAAACCGTAAGCACCCGTCACGTAGCCAAATTGAACACCCCCGCCAAACGGATTATAAACTCGCTTTCCGTTCTTCGGCATGAAGAACCGCAACACGACTTCGCAGGCGACCGGATCGAGCACAGATGCATTTCCGTTGTGTGAGTGTCCCGTTACCACGTTGGCGAATCCGTTGACTCCCTGCCAGCATCCCTCGCGCGACGCAAATAATGGATTCGATACCGAGTGCATCGCCCCCGCGTAGTTGATGCGTTCATTCCATTCCTTTTTCAGCCGCAGCCAGTCCGCTTTGTTTGGATCCCATACGTTTGTCATGGTGATATGCGCGAGGATTTTCATTCTCACGTCCGATGCGTCACCGAGTGCCATATAGTGAAACCCCGACATCTTTAGGTACGTCTTAAAACCCAAGCTCTCGAACAACGCGGGAGTCTCGAACTTGCTCTTGGGGTTCGTGGTCATGAGCGCCGGATATCCGTTTGTGTTTTTAGAGACAACCTGCTCGGCCATGTCCCGGTAGAGTTTGTCGCTGTATTTGTCGGGGCGGATTACCGACTGCAAAAGACAGAACTCCCTTACCTCGTGATTGTTTTGGAAGGTGAAGAACCCGGCGAACTCTCCGTTGACCAGCAATATGATCGCGGAGTGAATCTGCATATTCTTCCGCGCGGCACGGTGCGCGATGCCATCCTCGAGCGCCAACTGTGAAACCGCCGCCTCATATCCCGAGCCGATGACACTCTCGACGTGAATGAATTCCGCCTTTTCCTCGAACAACTGTATCTGCTCCACGTATTCACCTCGTTCTGGTTTGGGCGCCACGGACGAATCGAAGCCGCATTGGTCCGGGCAATCGTGGCACTTTCCTAGATATGCGCTTGGGTCGTGTAGAGAGACGAGCGTTCCCCCGCCGACCGAATCTTCACGGCATGTTGTGATGATGTCGCCGTTGACGACATGCGGATTTAATGGACTTACGCGCAATGGATTGTCGATGACGGGTACGAGGGATAGAAGATACTCTTGCTTTTCCTTACACGCCCGCGCCCAGTCGGATTCACCATATTGACAAGTGACAACTCGACACACGCTGCCAATTCCGCACCGTCGTAGCCGCTCTAGTTGCCCAACTCGGTGCGCCAATTCTGCGTCAGTGTCCATGCCGCTGGTAGAGGTGTTGACAACGACCCTCAAATCCATCAGGCGCGAGATATGATCGTCTGACAGAGGTGTCCAGTGTTTGGTGATAATGACCGCGGTTTTCCCGGCGCGGCGAAGCAAGTTGATCGTGCCGATGGTACTATCCCAGTCGTGGCATGGATCACCCGCAACTCCAATGCGATACCATGGAGCATCATGTGCGAGGAGTTGCTTTACGATCGTTCCCTTGTGGCACCAAATGTCTTGTATCTCACGGGAAACGCTAACAGTGAAGTCGATGCCATTCCGCCTCGCCTCCTTGTTGGCGTAGCACTCTCCGTAACAGCCGCCGTTCGGGTACGCCCGCATCCCCATCGTGCAACCCTTCACAGTGTCAACGTCGAGCACGCCCTTGCGATTGACAAACGCCGTGAGGGCAGGCTGATACCGCCTAGCGCCAGCAGGCGCCTCCGCTTCCCCAAATAGGACTAGTTGCTTCATGGTCACAGAATGCTATCAGTCCTTACAACCTGTCAAACAATGAAACGCGTGCGCCGCCGATTGTGCGAAATCCCACAATCTAACGCGGCCTCGAAATTGCTATTGACAGACTGTAAGGTATTGGGCTAGAGTATGGGCGTAACCTAAACGGAGGGAGAGATCATGGCTTCTAACTTTTATCAAGATACGATTCGAGAAGACCTTGCGAGACAGGGTAAGATCGGAACGAACCCGAGGCATGTCGAGGCGTGGATGCGTCTCGAGCACGGATGCCTTGACGGATTGAGCGTTTCGCAATTCTCGCGGGAAGTTTCTATCGCCGTGGATTGCATAAACGCTTGGACGGCAACGGATAACGAACGTCTCGCAGAATCATTCGGACTGTGAGGAATCTTGACCGACGCCGAATATATCAGTATACAAGACGCCGCGGCCCGCCTATCGGTAAGCCGCCAAACGGTTTACCAGTGGATCGCCGGGAAGGAATTCCCGTTGGAATGGGTCGCCGGTCGGCGGGTCGTGCCGCTAGATGCCCTTCGGGAGTGGGCGGAACTGCACGCCAAACCGTTATCAAACGGGAATCGGGCGTCGAATGGGGGAAACAATGGCTAAGACACAAGAGCGGGCCGAACGGGGCGGGTCACCCGAGGGGGGTCTTCCCAACGGATCGACCGGGGCCGAGATATCGCGCCCTGGGGCCGCTATGGAAGAAACCGGCCGCACGGCCAGTTTCGAAGGGCTATGGAGCGTCTACGAGTGCGCCGAGTTTCTCGCCTACTCCCCGCAGTCCCTCTGGGCGCTCGTTCAGCGCGGCGACGGCCCGCCCGCGTTCAGGATCGGCAACCGCCGGGGGATACGCTTCCGGCCCGCCGAAGTGCGGCGGTGGCTGGAGACGAGACGGATCGGGAAAACGGAAGGAGAAAAATGAAGTCGCTTTGGCAACACGATGAATACGACCGGCGCGTCATCGGCGCGCCCCAGAGACGCTCGGCGTTCGACGATATCTGCACATTAGCGATTCTGGCCGCGGCGATCCTTATCGCGGTCAACTTGGGCCGCTGGCTCGTCCGCTAGTCCGTTGGGGTTGCTACAGATCGGAGGGGTTGATGTCAATCACACAAGTCACCGTCGAGCGCCGGTGGATACCGCGTTACGGCCGCGTCTCATGGGCAACCGTCGCGCGCTGCGGCAAGTGGGGCCGCCGCGTGGAGGTCTGGCCCGCCGCCTCGCGAGAGAAAGCGGAGACGTTCCGGCGCGAGATTCTAACCACTTTGCGGTCAGTCTTCGGAGAGGGGGCTGCGAGATGACATTCGCACCACTATTCGAGCGCACATTGCACGGCGGCCCACAGAAGATTTTCCGATTCGCCAACGGATTCGGAGCAAGCGTCATTAGAAACGAGTTTTCCTACGGTTCCGCCGATGGGCTTTGGGAACTGGCCGTTATAAAGTTCGACGGAGACGGAGCGAAGTTTGGCTTAACCCATGAAACGCCAATCACGGATGACGTTCTTGGCCACCTTACGGACCAGGCCGTTGAGGACACTCTCCAAAAGATTTCAGAGCTTCCCGTCGCGGAGGTCAATACGTGAAAACCATCCGCAAGCGCGTTCACATCGAACCCGACCGACCCGGGACGACAACCGACATGAGGGCGCCCGGCATGTGGATCGGATGGATCGCCCGTCGTGCCGACTGCCCGTTCTGTGACGGGGAAGGATTCTACGAGCCGGAGGACGACGTGGGGGAAGACTACAAGGTCTGCCCCCATCTGGTCGT
>Ga0315287_10000329_pt1 | contig 41114 bp, 32 predicted proteins | sample YL17G11_0_MG_FD_205037 | JGI IMG/M metagenome (GOLD analysis project Ga0315287, IMG submission 205037) | Sediment microbial communities from Yellowstone Lake, YNP, Wyoming, USA - YL17G11_0 | ecosystem: Environmental > Aquatic > Freshwater > Lake > Sediment | place: USA: Wyoming | collected...
GGGGGGGGGCCGTGTGGGGGGGGCGGGGGGGGGGGGGGGGCGGGGGGGGCGCCCGCGTGAGGGTCGGCGCTCGAGCCCGCACTGGCGCCCGCAGCGCGTGCCGATCGTCAGTGCGCTTCAGAGCACCAATCAGCCACCGCGCGCGGCGAGCCGGCGCCCGGCCGCCACGCTTTCCCGCGGGAGGCGCCGGACACGCGCCCACGCTGACGCCGCCCAGCCACCGCAGCCCTCCACGCACCGGGTGCCACTTCATGGCAAGTTTCCTGTAGGCTGTGGTGAGAGGGCGAGGGCGGAAGTGAGCGATGGCAGGCCGGCGTCCCCCCTCCGCGCGGCCCCGATTCCGGCATCCCCTACCTTTCTTGAGCTCGGTGTCCGACGCGCCCTTGTCCACTCCCAGCGTGGCATAATAATCGGATCCCATGGCGGCGCGGCGAGCGGGCCGCGAGACGGCGCGAGAAGACTGAGCGCCGGCGGCGACGGTCTCCTCACTCCCCACTCCCGGCGGCCGCCGCCCCGCGCCGGTCCACCATGGGGACGCCTCCCTCGGCCAACGCGTACGAGGCAGAGCGCGAGGCGCGCATCGCCCAAAACCGCGCGCGGCTCGCAGGCCTGGGGCTCGCCGCGCCGCCCCGCCGCGAGCGCAGCGTGTGGGCGGGCGAGGGCGCGAGCCGTGACCGCAAGCGCGTGCGGCGGCCGGCCCAGGTGGCGGCGGTGAGTTGATCGGGGGCATGCGGGGGAGGTTGGGGGCGCCGCCGGCGAGCGGCCGCCGCCTCGTCGTGACTGAGACGATGACGCCGGTCGCTGACGGCGGTCTCCACCTCGGCCGAGGCCGCCTGCACGCCACCGACCGCGCGCGCGCATCCCCGACCCTCTCCCCCAGCCCGCCGCCCCGCCCACCCGCCTCTCCCGCCGCCTGCGCGGCGAGGGCGCGGCCGGCGGCGCCTCTCCGCCGTCGACGGTCGCCAACGCGGGCGGGCCCTCTTCCCCCGCCGCCGCGCGCCGCGGCGTCGTGCACGCCCCCCCCCCCGGCACCTCCTTCTCCCCCCCGTTCACGCTGCGCTCCGTCGACGTCGTCGTTCACGCCCTGGGGACCGTGCACCGGGGCGCGTGGGCGCAGCGGTATTGGTCGTCCGCCGGGTGCCTGTACCACCACGCCTACCCCGTCGGCTTCCGCGCGACCAAACTGTCCGTCTTCGGGTGCGACTGGGAGTGCGCCGTGCTGGCCGGCGACGGCGGCCCCGTGTTTCGGGTGTCGCGCGTGGGCGGCGGCGAGTCGTACGAGGGCCCGACGCCGACGCGGCCGTGGACGGCCGCGTGCGTTGCGCGCCGTTCCTCCACCCGCATCTCCGGCCCGCTCTTCTTCGGCTTCTCCGACGTCGCCGTGCAGCAAGCCATCGGGGGGCTGTACACGGGGGCGGAGATGGCGGCCGCGTGTGCGGGGGGACGCCCGGGCGCGGCCGCGCCGTCGGCCGAGGAGGCGGCCGCGGCCGGGTTCCGGGCCGCGTACGGCTTGGGCGAGGCGACCGCGATGTTGCTCGCCCTGACGCGCGCCCTGGGCGGCGGGCGGCACGCGAGCGTGGCGTCGCTCGAGGCGTGGGGGCGGGCGGCCCCGGAGCACGCCGCCACGCTCCTCGCCTGGGCGCTCGACTCGCCCGAGATCCCGTCGGCCACCCGGCGCTGGCCGGGGTGGCGCCAGCGCATTGCGCCCCGCCTGGTGGCCGCGGTCTGCGGGCTGGAGACCGAGGCGCCCGCGCCGGCCGACGCCGCGGGCAAGGAAAACAGCGGGCCCGCCGCCGCCGCCGCCGCCTGCGGCCGCCCGCCCTCTGCCCGCCCTCGGCGCGGGCCGGCGGTGGGGTGCTGAACGCCTCTGCCAAACTGTCAACACACCCTCCCCCGGTTCTCACGCTCGCCCCTCCCTCTCCCTCCCCCTCTTCACCCGCGCCCAAACACCAGCCCCGCCGCGAGCAGCAGCGGCACGCCCACGACGGCGAGCGCGGCCGCCAGGTCGTCGGGGCGCGGGCCTTCGTCGGCGCCCGCGGCGGGGACGTAGGCCGTGTCGTAGTCGCCCCGCAACCTCCCAAAGTATGGGTCCATCTCCTCTTTCCGCGCCCGGTAACTGATGGTGTCGGCCTTGAGCTCGGCCGCGGCGGTGAAGCCGAAGAGCAAGCGCTTGGCGGCGCGCGCGACGTCGGCCGCGGGGTGCCGCTCGACCGACTTGTACAGGGCGAAGGCGGCCTCCCCCTGCCCCATCGAGTCCAGAGCGATGGCTTGGTTGAGGCGGGCCCGGCCACCGAGCGTGGTGCGGGCGGGGAGGAGGGTGGCGGCGCCGGCAAAGGCGTCGGCGGCGGAGCGCAGGTCGCCCGCCTTGAGGTACGCATCTCCCTCCCCCACGAGCCTCGCCGCCTCCTTTTCGTCCGCGGGGTCGACCTCCAGGCCGGCCGCTTTGCGGTACGCGTCCATGGCCGCCTTCTGGCGCGCCTTCCTTTCCGCAGCGGCGTCCGCGCTCTCGACGGCTTCGCCCGGCCGAATCGTGCGCCCGCCGCCGTACGCTTTGCTGATGTTGTCGGGGCGCGGAAACACGCCCCAGGTGGCGACCCGGGGGCTGTAGGCGGTGTCGGAGGCGTCGTCGGGGGCCGCGGGGGCGGCCGTGATGATGTCGGCGCCCTTGGCCCGTTCCCGTGCTGTCTTGATGGCGGTGATCTCCTCCATGCGCATGTCCTTCAGCGATGCGTCGCCGCCGTCGAACGCGCCGCGGAGGAAGGCGGCGGCCTCGGTTTCGGAGCCCGCGTCGGCGCCCCAGACACGGGCGCCGGACGGGCCGACTTCGGCCGCTGATTCCGCGGCGCCCCGGGTAGCGGTCGGTGGCGGTGGCGTGGACCGGTCGAAGAGGGCTGGGGCGGCCGCGGGCGGCGCAGAGGGCGAGGGCGGCGTGGGCACGCGTGGCGCCGCCGCGGGCGCGACGACCCCGACCGCCTTTACTCCACCTCCTTCCTCCTTGGCCTTTTTGTATGCCGCGCTCGCCGCCTTGGCGGCCGCCAGCTTGGCGGCGAGCGCCGGGTTGGTAGCGGAGGTCGGCGCCGGCGGAGGGGCGGCGGTTGGGGCCTCCGCCCCCCCCACTTGGACCAGGGCGGCGGCCAGGGCCGCCTCCTCGGCCGCCGCCACGTCGGGAGCCGTGGAAGGCGGCGGGGCGTCGCCCGAAGGAGTCGCGCGTGGCGCGCCGCGTGCCCGGCGGGCGCGCACGCCCACCGGAACCACGCCCGGGCGGCCGCCCAGGCGAGGCCGCATCGCGGGGCCCAGAGAGAGGGGGCGATGGGGCGCGAAAGTGGGGCCGCAGCTCGTCGCCGGCGCTAGCGACGGCGCACACCCCTCCCGCGCCGCCGCCGGGCTCCCGCTCCCCCAACCCCCCACCATGCGCCCGTCAGCCGTCCTGCGCCGCCCCCCGGGCACCCCAGCGACGCGCCGCCCCCCCCCATCCCGCCGCGCGCTGCGCGTCCGCGCCGACGCGGCCGCCGTGGGCCGCCCCGACGCCCAGGTCGTCGTCGTACTGGGCACCCAGTGGGGCGACGAGGGCAAGGGGAAGCTGGTCGACATTCTGGCGCGCGAGTTTGACATTGTTGCGCGAGCGCAGGTGGGGATTGAGGGGGCATTGGGGGCGGGTGGACGCCTTGTCTCCCATGTGGCCCAATGCGGGCCCTGGAGGGGGAGAGAAGGGAGGGCACGACGGTCGGCGCGCTGCGCCCGCTCGGCGGCCGGCCGCCGCCCGACCCCGCGCGACGCCCCCACACCCGCCACCCCTCCCTCCCCCCCCTTAGGGCGGCGCCAACGCGGGGCACACCATCTATGACGACGCGGGAAAGAAGTACGCCCTGCACCTCGTCCCGTCGGGCATCCTGCACCCGCGCGCGCGCTGCGTCGTCGGCAACGGCGTCGTCGTCCACCTCCCCGGTCTCTTCGCGGAACTGGACGCGCTCGAAAAAGCGGGGGTGCCGACGGCGGGGCGGATCACGATTTCAGACCGCGCCCACGTCTTGTTTGAGCTGCACAAAGCGGTCGACGGCGCGCGCGAGGCGGAGCTCGCCGGCTCCTCGATCGGCACGACCAAGCGCGGCATCGGCCCCGCGTACGCGTCCAAAGCGACGCGCAACGGGGCGCGCGTGTGCGACTTGAAGGATTGGCCGACGTTTGAAGCGCGGCTGCGCGCGCTCGCTGCCGACGCGCGCGCGCGCTTTCCTTCTCTCGACTACGATGTTGAAGCCGACGTGGCAACCCACAAAGCACTGCGCGACCGCGTCCTCCCCCTCATCGGCGACACGGTGGCCATCGTCAACGACGCGGCCGACGCGGGCGAGCGCATCCTCGTCGAGGGCGCGAACGCGACGATGCTCGACCTCGACTTCGGCACCTACCCCTACGTCACCTCGTCCAACCCGTCCATCGGGGGCGTCGTGTGCGGCCTGGGCCTGGCGCCGTCGAGGTACGGCGCCGTGATCGGGGTCGCCAAGGCGTACACGACGCGCGTCGGCGCGGGTCCCTACCCCACCGAAATCGAGGGCGCCCTCGCGGAAGACATTCGGGCGATCGGGGCCGAGTACGGGACGACGACGGGGCGGCCGCGGCGGGTTGGGTGGCTGGACGTGCCGACGCTGCGGTTTGCGGCGCGCGTAAACGGGCTCACCCACCTCAACCTGACCAAACTGGACGTCCTGTCCGACCTGGCGACGATCCGCATCGGCACCGCGTACACGCTCGACGGCGTCACGTCCGCCAACGTGCCCGCGGCGGTGTCGGATTTGGAAAGGGTCGACGTCGTGTGGGAAGACTTGCCTGGGTGGCTGTGCGACATTTCCAAAGTGCGCACCTGGGCCGACCTGCCGGACGCCGCGCGCGCGTACGTGGCGCGCGTGGAGGCGCTCGTCGGGGTCAAGGTGGCGTGGGTAGGGGTCGGGCCGGGGCGCGACGCGATCGTGACGCAACCCGGCGCGGTGTGAGGCAAAGGGGGTGGGCCGCGACCGCTTCCCCCGCTTGCTTCGCCATGGAAACTGAATCACACGGGCACGGTGGCGGGCGCGGGGCAGTGCTGCTGAAGGCGGGCTCTCTCTTCGTTCCCCTCCCCCCGCCCCTCTCTACCGCGCGAGCTCGGGCGCCGCGCGTGGCGGGTCCGGCACGAACACGAGCTCCCGCCCGTCGACGCCGACGGCGAGGGCGCCGGCCACGGTCGTGGCGTGAGTTCCGGCGACGCCGCCGGCCGCCAGGGCGGCCGCCGCGTCGGCCAGCGCGCGCGACGCGTAGCGTGTCACCAGCTTGCCCGCTTCCGCGCCGCCCTCGACCGGGAAGCGGCCGTCGAAATCGGCGCGGTCGACGAGAAAGTCGACGACCGAGGAATCAAAACGGGCGGCGACGCCGTCGGCCGCCGCCGAGCGCGCGGCGCGCACCGCGAGCCGGCGCCGCACGAGCTCCGCCAAATGCTCCCGCTCCAGCGGCAGGAACGGCAGGAAGTGGTCGACGGCGGCGAGGGACCGGGACGCGTCGGCGGGGGTCTCGCCGCAGGGAGTGTCGGTCCACGCCCCGAAAACGAGGTCCTTCAACACCCGCGCCGCCGCCTCTGGCTCCACCCTCTCCCGGTCCCCAGCCTCCTCCACCATGGCGTGCAACTGGGCGTAGCCCGCGTTGGATTCCAGCACGACGACCGACCGCGCGAGCGCGGCGCGCGCCGCGTCGCCCGCGCCGGCGCCGAGCAGGGAGCGGAGCAGGGCCCGCGCGCCGCAATCCAGTTTGTCGTATTCTTCGATGACGAGCAGAGACTGAGGGTGGGAGGCCACGTGGTCCAGGATGGAGGCTTTGACGGCGGCAAGGGCCGCCGGTTTTTCGTCGGGCGTGTAGTCCAAACCAAACACGACCCTGTACCCGGGACACCCCCGCCCGGGGCACGGCGGCCCCGTGCTCCCGCCCGGGTCGGCCCGGTAGAGCGCGGCGGCCAGCGCGGCGTGCGACGCCGACTTGCCGACGCCTGGCGGGCCGTGCGCGGAGAGGACAAGCGGTTTCGTTGGCGCCTCATCCGCCAAATGGTCGCACACCGCGTCCGCCATGGCGCGCGTGGCGAGGGGCTGGCCGACGATGGTGGCGGGGACGTGCGCGCGGACCGCCGCGCACGCGCCAGGGTGGAACTCCGCGGGGCCGCCCACCAGGTGCAGGGCCAGGGAGGCCAGGGCAGCGGTGGCCGACCAGGCGAGGTAGGCGGGCGTCATGGGAAGAGGGGGGGGCAGCGGCGGGCCCGCCGCTGTGATGGGGGACGGACAGCGAGCGCACACCCGGCCGCCGCCCGGCCTCTACTGCCCCACTAGGGACGCCACGCCGCGCCCACCCCCCAATCGGCCGCGTTGGCGCGCGCAAGCGCCGGCGCCAGCGCCGGCAATGCATGGTCGCGGCACCGTCGCCTGCTGCTGGCGGCCGCGGTGCTCTCCACCCTGCTCGCACAGTGCGATGCGGCGTCCGCCGTCGCGCCCGTGACGGCCCGGCCGCAGGCGCTGCCACCCGTGCGCGGGGCGCCGACGCCGACGCCGACCCCCCGCGCTCCACGCTCCGGCGGCTGGCGCGCCGCGCTCGAGGAGGAGCAGCGCGTGCTGGCCCGCGTGGCGGTGCTTCGAGCGGCTGAAGAGGAAGGGAAGGCGGTGGAGCGCACAGCCCCTGCTCCAAGCCCCTCGTCCTCCTTCCGCGCCCTCGCCGCCACTGCCGCCGCCCTCGCCGCCATCGCGGGCGGCTACGTCGTCGGCAAAAGTGGGCGCCGCGGCGCGCCGCGCTCGTTCCCGGTGGGCCGCCGGCGGCCGCTCTGGCCCGCGCGGCCGCGCGCCCACTCTGCCCGCGTCTCGTCGGGCGCCGACTCGGCCGCGTCCGCCGGCTCGTCCAGCAGCGCGCCCAGCCCAGGGCGCCGTGCGCGCGCGAGCGCGGCCGGGGCGGCGCCGCGGCACCGCCTGCGGTCCCTCGCGGCGGGCGGCAGCGCGGGCGCGGCGCGCCACCCCCCTCCCCCCGCCTCCTGGGCCGCCGCCGCGGGCGCTGTCGCCGACCTCGTGTCCGCCGCCGGCGTCGATCCTGCCGCCCTGGGCACGTCGGAGAGGGTGCAGCTCGTGTCGGCGGTCGTCGCGGCGTGGCGCGGCTTCGGCGCGTCGACCGCGGCGTCGACAGCGGCGACGCTGGCCGCTGAGGCCAACGCGCATCTCTCTTCCCATGCTACCGCCGCGCACGGCATGCTGGCCGCATCGCGCGGGCGGGCAGCGGCGAGCGCGGGGGCGGCCGCCGCGGCTGCCGCGCGCGGCGCGCTCGCCGACGCGCTGGCGGCCGGCCTCGCCCTGCACCTGGCGGCCGCCCTGTGGGCGGGCGGCCGGCACGGGTTTTTCGTGAGCCCCGACGCGGCCTGCGGCCCCTTTGCGCCGCCCGGCGCGGGGTGGTGGCTGCTGTCGCCGACCGCGGCGGCCGACGCGGTGGCGGTGGCTGCCTGCCGGACGGGTTCTGCTGTGCGCGCGCTGGCCGGCGGCGCCATCGCGCTGACCGCCGCCCGGACGGCCCTACGCGCGGGGCTGGCCGGCAGCCACGGCGGCGGTGGCGCCCCTCTCGCCCGGCTCGCCGCGGGCCTCGGCGCCGGCGGCGCCGCCGCGGGCGCGCTCGCCGTGCGCGGCATGGGGGGCGACGTGAGGCTGTGGTTGGCGCTGTGGGGAGCCTGGATCGTGGGGCACGCGGCGGCCGCGGTGTGGCTCCCGCGCGCGGCGGCGCGCGCGGCGGCGCGCGAGGCACGCAAAGGGCGGGCGCCGCCCCCTGTCGCCGACGCCCCCGCGCTGATCGCGTACGCTGTGCTCGTGCTTGTGCTGCCGCTGCTGGGAGGGTGGGCGCCCTTTGCGCGGCGGGCGGTGGGGGAGGTGGTGGTGGCGGCCGTCGCCGCAGCCCCTGCAGCCGCGGTCGCGGCCACGACCCCGCCGCCCGCCGTGGCCTTGCCGGCCATGGACAACACCGCCCCCAACGCGGCCACAGTCGTGCTGCGCCGCGCCACCGCCGCCCTCCCCGCCGCCGTCGCCGCCGCGTGGTCGGCCACCGCCCGCGCGCGCAGGCGCGCAGCGACCGCCGCCGACGGCCTCGCCGCGCGCGCCGCGCGAGCGGCAGCGGCTGCGGCTCGCGCGTGATCGATGGTCGGGTCCCGGGCGTGTGTGACTCTGCTTTCTCGTCGCCCCGCCCGGCGACCGCGGCGGTGCGCACTCTGCCGCCCTGCCGGCGCGCCCCTCGCCCCCCGATTGGCGCCCCGCGCCACGCCCATGCGCGCGTGACCCCCCCACGACCCGCCGGGCCCCAACCGCCTCGGCATGCCGCCGCCGCCCGCGCCGACGGCGCCCGCCGTCGAGCTCCAGCCGATGCTCGCGAGCGGCGGCCGCCGCGGGGGCGACCCGCCGTCGAGCTCCACGGGCCTGTGGGAGGTCGACCCGCCGCCCGCGCCGCCGCCGCGCGAGATGCTCCTGCGCACAGCTGCGACCAACCTCGCCCTCATCGCCCTCTGGTACTTTTTCTCCACCTGCCTTTCCCTCTGGAACCGAACCCTGCTCGGCCGCGGGCACGGAGTCGCGGGGCGGGGGGCGTTTCCGGCACCGATGCTGATGACGGCACTCCAGTTTGGCGTCCAGATTCTCCTCGCCCGCCTCGCGCTGGCGCTGGGGGTGGAGAGGAGGGAGCGAGATGCATTCGGCCCGCGCCCTGTCTTAACCTGGCGCCAGTACGGGACGCAGGTCGTGCCGAACGGCATGTGCACCGGCCTCGACATCGGGCTGAGCAATTTCTCGCTCTCCCTCATCACCCTCTCCTTTTACACGATGTGCAAGAGCACGACACCGCTGTTCTTGCTGCTGTTCGCTTTTGTGTGGGGCCTCGAGAAACCGTCGTGGTCGCTCGCCGGCGTCGTCGCCATCATCTGCACCGGCCTCCTCCTCCTCGTGTACGGAGAGACCGCGTTCGACGGCGCGGGTTTTGCCCTGGTCATGACCGCGTCCGCGCTGTCGGGGCTGCGGTGGACGATCACGCAGGTGCTGCTGCAGGGGGTGCCGGGGGGTGGCAGCGACGGCCACGCCGCCCCCGCCGCGGGCCCGGTCCACGTCCTCGCCGCCCTCACGCCCGTCATGGCGCTCACCGTCGGCGCCGTCTCCCTCGCCGCGGAGCGCCTCTGGGTCGCCCTCCCCGGCTCCCCCTATTTCGACTCCGCGCCCTCTGCCCTCCTCACCCTCGCCCTCGTCGCCGGTGGCGCCCTCATCGCGTTCGCCATGGTCTGGGTCGAGTTCACTGTCATCAAGGCGACGTCCGCCCTCACGTTCATGGTGGCGGGCACGTTCAAAGAGATCGTGACTGTGCTCGCGGCCGTCGCGTTTCTGCACGAATCCTTCTCCCCGGTCAACGCGGCGGGGCTGACCGTGCTGATTGCGGGCGTCGCGCTCTTCAACTACCAGAAATGGTTCAAGGTGCGGGACGCCGCGGGGGGGGGGGCTGGGGGCGGCGGCCGGAAAACGAGTTGCGACGCGCTCGGCGCGCTCGAGGCTGGCGCCCCTACCCGCGCCGAGTCGACGGTCGCGCCCACGCTGTCCATCCGCACGCGGAATCTGACGGCGTCGACGGACGAGGGCGGCGCCGGGTCGGCGGCGCGCGCGGGCGAGGCGCGGCGAGGGGGTGAAGAGCGGGGAGGGGCGGGGCGCGGCGCGCTGCAACACTGACCGGGGGGGTGCGGGGCGCGGCGCGGGTCGCGTGCACGAGGTGCGGGGCCAGGTGGCGGCCGCGCCGCCAGTCGGTGCGCGTCGGCCGGGTGACAGAGGGTCGACCAAAACGCGACGGGCAAGCGATTTTTCGTTTCACTGGCCGTGGAGGGCGCACGCTCTGCCGCCGGCGCACACGTCCTGCCAGGCCGCACACACGCAAACGGTCGCGCCTTTCCCCCCTTAAATCGCGCAGTTTAGCCATGAGGTGCGCCCGCGGTGTGGCGAGGGGTCGGCCGGCGCCGCGGCGCGCGGCTGGGGCCGAAATGGCGACGGGATCGCGCCTTCTCACCCCCCCCAGCGCTCCCTGGCTCCGCGCCCTCACCTCCCCCAAGTTGGACCACGTGTTTCACAAAGCCTATTGCCCCTGCGGCAGCGGCCTGCCGGTGAGTCGGGGCGGGAGGGGGGGCGGCCACAAAACGGACTCGACGGCCGCCCGCCGCCGCCTGCCCGCGCGCGGGCGCGCGCTCAGGCCCGGACACGTGTACGAGTCGTGCACGCCGCTTGGGGGCGGGCGATCGATGCGCCGGCGGCGGGCGGGGACGCTGGCGGGGGGCGCGTCGGGCTGGCCCTGGCGCGAGACCGCCGCGAAATCATTCCTCTCCCGGCCGACGCCTTATTCCTGCATCCCCTCTCCCCAGGTCGTCACCTACTGCCCCCCGTGCGCCGTGGCGGGCGCCCAACCCCTGGCGTGCGCGGCGTGCGAGGCCGCGCCCGTCGCGGCGGGCGGGCACGCGGCGCACGCGCCGCTTCGCGTCCGCCGCGCGTCCTACGCCGCCGCCGTCGCGCTCGCCGACGTCGGCCCCGGCGCCGGGCGCGGCGTGCAGAGCTACAAGGTCAACGGGGCGCGGGTGGTGATGCTGCGCCCGCGGCGGCCGCCGACCGCGCCGCCGCCGTCGGGCAACCGCTGCCGCGCGTGCGAGTCCGGCGCGGCCGACGGCTTCGCCTTTTGCTCGCTCGCGTGCTCCATGGGCGAGGAGGACGGGGAGGGGGGGGCGGGCGGCGCCGGCGCCCTCTCCTGGCCCCGCCCCCCGCCGTGCCCGCGCGTCGCGTCGGCGGGCGGCTCGGCCGCCGGCTCGCTCGCCGTCCCGCGCACGCCCTCGGCGCGCGGCTCCCGCTCGCCCGGCGGGTGCGGCTGCCCCGCGTCCGGTGGCGTGATCACGCCGCCGTCGGCGGAGTCGGGGTGCGCGTCGGCGGGCGCCGCGCGCTGCGGCGCCTACCGCCCGCCGACCGCGGCCGCCGTCGCGGCCGCCCTCTTTGCGCGCATGCCGCCCGGCGCCCTGCGCGCGCGCCTGGTGGAGTCGCGCGTGCAGCGCGCGCTGCCAGCGTCGTGCGCGACGGCGGCGCGGTCGGCGTGGCGCAAGCGCGGCGGCGGCCGCCGTGCGCCGCTCGAGTGAGGAGGGGAGAGAGAGCGCGCCGGCAGCCGCCCTGATCTTCCGCCCGCAACACACGATTCGACTCTGACCGCGAATGCCCATGTACACCGACCTGGCCTGCCTCTGCGCCACGCGACGCCCGCTCGGTTCCCCCTGGCTCACCGCCCCCCCTCCCTCCTTTCGACCGGCGCACCGCCGCCACACTCCAAGGCACGCCCGCGCACGCGACCCATTCCGGTCCACCGACTCCGGCCTGAAGCGCCACCGGTTTCCTCCCCGCCCCCGCGCCGCACCGCCCACCCCCCTCGCGCTCCCCGGACACGGCGCCAGGAGGGCGCGGGCCCCCGCCCGCGCCCTCCTGCGGCTTGCCGGGGAAGCGTCGCACCACCGGCCCCCCCCTGCGGGCCCCCCCCCCCCCGCGCCCCCCCGCCCGGGGGGGGGGGGCGCGCCCCGCGCAGAGGGTCGGATACAGGGAAAAGCGCGTGGCGCGGCGGCGGAGGAGGAAGGGGCCGGCCGCGGCGGGCGGGGCGGCTCCCGCCGCAACCCTTTCCCAACGCGCGCGCCGGACCAGCCCTGCGCCTCTTGGGGTCGCGGCGGCGCCCGGCGGCGCCCCGCGGCGCCGCGCCGGCGCGCCGGCGCCGCGTCCGCGGGGCGCGCGGCCCGCGGCGGCGCCGCCCGGCCGCCACCAACCTCCCACCGCCTCCCAACACGCTCCAACCCATCCTCGCTCACCGCCAATGCCGCCGCCCGCGATGAGGATGCGGGGCTGGCGCCCGGGCGCATGCTTGTCAGGGATGGCGAGCCGCTCGCCGGCCGCGGGCGCCGCCACGCCCGCCGCGGTGGCAGCAGGACGCGTCAGGAGGCTGGGCGCGGGGGCGTCGGGGCGGGAAGGGCGGGCGGGGGCCGGCGCGGCGCGGCAAGCGCCGCGCCGCGCCGGCGCCGCGCCGGCGGGCGCGCGCGCCGGCCGGCACCGCGCGCCGGGGCGGGCCGCGGTGGGCGCCATGGGGATTGGTGGGTGTGCGGGGCGCGGAGTGATCGCGCCGAGGTGCGCGCGCAGAGAGTCTAGGCGCCCTCGCCCGACCCCACCCATCCGCGCCACCGCTTTTGCGTGCGTGTCTTCTTTGCAGGGAGGGGCGCCGGGCGCCGGCCGTCGCCAGGAGGGGCGCCCGCCGGCGCGCGGCGCCCGCGCGCGCGCGCGGGCTCTTTGGCGGGCGCCGCCGCAGCGCGAGAAAAGAGGGAGGGGCGTCGACCGCGGCAGAAGGCTTTGGGGGGGGCGCGTTTGTGGGGCGGGGCGAGCGCGAGCGGGGGAGCAAAGGGTTCGGGGCTTCGCGGGCCGCGCCGCGCGCGCGCGCCCGCGCTCACGCGCCGGCCTCGATCATTTTCCGAAAGTTGGCCACCTTTTCAAAGTCGGGCGCCAGCGACGCCGCGACCGCCATCACGTCGGCGTGGAGGGCCCCGCCCACGCCGAGCTCGGTGAGCACGGCCGCGAGGTGCCCCGCGACCGTGGCGAAGTCTTCCGGGTAGCGCAGGCCGACGACGCCGACGTGGGCGTCCACCATGGACCGCCCTGTGTACTCGTTGGGGCCGCCGAAGGCGGCGACGAGGAACTTGCCGACGACGGCCTGTGGACGGGGGTTGGCGCCGGGGTTTGGGGTCGGGGCCGCGGTTTTGGGGGGTGGAGTCTCGACCCCGGGAACCCACCCGCCCCCACCCTCGCAACCTTGTGCTTGCCGATCGTGGCCTTGTCGAAAAAGTGGGCCAGCGTCGGGTCGCCCAGGAGCCTGGAGGGGGGAGCGGGCGAGGCGCGTCGGCGGGGGGACCGAACCCCTTGCCCCCCTCGCCTCGGGCCCCCTCCCACCACCTCGGACGCACGCGTCAAAGAGGCCGGACGAGACCGCCATGATGGGGGGTTCGCCGCCGAGGCGGGCGAAGAGGGAGTCGGTCGCGGCGGGGGCGCCGCTGCAGGGAGGGTGGGGCGGGTCGCGCGACGGGCCCCCCAGCGTGACAGTTGGCCCCGCCCCGCCGCCCCGCCCGCCCGCCTCCCCCCCCATTCCACCCTCCGCATCCCCACCTGGCCGCAGCGACGACGCGGCGGTCCGGGGCGCCCGCAAAGGGACAGCCAGACGCGCGCGCGGGCACCACCGCCGCGCGGCGCGCCCGGGGCGCGGCGCCAGAGGCACCTATGATGGTGGGGCGGGCGGCGCGCAGGGAGAAGGCCATGGCGGGAGGCGGAATGTGGGTACGGACAGAGAGTGGCGGGCAGGCGATCGCCCACGTCGCACCTCACCGCCCACAACCGCCGCCCGGCCCGCATCGCTACCGCCGCCGTCGCCGCACCCCCTCTCACATTCCCTCGATGCGGGCGTCCACCTCGAAGCCGGCGACCGCCCTCTTTGGCCGCAAAGCGCCCGCGCCGCCGCCGCCCCCTCCCGCCAAGAAGTGCGTGGGCGGAGGTGGCGCGCGACGGTGGAGGACCGGCGTCGAGCGACTGAGGGCGGCGGGCGACCGGCGGGAGGCCCCGGCGGGCGTGCGCGCCGCGGCGCTGACCGACCTCCCTTTCTCCAGGTCGCTCTTCGGCCGGTCCAAGCCCGCGCCGGCGCCCCCCGCGCCCGCCCCCAAGAAATCGCTCTTCGGCCGGGCCAAGCCGGCCGCGGCGGCGGCGGCCGCCCCCGTCCCCCGCCGCAAGCAGTCGTTCATGGAGGCGTTTGACTTTCAAGAAAACATCGAGGCCGACGCCATCCTCATCGCCAAGGCGCGCGGCATGGCGCGCGGGGACAAGATGAGCCCCGCGCAGTATGCGGCCATGCGGCGCAAGGTGGGGGGGACGGCCAAATCGTTCTTCAAAGAGTATGTTCAAGCGGAAGGGAAGTATGTGGAGAAGGGGTATGTCTCCGACGATGAAGAGCCGGCCGTCGGCATCCCGCCGGGCGCGTGGGCGCTGGGGCTCACGCTCGCGGGGCTCGCGGCGGCGACCGTCGCGGTCGTGCAGCGGACGTGAGAGAGACGTGGGCCGCATTCTTTGGGGCTAATGTTGAGACTCGGCGTGCCACCGCCCCAAATTCTCACACCGCCCGCCTCCCGCCCGCGCCCCAACCCGCCGCCAATGGACCCCAACGTGCGTAGAGGCGCCCGCTGCCGCGGCCGCGGCCGTTGGCGCGCGCCGCCGCGGCCAGGCCCGCGCGTGCCGCGGGCGCAGCGTCGGCGCGGTGCCGCAACGGCCTCCCCCCTCCGCTCGCCCCCCAGGCGGTCGACCAATCCCTTGGCGGCGCCGTGGCGACCGAGACGCACGCCACCCGCGCGCGGCGCTCGCCGCCGCTCCCCGCCAAGACGGTCGACCAGCCGCTCGACGAGCCGTCGTCCGAGGTCCCTCGCACCCCCGCCCCGTCCACCGCGGCTTCCGGCGCTCTCGGCGCGACGACGCCGCCCGGTCCGCCCAACCTGGAGGGCGGCGTGAGCGACGCGCTGGGGCCGCGCACGCCGCTGCGCCGCCGCGCGGTCGCGGCGGCCGGCCGCGCGGCCGCCGCCGTGCGCACGCACGCACCCCCGCGCGCGCAAGCCGCCGCGGTGCGTCTCGCCACCGCCGCGCGCCACGCGTCCGCCACCGCGTCGCCCGCCGCGGCGACGCCCGCCGACGCCGCGCGCGCCGCGTTTGGCCTCGCCCTCTTCTGGCTCGTCCTCGGCGTGCCCGCCCCCGTCCTCCTGGGTGTCTGGCTCCTGCTGGTGGCGAATGGGGTGGTGCGCGCGGTCGCCGCGCGCGCGTGGGGCGGGGGCGACCGCCGCCGCGCGGCGTGAGCGAGGGGGGAGCCCGTGTTGCGTGTGGAGGTGCCGCCTTTGCACAGGGTCACCCAGCAGCCCCTCCCCCACTCTCCTCCCACTCGGCGACGACCGCGGCCGCGGCGCGCTGCCGGCAAAACCCCGCCAGCGCGACGCGCGCCGCGGCGTCCCGCGTCGCGCTCCCCGCCGCGGTCGCGTCGGTGACCAGAGTGACGCCGTACCCCAGGTCGCACGCCGTCATCACAGCCGCTGCGACGCACTGGTCGGCGACGACGCCCGCGACCGAGACGTGGGCCGCGCCGAGCGACCGCAGCAGATTGTCCAGGGCCGTGGACACAAAAGCGCTGCACGAGCCTTTGGCCAGCACGATCTCGTTCCTCAGAGGGGTGAGCGTGGGCAGGACGGCCGCGTCCCAACAGCCGCGCGGTACCGCAAAGCCGGACGCTTTGTAATCCGCGGACAAATCCCGCCCGTCGCCCGTCTTGGCCGCCATGACGGTGAACACGACGCGCACGCCCCTGGAGCGCGCGGCGGCCAGGAGGGAGACCCAGGCCGCCTCGACGCCGCCTTCGAGCCGTGAGAAAAAATACTCCCCCTCCCCCTCCCTCCCTTGCCACAGCCCGCCCTCCCGCCTGCATGTGTAGTTTTGGGCGTCTATGATGAGCAAGACGGTGGTGGAAGGGTCGGGGGGGGTTTCGCGCGTGGCGGTCGACGGGGTGAACGCGGCGCGCGGCGCGCAGGCCGCCGCGGGGGGGCGCCGGCCGCACCAAGAGGCCAGGGTGATGGCGGGGTCATTTCCCAATGACTCCACTGGCGGAAACGGGGGCGGCAGGGCCTCGAGCGACACACCCGCGGCGGCGAGCGCAGCGACGACGGCAGCCGCCGCGTCGGACGGCGGCGGCGCTTTCAGCCACTGCACGCGGTCGCCGTCGGGCGCGCCACCCGCGCCAAAGACGAGCACGACGCCCGCGTCGGTGGCGGCCAGCAGGGCGGCCGGCAGCGGCAAGAGGTCCTCTGCCGCGCTCCCTGGCGCCCACACGACCGCCGCCAGCGGCGGCGGCGCCGCGTGCGGCACCAGGTGGTGCGCGGCAGCCGCGGACTGCGCGCCGGCGTAGCCGGGCAGGGGGCGCACCGCGAGGTCGAGCTGTGGAGGAGAGAAGAGGGAGGTCGGCCCGGCGCGCGCGCCGTCGGTCGCCCGCCATCGCCCCGCCTGCCACCCCTCCCACACACCTTGCCGCCCAGCAGGCGAGCCAGCGACTCGACCCAGGCGTCGGCCGTGGCCACGGCGCCCAGGAGGAGCAGGAGCGGGGGCGGCATTGCGCAGCGAGAGTGGCGCGAGCGAGACCCCCGGCCACGCCCCGGCAGGCCCCAAACCCCGCGCCCGTCACTCGAGCGGGCCGTCGCAGCCGTCGATTTGGCGCAGCGCTTCGTAGACGCCGACGCCGGCGGTCACGGCCACGTTGAGTGAGCGCACGTGCGCGCGCGACGCGGGCAACCGCACCACCGCGCCCGCCGCCGCCGCCGCTTCATGCGCCGCCTCGGGCAAGCCGGTCGTCTCCGCGCCAAACAGGAGGTAGGTCGTTCCGCCCGCGGGGGGCGTGTAGAGGCCTGGGGTGGCGTAGTGGGTGTTTCCCCGGGTCGAAAACGCGACAAAGCGCGCGGGCCCTGCCGCGGCCGCCGCGGCCAGGAACGCGGCAAACGACGCGTGCGTCGACACGTGGACCGCGTCCCAATAGTCGAGCCCCGCCCGCTTGAGCCGCGGGCTCGTCGTTTCAAACCCGAGGGGTTCCACCAGGTGCAGGCCCACGCGCGCCGCGGCGCACGTGCGCGCGGTGGTGCCCGTGTTCTCCGCGATGCGCGGGTGGACGAAGACGACGGCGAGATCAGGGCGGGTCGTGCCGACGGACGGGTCTGAGCGGTCGCCCGCCGCGACCGCCGCCGCGCACCTCGGCCGGCGGCGGCAGCGCACGCGCCACAGGCCGCCTGTCGCGGCGGCCCGGGACCGGGCCAGCATCGAGGTGGGCGGCGGGGAGTGAATGCGTCGTTGCGGCCAGCGCCATGCACACACCCGGCGCCGGCGACGCCCGCGCCGACCACACCAGAGCGCTCGCTGGGCGCCCCTCACCCATCGCCGTCACACCGCGGCCGCAACCGCCATCCATGGCCGACGCCGGCGCCGCGCCGCCCCCCCAAAAGCCGACGCCCGCTGAGGCCGTCGCCGCCCTGGCGGCCGCGGTCGCGGCCGCCGCCCCCGGCGGCACCCCGCTCGGGCCGGGGCTGCTGCCGTCACTCGCGCGCCTGGTGCCCGCGCCGCCGCGGCCGCCGCCCACGCCGGCGGCGGCGCCCAGGCGCGAAGTCAAGGTCGAAGAGGTGAGCGAGGAGGTGGAGTGGGAGCGAGGGAGGAAAAGGGGTGGCGGCCGCGGCTGGCCGACCACCCTCTTCCCCAGGACGCCGCCCCTGCTGCTCCTCCCCCTCCTCCGCCACCGCGCCGCCCGTCCGGCGTGGTCCCTGCATCCCACCGCACCGCCGCCCTGGCCGCCCTGGCCGCGGCCGGCCCCGCGCCCGCCGTCGCGCCACCGCCGCCACCGCGGCCGCGCCCCGCCTCCTCCTCCGCCCCCCGCCCGCCCGCCCAAAAGCGCGGCTCCCGCGCCGCCCAAACCTACGCCACTGGCGACCTGGATCCCGGCGGCGCAAAGCGCAGGCGCGGCGGCGAGGCCGCCTTCCGCGGCGTGCGCTGGTCGGCCGTCGCGCGCGCGTACGTGGCGTCGTTCCGCGGGGACGACATTGGCGAGTTTGAGAGCGCGGAGGGCGCGGCGCGGGCGCACGACTTCATCGCGGGGGACATGGGGGTCCCCCCCGAGGAGTTGAACTTTCCGCCGAAAGAGGGAGGGGAGGAGGAGGGGTGAGGGGGTGAGTGAGGCGTGTGCGTGCTTTGCAAGCCTGAACCTGGTCTTCACACGGTCTCGCCCGCGCGGAGGACGGCGGACGCGGCGAAGCGGGCGCCCTCCTCAACCGCGGCCGCCGCTTGGGCGAGCGCGCCGCCGTCGCCCGCCCCCCCATCGCCCTCCGGCAGCCTGTCCGGCGCGTCCCGCAACCGCACCAGGGCGGCGCGCAGGGCGGGGCCACCGGTCGGGTCGTCGGCGAGCCCCGCAGCGCGCACGCGCGCGAGCGCGGAATCGTAGGACGCCTCGGCCGCCGCCGCCCAGCCCCGTGCGAGCGCCGCCGCGATGGGAGCCGGCGCCAGGGCCGCCAGCGCCCCCGCGGCGGCGGCGGCGGCGGCCGCGGGGCCGGTGAGCGCCGACGGGCGCGCGTGCGCCGCACCGGCGAGCGACGCGGCTTCCGCCCGCCGCGCGACGGCAGCGTCCTCGAAGAGTGCCGCGTCCCTGGCCGGGCCGCGCACCGCGCGCGCGCCGGCAAAGGCCGCCGCGGCCGCGGTTTCGGCGAGCAGCGCGGCGCGCAGCGCGGGCGCCGCTACGGCGGCGAGCGCGGGCGACGGCGCCCACACAGAGGCGGTGGCGGCGGTCGTCAGGTGGGCGGCCCGCATTGGGGGGCGTTGGGGACGGAGGGTCGATGGGGAGGGCGTGTATGTGCTGCAGTCAGACTTTTCTTGCAAGCTGCAACAGTCCCTCGAACAACCGCGTCGAGAGACCGGCCACACACGCTGCCGCCCTCCCTCTCCCCCCTGATCGCGCGGCGCACGCTGCAGCACTTGCAACGAGCCGGCGGCAGCCCCCCAAAACAAACGGCACCCCCTCCTCTCAACCGTGCGCGCGCCGGAGCTCTCCCTGACAGATGTCCGCAAACGTCAGCCAGGCCGTCCCCCCGTCAGCCAGGCGGGCCTGCCACGCGGTGCCGGGCATGAGGGCGTCCATCCTCGCGCGCGCGCGGACCGCCGCGCGCGCCGCGTCGTCCGCCGCGAGCAGCCAGGGCCCGTGCCCCACCAGCCGCCCCGCGTCCGCGCCCGGCAGGGCGGCTTTCAAGCAGATTAGGCGGGCTGCCAGGGCGTTCCGCGGCTGCAGCAGCAGGTCGGGGCGCGACGACGCGACGCGCGCGGCGCGCTCGGCGTCGCCGCCGAGCAGGGAGGCGAGGCCCGCCAGACGGCCCGCAAAAGCGTCCGGGTCCTGAGCCAACGCCGCGCCGCGGGGGTCGGGCAGGGCCGCGAGGCGGGACAGCGCAACGTCGGCGTCAGTCGGCGGGCGGGCGGCAGTCGAGGCGGCGCGCGGGGCGGGACGACAGCGCCCAAACGCCACCGGGACGGGACGACAGCGCTGAGTCGCCACGCCGGCGCGGGCGCGGGGTGGCGCCATGGCCGGCCGGAGAGTGGCGAGCGGTCGCCCGCGCCCCCCGCCACAGCTCCCTCCCTCGCCCCTCCGCCCAGGGCCGGACGCGCCCGACCGCTCGGCACCCCGGCGCGACCGCGGGCGGGCACGCGAGGGCCGACCGCCGCGCTCGCATCGCGCGCGCGCGCCATGGCCCCGCCCGCGAAGCGCGACCTCGTCGTCGTCGCGGGCGCCACCGGCCACGTCGGCTCCTGTACGGTGACGGAGTTATTGGCCGCCGGATACGCTGTCCGCGCCGTCGTGCGCTCCTCGGGCGCGACCTCCGCCGCGGCCGCCGGCCGGCTGCAGGCCGCCGGCGCCGAAGTCTGGTGGGGCGACGTCACCAAGCCGGCCACGCTGCGGGGGTGCTGCGACGGGGCCCGGGCCGCGGTGTCGTGTTTGGGCGTGCGGTAGGGACAGGGAGGGGGGGGAGCGCGCGTGACGTTTCCGCCGCCGCCGCCACCACCCCGCCACCCCGTTCCTCTTTAGAAACTTCCGCCGCAAAGATGGCACCGTGTGGTCGGTCGACCGCGACGGCACGATCGCGTTTTGGCGCGAGGCAGCGGCCGCGAAAGTCGTTTCTTTCATTCTTGTCGCCACCTATGAAGGCCGCGCCTCCCGCTCCTACGAACCGATCTCGGAGGCCAAAGAGCAAGCGGTGGACGTCGTGACGACGGAAGCGGGCGCAGCGGGGGTCGCCTTTTGCGTGCTGCGGCCGACGGCCTACCACAAGGGTAACGAGGGTGGGGGCGGCTTGGGCGGCGTTGGCGGCGCCTTGCGCGAGGTGGGTCGGGACCCCCTAACCGCCCCCACACACCGACGCCGGCCCCACCTCGTCTCTCCCCCTCTCCAGACATGGTCGCGTGGCTCCTCGACCCCCTGCTCGCCGGCCGCCCCGCCCGCATCTCCGGCACGGGCACCCCCCGCATCAACCCCATCGCGGGCGCCGACTTGGCCCAGCTCGCGCGCGAGTGCGTCGACGAGGGCGGCGCGGCCAACCGGGAACTGCCCGTGGGAGGGCCCGACGTCTTCACCCTCAAGCAGATGGCGTCCCTGGCCGCCGTCGTGGCCGGGCGCGACCCCGCGGCGTCGGTCAAGACGCGCGGCCTGTGGGGCCTGCGCCTGTTGGCCCCGCTCGCGCGCTGTTTCGCGCCGCTCGCCCCCGGCGCCGCCGCCCTGGCCGACGGCGCCCGGTTCGTGCTCTACTCGGCCACGCACGACGCGGTGGGCGACTCCTATGGCACGCGCACGCTGGAAGCCGCGTTCCGCGAGCGCGCGGCGGCGGCCGCCGCGCCGCGCCGCGGGCGGCGCACCGCGTCGACCGAGCAGGTGCCGGCGGCCGCGGGCGGTGGCGGTGGGGGCGCGCCGGCCGCGCCGTGATGGGGGCGAGGGGCGCGGCGCGACAGAAGGCACTGCGAAACCGGCAACAGACACATCGCCCCCTGCCTCTCCCACTCTCTCACCCGCCAAACCCCGCGCGCTCGAACGAGGCGTACGCCGCCTGCAAATCCGCGGGCACGGGCGGCGACGGGGTCGCGCCCGCGAGCGCGGACGCGAAATGGCGCGCCGCGACCGCGTCCGCCCCTTCCTCCCCCTCCTCGGCCGCCGCCAGCGCCGCGCCGCGCGCCAGGGCCGCCAGGTCGGCGCCCGTGAAGCCGGGCGTGGCGTCGGCCAGGGCGGACAGGTCGACGTCGGGGGACAGCGGGGTGCAACGCGTCGCGGCGGCGAGCACGGCCGCGCGCTCGCCCGCGCTCGCCGGCGCCCGCACGTGCAGCCGCCGGTCAAACCGCCCCGGCCGCAGCAGGGCGGCGTCTACCCGGTCGGGACGGTTGGTGGCGGCCAGTACGAGGATGGAGGGGGCGGCGGGGCGGGTCAGGGCGTCGAGCTCGATGAGAAGTTGGGAGAGGACACGCGCGTCGACGCCGCCGCCGCCCGCGCCGCCGCCGGCCCCCGCTCGCGCTGGCGCCAGGCCATCGATCTCGTCGAAGAAGACCACGGCCGGCGCGGCGGCGCGCGCGGCGGCGAACAGGGAGGCGACCGCTTTCTCAGCGTCGCCAACCCACGCCGAGAGCAGCTCGCCCGCCTTGACCCCGAAGAAGTTGCGCCCCGACTCCGCGGCCGCCGCCCGCGCGAGCAGCGTTTTGGAGCAGCCGGGCGGCCCGTAAAGGAGGACGCCGGCGGGCGGGGCCGCGCCGACGGCGGCAAGAGCGGCCGCCGCCGCGGCGCCTGCCCCCGCGCCACCGAGCGCTTCGGCCAGCCGCGCCTTGACGCCCGCCTGCCCCCCGACGTCGGCCCAGGTGGCGGGCGGAAGGCGCAGCGCCATGGCGCGCATGGCGGACGGGCGCACAGCGCGGCGGGCGGACGCGAAATCGGCCTCGGTCACGCGGGGGGGGGTCGAGGTCGAGGGGTCGCGGTCGCCGCCTCTTGCTCCTTCCCCTCTCACCAGCCGCCGCAGCGCGGCCAGGCACGCTTCTCGCACGAGCAGGGCGAGGTCGGCGCCCACGAAGCCGTGCGCGGCGTCGGCGAGGGCGTCGATCGATGCGGGGGGGAGCGCGTGCGCGACGCCCGCCAGGTGCGCCCGCAGAATCGCCGCCCGCCCCGCCGGCGTCGGCGCCACCACCTCCACCTCGGCGTCCAGGCGGCCGGGGCGGCGCAGGGCCGGGTGGACGGCGTCGGGGCGGTTGGTCGCCGCGACGACGGCGACGCGGCGGGAGGGGCACGCGTCGAGCTCGGCCGCCAGGGCAGCCACGAGGCGCGCGGCCGCGCCGGCGGCGGGGCCGCCACCGGAGGAGGGAGGAGGGGCACCGCCGGAGGCGGCGGCGGCGGCCGACGACGCGCCGGCAGAACCCCCGCCAGGCGCGGGGGCCAGCGCGTCTATCTCATCGAGAAACACGATCGCGGGCGCCGCGGCAGCCGCGGCAGCAAACACGCCCCGCAGTCCCGCCTCGGACCCGCCCGCAGCGGCCGCCACGAGGTCGGGGCCGCCGACGGCGAAGAGGGCGACGCGCGCGGTCGCCGCCGTCGCGCCGGCGAGCAGAGTCTTCCCTGTGCCCGGGGGGCCGTGTAAAAGCACACCCGCGGGCGGTGTGAGGCCGTAAGATGCATACAGGTCGGGGCGGGCGAGGGGGAGGGCGACCAGGTCGGCAAGGCGCGCCGCGGCGGCCGCCGCGCCGGCGGGGTGCGCGCCGCGGTTCGCTGTCGCGGCCTCTCCCGCGGCCGCCGCGCGCGCGGCGGCGCGCGCGGCGGGGCCGGACAGGCCGCCGCCGACGGCCAGGGCGGCGGCGAGGGCGGCCGCCGCGGCGGCAGGGCCGGCCGGGAGAGCGCCTCTTCGGTCGCCGTCGCTCTCGTCGCCCGATGCGTCGCCGGGGTCGCCGTCGGTCACAATGGACACGACAACGTCATTGGACAGGACGCGGGGCGGCCAGGGCGGGCCCGAGCCGCCGACGGCCGCGACGGCAAAGCGCGCGGGCCGCCCCGCGAGCGGCAGCGCCACCCGCCCCCCCGGCGCCAGTGCGCGCCCCGCCAGGCGGGCGGCGGCCAGGGCGGCGACCGCGGCCGCGGCGCGGGGGCCGGCGAGGGCGGCGCGGGCGGCGTCGTCGGCGGGAAAGAGGGACACGGCGCGCGCCTCACCACGCGGGAGCTCCAGGGGGCGCACCGCCAGCGAGGCACAATCGCCGCCCAAGGCGTCGAGCAGTGCGTCCGATGCCGCGCCCTTCCCTCGGGCGAGCTTGGGGCAGGGCCAGGCGTCGGCCGCGGCAACGCCCGCGCCGTCGGCCGCGGGGTCGGCCGCGTCTGACGAGACCGACACCGCCGCCCCTGCCCGCAATCCAGCCGCCACCATGTCCTGCGGGGCCAGCCACAGGCGGGCCCGCAGCCCGTCGTCGCCGGGGGGTGGCGCGCCGGCGAGCGCCACCTCGAGCGCGGCCCGCATTGGGACCGCGCGCGCCCCTGGCGTGGCACCAGGCGGCGTCGAGCCGCGCGGGAGGCGCGGCGCGCCCTAGTGAGGGGTGGGCGGTGTGTGGCGGCGCGGGCGGCGCCGCGCCAGCCCCAGCACTGCCCGCGGCCTCGGCGCCGCCCGCCGCCCGGCCCGCCGGGCGGTGTTTGCTCAAGACAGGCGCCGCTGACCGGCGCCGCCCATCCTCCCGCGCGCGCCCATGCCGGCGGCGCCGCCGCCGCCGGGCGCGATGGCCCGCCCCGTCCCCCGCCCTCTCCCCCCCTCCCCCGCCTGCGCGGCCGGCTTCCACGCCAACGTGGCCCGCTTCCTGGGCGAGCGCGGGGTGGAGCTCCCGCTGGGCGCGGCGGCGGCCGCGGCGCGGCTGCGCGCGTTTGCCGTCGCGCTCGAGTGGCCGCCCGGGAGCCGGGAGACGCTCCCGCCGCCCGTGCTGTACGTCGTGGAGCAAGGGCTGGACGAGGGCGACCCTCCGGTGTGCGATCAGTGCCGGATCATGGGTGCGAGGGGGCGGCGAGAGGGGGGCTGGGTCTGCGCGGCGACCCCCCGCCCCGACCCTGCCCCCCACCCACCCCCCTCCCCCAGGCTGGCAGCACCACCCCGTGTCCACCGCGCGCTACCACTTTATCATTCCGTCCCCCGCCGACGCCCCCGCGTCCGCGGCCGGCGCCCCTTGGCTCCCCGCCAAGCTCGAGTCGCCGTCGCACCTCCTCCACGCCGCCCTCCACGCCTCGGGCGCCGGCCACCTCCTCCGCCTCAACGGGCGCGAGGGCGGGTCCCCGGGGTGGACGGGCGGGCAGTTGGTGGGGGTGTGGGACGCGCTCGCGCGCGCGCTCCGCGCGCGCGCCGTCTCGGTGGAGGACGTCTCCTCCCGCGGCGGCGTCGCGCTGCGCGTCCTGCACGCGGTCGCCCACGGTGAGACGTGGTACGGGCGGTGGGGCTACGGGTGGGGGCGCGCGCCGCACGGCGGGTCGCGCACGGCGTGGGCGGCGGCGGCGACGACCGCGCGCGGCGCGCGCCTGCCCGCGCTCGCCGCCGGCCTGCGCGCCGCCGCCGCGGCGGGCGACACCCTGGCCCGCGACGCGGGGCGCGTGCTCAAGCGGTTTGAAGGCGCGCTCGCCAGGCGCGCGGCCGGCCGCGGCGGCGGCGCCCGCGCGCCGCCCGCGACGCTGGGGGCGCTGCTCGACCAGGCTCTGGCCCTCCTCTCCAAGCCGGCCGCCGCGGCCGCCGCGCTGGCCACCCCGGCCCCCGGTGTCGTGCGTTCGGGCGGCGGCCGCCCCCCCCCGCCGCCGCGCCCGCCCGGCGGCGGCCCCCTCCGCCCGCCGCCCCCCCCAGCGCCCACCGTGCCGGCCGCGGCCGCCGCCGCCGTCGACGCCCTCCCCCCCATGCCCGGCGCGGTGCCGGGCGCGCCGCGCGCTGTGCGGGCGGCGCTGGAAGCGCTCGACCCCGAGACCGACTTCCCCGCGCGCGTCCCTCCCCCCGCCTCGGCCGCCGCCCTGGCCGCCGCCATGGCCGCGCTGCGAGCCGCGACGCCGGCGGGCGGCGGGTGGGTGCCGCGCGCGACTGTGCGCGCGGCCGCGCTCGCGGCGCGCGGCGGCGACGCGGCCGCGGTCGACGGCGCGCTGGCCGCCGCGGGGGGGAGGCGTGTGCGCGGCGCGGCCGTGCACAGGGCGCCGCACCCTACCACGCGCGCGCTGCACTATTTTCTGGAGGACGCGGGCGGGGGGCCGGCCGCAGGAGGGGCCAAGGGGCGGGCGGGCGCGGGCGCGAGCGGGTCGACGCCCAAGCCCAAGCCTGAGCCCGCGCCGCCCACGCCGACCCCGGCGCCGCGCGCCACGCCGGCGCCGTCGCCCACCAAAGCCAAGGCGGCGGCCGGCAACAAGCGCAAAGCGGCGAAAGCGGAGCCTCCGCCGGCGCCCCCACCCCCTCCTTCTCCCGCCCGCCCGCGCCTGACCCGGGAACTCGCGTCCCTGTGCGCCGACCCCGTCGCCGAAGTGCTGCCCGCCGGCGCGCGCAGAGCGCGCGGCCCCGGCGTTGCGGCCGGCCCGCCCGCGGGCGGCGCGCCGCGCGAGCGCCCGCCGCCGGCCTGGACCGCGCTCGCGCCGGGGGCTGCGGTGCCGCCGGGCGGGGACGCGGGCGGGCAATTGCTACGGGATGTCGCCTGCCTCTACGACGCCCTGCTGCGCCCTGGGGACGCGCCGCCGCTCGGGCCGCGCCCCCCCGGCGCCCCCAAACCGCGCCCCCTCACGCCCGGCGCCGCCGCCCTCGCGTCCCTGGCCGCCGCCGCCCGCGTCCTGCACGACGTCAAACACTTTGTCAAAGACTATGGCGGCCACCTCCCCCTCGACGCGGCGACCGCGGCACGCGCGGCGGCGGCGGGCGGGCAGGCGGAAGGGAAGGTGCGGGTGCTCGTGCGCGCCGATTTCGACGCGCCGCTGCCGCCCGCTGCCGCTGGCGGGCGCGGGCGGCGCACCGCGCCGCCGCCCGAGCCGGTGCTGGTGCCCGAAGGCGCGTCGCCCGCGGAGATCAAAGAAGCCGCCCGCGCCGTATTTGCCGCCACCTACCGCCTGTTTAAGCGCGCCACCGTCGTGACGTTGGCTAAGGGCGACCGGGGCGGCTCCGGGCGGTCGCTGCCATCCTACGCCGCCACCTTCTCCGGCGCCGACCCCGACCCCCGCTGGCGCCACGCGGGCGGCCCCGAAGACTGGACCGTCGCCTGCACCGGGTGCGGCACCCGGGACGACGACGGCGCGCGCATGGTCGTGTGCGACACGTGCGGCGCGTGGGTGCACACGCGGTGTGAAGGGGTGCCCGACGCCGCGCCGCCGCCGGTCGCGCTCGTGTGCCGGGCGTGCTGCGCATCCAAGCACGGAGGAGCGCGTGTGGCTGCGGGCCCCAAGGGCAAGGGCGGAGGAGGTGGCGGCGCCCCAAAGAAGAAGAGGCGCAAGCTGTGAGAGACGGAGGGGGGCGAGGGGGAAGGACTCTGGCCAGCGCCTCTGCTACACACAACGCCACACGCAGACCCGAACAAACGCAAAACGGGGCGGCCGGGCGCACCCCTGCCCTCTCTGCCCTCATCACAGCCCCGCGTCGCGGAAAAACTGAATGGCGCTCTTGAGCTCCCCCAGGAACGCGTCCACCTCGCCCGCGGACGTGTAAATGTAGGGCGACGCGCGCGCGGACGCGGAGACGCCCAGCGCCGCGTGCAGGGGCTGCGCGCAGTGGTGGCCGGAGCGCACCGCGACGCCGGCACCGTCGAGCAGGGTGGAGATGTCGGTCGCGTGCAGGCCGGACACGTTGAAGGAGGCGAGGGCGGCGGGGCGGGTGGGGCCCGGAGGGGGGCCATAGACAGTGACGCCGTTGATCGACCGCAGGCCCTCGTACAGCAGGCCGCCCACTTCCGCCTCGTGCCGCGCGACGGCGTCCATGCCGATGGCGTTGAGGTATTCGACCGCGGCCCCAAACCCGATCGCTTCCGCGATCGGGGGCGTGCCGGGCTCAAACCGCGCGGGCGGCGGCGCGAACGTCGACGACTCAATGCCCACGTGGTCGATCATCTCCCCGCCGCCCATGAACGGGGGCATGGCCTCGAGCACGTCCGGTTTGCCCCACAGGAGGCCGATGCCGGTCGGGCCGCACGCTTTGTGGGCGGAAGCCACGACCCAGTCCGCGCCGAGCGCCGCGACGTCGAGCGGCAGCCCGGGCAGCGACTGGCAGCAGTCGAGCAGGAGGCGCGCGCCCGCGGCGCGGCAGATGTCCGCGACGGCGGCGGCGGGGAGGAGGGCGCCGGTGACGTTGCCCACGTGTTGGAGCGCGACGATTTTGACGCGCCCCTCGTGCAGGGCGTCCCTGACGGCCCCGACGTCGATCTCCTGGGTCGGCGTCAGTCCCACGGCCCGCACCCTGGCCCCGGTGCGCGCGGCGACGAGCTGCCAGGGGACCAGGTTGGAGTGGTGCTCAGCGACCGACACCAAAATCTCGTCCCCGGGCTTCAGGTTGGCCAACCCCCACGCGTGGGCCACGATGTTGATGCCCTCGGTCGCGTTGCGCGTGAAGACGAGGTCGCGGTCGGAGGACGCGCCGATGAACGCAGCGACGCGCGCACGCGCGCTCTCGTAAGACGCCGTCGCGCGCGCCGCCAGCGCGTGCACGCCCCGGTGCACGTTGGCGTTGTCTCGCTCGTAGTAGGCGTCCATGGCGCGCAGCACGGAGACGGGCTTTTGGGAGGTGGCGCCCGAGTCGAGGTAAAGCAGCGGCCGCCCGCCGACCTCTTGGGCGAGCGCGGGAAAGTCGGGGCGGACGCGGTCGGCCAGGGACGCGGTTGTGGGGGGGGCGGCGGCCGCGGCGGCGCGGACAGCGGCGCCGGCGCCGCGGCGCGGCTCGGCCGCCGCGGCCGCTCGCGGCTGCGCGCGGGCGCCGGGACGACCGCGTAAAGTGGGCCGGGGGCGCATTGGGAGGGCGGGGCGGCAGAAAAGAGTGTGGCCGGCCAGGCGGGGCACACCGCCGCCGCTTGCCGCGGCGGCAATGGCTTCCTCGCCCGAAATCCGGCCAGGTGCGCGCGCCGCCGTGCGCGCCAGCAGCGGGGCGAGGAGGCGGCGGCCGGCGCGACCGCGCCGACACGCCCCCGCCCCCACCCCCCCAGCAACGCCCGCCACCTCGCGCTCCTCCGCCCCCTCGGACGCCCGGGACGCGGCCGACAGCCGCCGGCACGGGATCGCATCGCCGCGCGCCGCCGCCGCGACCGCCGCACTCGCCGCCCTCGCGCTCGCCGCCGCCGCCGCCGCCGCCGCCGCCCTCCGCCCCACCCCCATCACCCCGCCATCCCTCGCCCTCTCCACCGGCGGCCCCGACGCGCCCGGCGGCCGGGTGTGGGTCGCGTTCCTGGGGGACGTGTACGACGTGTCGACCTCCCGCCGCGTCTACGGCCCCGGCGGCGACTACGCTCATTTCGCGGGCCGCGACGCGACCGCCGCGTTCATCAGCGGCGACTTTGGCCCCGCGGGCCTGACGCCGCACCTGCTGCCGGGCGCGCTGAGCGACCCCGACACTCTTTCCACCCTCCGCCACTGGGCCCGGTTCTACGCCCGCCACCCCAACTACACCCGGACCGGCGTCCTCGTCGGCGGCCCGTACTACGACGGGCGGGGGCGGGCGACCGCGCACCGGCGCGCTGTCGACGTGGCGCTGCGGGGTGGGGCGCGGGGCAAGGGCGAGGGCGGACGACCGAGCGGTGGAGGTGGGGGCGGTGGGAGGCCGCACCCGTGATCAAGCGACGCGCCTGGGGCGCGGCTCGGCGCTGGGAAGGCGGGCGGTCCGCAGCGTCGCCGGGCCGGCCGCACACGCGCGCCGCGTCCGCGCCGCCCGACCGCGCCCGCGCGGCACGCGCCATCAACCGCCTGCCTGTCGACTGACTGTCGACCGCCCGCTCGCACCCGGGCGGGCGCGCCCGCGCCCGCTCCCCAATCCGATGCGCGCCGCGCTCACGCTCGCCGCCGCCGGCGCGGCCGCCGCCCTGCGCGCACCCTTCGCCCTGGCGTCGCAGCCGCGCCCCGTGGCGATTGCGGCGGCCAAAGCGGCGACGCTCAACCTGTTTCTGGTGCTGACTTATTTCCTCGCGCGCTCCCCTGCCTTCCCCCTCGCGCCCACCCTCTTCCGCCACCTCTGGGCCCAGCCCGCGTCCCTGGTAGCCTTCGTCCTGTCGTCAGCCTGGTACAAGGACGCGGCCGACGCCGCGCTGGCTGACAGGAGAGGAAGGAGCAGCGCGCGGCCCGCGCCAAGCACCGCCACCTCCGCCGCCGCCGAGGCCTACCGCCAGCTCCTGTTTGGCGTGTTTTTCCTGCAGGCCGCCCTGGCCCGCCGGCTTCCCTGCATCGGCCCCGCGCTTGCCGCGTTCATCACGTCCCTTGCGTACGGCCTCTTCTCCTTTGACGCAGTGTGGGCTGCGGCGGCGTGGCCCGTGCAAGCCCGCGTGGCGGCGCTGGAACGAGGGTGGCCCTACTACGCTGCTTTCGGGTTCGTGGCCGCGTCCCCTTCGTTCCTGCTACCGGCCGCCGAGGGCGGCGCCGCCGTCGGCGCGCTCTACACCCTGTTTGTCGTCGCGGCCACAGTCGCGCCGGAGCTGCATTCGCGGCCCGACGGCGCGGTGTGCGCGTGTGCAGGCGGGTGTGCGCGCGCGGGGGCGCCCGCCGACCGCCCACCCCCCACCTCGTCCCCGCCCCGCCTGCCCGTGTTTGCGCCGGCGGTGGCCGCGGTCAACGCGGTCATGGCGGCCGCGCCAGGCGCGGTGGGGCTGCTGCGGTGGCGGCGGCGGCGGGAGAAGCGCGAGTGAGGAGAGAGACGAGCGAGTGCCTGATTTCCGTGCTGCCCACACTCATCCCTCCTTGCGGTGTGTCCCTCTCTCTTTCTCCGCGGCCGCCCGCCCGCGCGGGATGGCGGGCGAGCCCGCGGCAGCCGCGCTCGCTGGCGCGTCCGCATTGCTCAACCGCGGCGCGGCCCTGCTCCGCGCGCTCAACGGTGGGTCGGGCTTTGGTGGCGCTCGGATCGGGTGCGGTGGTGGACCCGGCCGACACCCCCGTCTCGCCCTCACAGCAGCCGTCGTGCTGACCCCCGGCGCCTCAACCCCCGCTGAGCGCGCCCTGGCCGCCGAGGCGGCCGCCGTCGTCGCGGCCGCGGTGACGTGCATTCCACCGCACGCCATGCTGCCGCCGGGAGGGCGGAAGGGCGGCCAAAGCGGTGCCGCGGTCGAGGCCGCCACTCCCACTCCTCTCGCCCTCATCGTGGGCGGCCCGTGCGGCGCGGGCAAGAGCACAGCTGTAGCGCAGCTGGCGGACAGGCTGCGGGCCGCGGGCGGGGTTGCGGTCGCTGCCGTCGACGGCGACGACCACCACACGCCCGCCGCCCGCGCATCCATCACCCGCGGCGCCCCGCTGGACGACGCGTACCGGGAAGAGTGGCTCGCCCGCGTCGCGGACGCGGCGGTGGCGGCTGGGGCGGGCGTGGCGCTGGTCGCCTGCTCCGCGCTCGCGGCGCGCCACCGCGAGGCGCTGCGGGTCCGCCTGGCCGCCGCCGGCTGGGCCGCCGCCTTTTGCATGCTCGCCCCGCCCGAGGCCGAGCTGCAGCGCAGGCTGGACGGTAGGGTAGGCCACTTTGCCGGCGCGGCCCTGCTCCCGTCGCAGCTCGCCACCCTGCAGCTCCCCGCCGCGCCCGCGGACGAGCCCGACGTGTGTGTGTTTAGAGAGGGCGTCACCGATGCTGATCTGGAGGCGTGGGCGGTCGCCGCGGCGGGGCGAGCGGGCGCCGCGCTCGACCGTGTGTGACGAGAGAGCCTCGCGTTTCGCACGCCCCGCCCCACCCCTCGCCCCTCTCACGCCGCCGCCATCTTGCGGTACTTGACGCGGGTGGGGTCCTTCCCCCCGTTGCGCGCGCGCCAGTCGGCTTCATACGCAGAGTACCCCCCGTCGAAGAACACGACGCCGCCGTCGTCCTCGTACGCGAGCGTGTGCGTGCACAGCCGGTCCAGGAACGCGCGGTCGTGGGAGATGATGAGGGCGGACCCGGGGAAGGCGTCGATGGCCGACTCCAGGGCCGCCAGGGTAAACACGTCGAGGTCGTTGGTCGGTTCGTCCAGCAGCAGCAGGTTGCCGGCCGTCGCCAGGGTGATGGCGAGGTGGAGCCGGTTGCGCTCGCCGCCGGAGAGAACGCCGACCTGCGGAGATGCGGGGGGGGGGGGGGCGGCCGGTCGTCCGCGCGTCGGCGGCTCCGACCCGCGCGCGCCGCCTCGACCCCTCGTGCGCACCTTTTTCTGTTGGTCGGCCCCCTTGAAATTGAAGAACGACGCATACTGCCGCACCGGCACGTCGCGTCCGGCGATCGAGAGAACTTCGGCGCCGCGGCCGATGGCTTCCGCGACAGTCGCGTCGGCGTCGAGCGCGTCGCGCGACTGGTCGACGTACATCGGGACCACCGTCTCCCCCACCTTGATGGTGCCGCTGTCCGGTTCCTCTTGCCCCATGATCATGCGGAACAGGGTCGACTTGCCGACGCCGTTCGCCCCGACGATGCCGACGACCGCGCCGGGCGGCACCGAGAAACTCACCCCGTCGAGCAGGGCCCGCCCGCCGTGGGACTTGCACAGGTCGGCCACCTCGACGACGACGTCGCCGAGGCGGGGGCCGGTGGGAATCGCGATGGCGTCCAGGGTGTCGGCCGACCGCGCCGCGTCCGCGGCCGCCGACACGAGGTCCTCGTACTTGCGCTCCCGCGCCCTCCCCTTCTTGGCTTGCCCTTTGGCATTCGACCGCATGAATTCCAGCTCGGCGTCGAGCGCGCGCGCCAGGTTGGCCGAGGTGCGGGCTTCCGACTGGCGCCGCGCGGCGCGGCGCGCGAGCCACTCGGAGTAGTTGCCTTCAAACGGCAGGCCCTTGCCCCGGTCGAGCTCCAGGATCCAGCCGGCCACGTTGTCCAGGAAGTAGCTGCGGGTGGAGAGGGTGGGGTAGTGGGGTGGTGGGGTGGTGGGTTGGAGAGGCACGACCGCCCAGCCTCTCCCCGTCCTCCGCCTCCTCGCACCGGTCGTGCGTGACGGCCACCACGGTGCCCTTGAAGTCGGCCAGCGTACGCTCCAGCCAGGAGACGGAGGCGGCGTCCAGGTGGTTGGTGGGCTGAGGGAGGGACAGGAGAGCGAGTGGGCGCCACCCTCTCGCCTCGGCGACTCCGCACCCCACACACCCTCGACCCTCCCTGACCTCGTCCAGCAGCAGCACGTCCGGCGCTTCCAGCAGCACGCGCGCGAGCGCGACCCGGCGCCGCTCGCCGCCCGAGAGGGACGCGACCGCCGCGTCGCCGGGCGGGCAGCGCAGCGCGTCCGTGGCGCGCGCCAGGGACCGCTCCACCTCCCACCCGTCGCACGCGTCGATGGCGGTCGTGAGCGCGTCGAGCTTCTTCATCAGCGAGTCGACATCGGCGCCGTCGGCCGCCATGGCGGCCGAGACGGACGCGTAGTCGTCGAGCAACGATTGCACGCGCGCGACGGCGGGGCGGATGTTGTCCTCCACCGTCGCCCCGGCCTCCAGCTTGGGCTCTTGCTCCAGGTACGCGATGCGGGTGCCGTCGGCGAGCACGAGGCGGCCGTCGAAGGTCGTGTCCGCGCCAGCGAGCACGCGCAGCAGGGTCGATTTCCCTGCCCCGTTCGCGCCCAGCACCCCGATCTTGGCGCCGAGGTACATCGAGACCGACACCGAGTCGAGCAGCTTTTTGCCGCCGTTGGGCGCGAGTTTGGACGCGCGGTCGAGCGTGAGGATGACTTTCCGCGTCTCCGACTCGTACGCGCTCCCCTCGCGCTTGGGCGCCCCGCCCGTCTTGACGCCCTTGTTCAGGTCGCCGTTGGACGAGGGCTTGGGGGCGGGGGGGGCGTCGCGGGGGCCGCGCGCGCGCTTGGCGGCGCTGAAGAGGGGGTTGGGAGGGATTCGGTGGGCGCGCGCGCGTGGGGTGTTGCCACGTGCGTCGCGTCGACGCCATCGCGCGCTGGGCGAGGCGTCAGCGGCGGCGGCGCCCGATGCCCCCCTTCCACTCACACGACGACGAGCGCGCCGCGCCGCGGCGGGGCGCCCGCCCGGGGCGCTGTGCGCACGCGGTGGGCGTGCATGGCAGGGCACGCGTGTGCGGGCGCGGGAAGGCCGCGGCTGTGAGAGTGGGGGCGGCCGGCGCCGCCGGCCGCCCGCATGCCTGGCCACTCCCCGCCGCCCGCTGGCGCCCGCCTGAATGTCCGCCCCACCCCCAGCCGACCCTACCGACGACCCCGCCTGGCGTCGAACCACGGCGAGCGACGCAACGCGCCTGGCGGCGGCGGAAGAGGCCGCGGCGCTCGCCGCGGCGGGCGCCAAACCGTTTGCCACGCCGGAAGGGTATACACCGCCTGCGCTGAGTAAGTCGGGGGAGGAGAGGAGTGCCGGGGTTGTGTGTGCGGGCGCGGCGGCTCCCGCGAAGCCGTCCTTTCCGACGACGCTCTCTCCTTCCAGGCGACCTCTGGCGCTACGCCCAGCGGCGGCACCCCTACTCCCGCTACGGCGCCGCGGGCACGGTCGTGCTGGGGCTGGTCGTGTGGGCGGCCGCGGGGCGCGGGGGGGAGGACAAGGGTCGCCCAAAGGCTCGCGCTGCCGCCGAGTGAGCGCCCGCCGCCGCACACATTCTTGCAAACACCGCCGCACCAAACGCACCAAAGCACAGTGGGCTCGCGCGCCCGGGGATCGCGCGCGCGGGCCGCCCTCGGCCGCGTCACAGGTTGGCCGGCCGAAACACGTTGAACCCGTCGGCCGCCGTTGCGGCCAGCATGCCCGGGATGTGCGGGTGCCAGTGCGCCTCCTTGACGTCCGCCTGGCCGGCGTGCACAAAGAGGAGCTGGGGCGGGACGGCGTCGGCGGCGGCCGCGCCGGCGCCGAGCGCGGCCTCCTCGTCCGGGTCGCGCTCCACCGCCAGGTCCCACACCGCCGTCTGCGCGTCCTCGCCGCACGAGACGAGCATGGAGGATTCGTGCGGGGACCACTCGAGCGAGGTGACGGGGCCGCGGTGGTGCGCGAGCCGCGCGACGTCGGCGCCCGCTTTGAGCGACCGCAGGTCCCACACCGCCACCGCGCCGTCGTCGCCGCCGGACGCGAGCATGTAGGTCGCCAGCCGGGACCAGGTGATGACGTTGACGTCCGCCGCGTGCGCGCGCGGGACGGTGAGTTGGGGGCGGCCCTTGGCGCGCGTGTCCCACACAGCGATCGACGCGTCCGCCGACCCGGTGGCCAGCACGGTGCCTTCGGTGGGCGACCACTGGACGTCCTCGACGGAGGCGGTGTGGCCGCCGGTGAGCGGGGCGGAGACGGCCCACGAGGCGCCGCCGTCGCGCGGGTCCCACACCCGCAGGCCCGCGCCGCAGTCGCCCGCTGCCAGCCTGCCGGGCGCGGCGCGCGACCAGTCCAGCCCATACCCCTCCACACCGTGCGAGGCGGAGGCGAGGGGGGGCTGCTTCGCGGCGCGCGGGCGCGTCGGCTTGTTGTCGTCCGCCGCCTCGAGCTCGCCCAGGCCGCCCCGCATGTCGTACACCGCGACGGACCCGTTCTCCAGCCAGGCGGCGACGAGGCCGGGGGCCGCCGGGGCGGACCGGACGCGGTTGACGCCCGACGCGACAGACACCGAGCGCGCGTGCAGCACGGGGTCGTCGTCGTCGCCGTCGGAATCCGAGTCCTCGCTCGACGACCCGGGCGCGTCCAGGCCGTGCCCGGCGCGGCCGAGGCGGGCGAGGCGGAGCAGGGAGACGGTGTTGGCGGCGCGCGACGCGGCCTGCGTGCCGGCCGCGAGAAACATTGTGTGCGGAAACTCGGTCCTCCTCTCCCCCAACGCGTCCGGCAGCACGTCAAAGGACAGGCAGGGCCACTCGAGGGCAAAGGCGTGCAGGGTGTCGTAGGCCGTGGGGTCGTACTGCAGCGCTTCGCCGTCGTCGACCGCGTCGACGCCGGGGCGCCACACGACCGGCGGGCCGGCCGGCGTGGGCGCGTCGGAGGCTTTGCCTTTGGCGGTGGCGGTCCTCCGGGGGGCGGCGCGCGCCGTGGTCATGGCTGGGGGAGGGGGGATGCGGCGGCCGGCGGCGTCGGGGGCGGCGGCGGCTCGCAATGGGCGGCGCGCGGCGCGGCGGGCGGGTCGAGCAGACACGCACCTAGGCTCCTGGACGGGCCGCGGCTTCGGGCGGCGGCTGGCGGCCGCGGGAGAGAGTGGTGCGGGCGCGCCGGCGCGCCGGTGCTGGCCGACGCGTTTCTCTTCTTTCTTTCGCCGGCGGTCGGGGCTCACACGGCTTCACCCCGCCCGCCAGCGACGCGCCAAACGCCCATCACCCTTCCTCCCTATGCATCGCCCCCCCATCCACCTCCTTCCCCCCAAGTCAAATCAAGGGGCGCGGCGCGGCGGCCGCACCCTAAAATGCCGTGTGTCGCCCCTTCAACCCCCTCTCTCTCACTCCCACGACGGCCCGCCCGAGCCGCCGCCGCCCGTGTAGGGCGCGCGCGCGCCGGGGTAGCGGTCCCGGGAGCCACCGCGGCTGCCGCCGCCGCCGCCGCCGTACGAGCCGCGGCCGCCGCCGCCGGAGTACCCGCCCGCGCGGTCGCCGCCGCCGTACGAGGTGCGCTCGCCGCCGCCGTAAGACGACCGCTCGCCGCCGCCGCGGTAGCCGCCGCCGCCGCCGCCGCGGCCGCCGTAGCCGCCGCCGCGGCCGCCGTAGCCGCGCCCGCCGCCGCGCCCGCGGTAGCCGCGGCCGCCGCCGTAGCCGCCGCCTGAAGGAGGAGGAGGGGAGGGGAGGGAGGCGGTGAGAGGGTGGCGGCGAGCAAGCAACCGCCCCCACCCCCTCTCCACCTCTGCCCCTCACCCGACCGCCCGTCGTCCTGCATGTCGGTCATGGGCAGCGACGTCGGCTTGTCCAGCTTGAACCCGCGCTGCTCCAGCTCGGGCGTGCACGCCAGGAGCTCGGCCGCGCGCGCGGTCGGCACGTCGAACGCGGCGCCCGTCTCGCCCGAGTCGCCCGACTCGGTCAGCATGCGCACGCGGCCCACATCGTCGGCGGCTTGGGGGCCGAGCAGGTTGCGCACGATGGTCATGACGTGGCCGGGGGCCGCGATGCGGCCGGCGCGCGACAGGACGCGGAGCGTCGTCGACCCGACCTCGAGCGAGAGCAGGGACCGCTCCTGCGGCACCTCGAGCAGGCCCGACATGGCGGCCAGCGCGGCCGCCAGCGCGTCGCGCGCGTCCGCGCCGGACGCGAGGACGGCGTCGGCGGCGGGCTCGAAAAAGCGTTGGACGTCAGCGTCGACCTTGTCGAGGCGGCGCAACACCTGCCGCGCGGACGCGGCCATCACCTGCTCGGGGCCGGGAGGAGAAATGAGCTCCACGTTGGTCACCTTGACGTCGCGCAGCATGCGGCGGAACGAGAAAGCTTCGCGCGCGGTGAACATCGCGATCGCCGTCCCCGTCTTGCCCGCGCGCCCCGTGCGCCCGGAGCGGTGCAGGAAGGATTCGGCGTCGCTCGGCAGGTCGTAGTGGATGACGACGTCGACGTCGGGGATGTCCAGGCCGCGCGCGGCGACGTCGGTGGCGACGAGCGCGTTGAACTTGCCGTCGCGGAAATGCTTCAACACCGCTTCCCGCCCCTTCTGCGCGATGTCGCCGTGCAGCGCCTCGCACGGGAGCGTGAGGGCCAGCGCGGCCGCGACTTCGTCCGCCTCGCGCTTGGTCTGGGTGAACACGATGCCCTTGCCGCCCGCGCAGTAGACGGTCAGCAGGTCGACGAGGACCGACCGCCGCGACTCGGGCGTCACCTGCACCGCAAGCGCGGTGATCGTCTCGGCCAGCTTGCCGGCTTGTTCGTCGCCCACGAGGTCGACGAGCGCGGGGTTGGTCAGGTGCTTGCGCGTGAGCTTTTTGACCCACGCGGGCATCGTCGCCGAAAAGAGGAGCGTCTGGCGCTGGGTGGGGACCGCCTCCAGGATCGTCTCCACGTCCTCCTCAAAGCCGACGTTGAGCATGGCATCCGCCTCGTCCAGGACGACGTGGGTGATCTGGGAGAGGTCGAGCGCGCGGCGCTCGATGAGGTCGATCACGCGGCCGGGCGTGCCGACGACGACGTCGACGCCGCGGCGCAGCAGGCGGGCCTGGGCGCCGATGTCGACGCCGCCGTAGAAGCAGCTGGGGTGGGGGGAGGGAGGGGTGGGGTGGATGGTCGAGGCGGGGCGCGGGCGCTCGCGGTCGCCGCCCCCCCCCCCCCCCCCCCCCCCCGCCTCACCCGAGCGTCAGCCCCGGCGCCGTCTCCGCCATTTCCCGCTCCACCTGCTTGGCCAGCTCGCGCGTGGGCGCGAGCACGATCGCGAGCGGGGCGCGGCCGGGGGTGGCGCCCGAGCGCGAGCCGCGGCCGGCGGTCAATAGCGCCTCGATGACCGGCAGCGCAAACGCGAGCGTCTTCCCCGACCCCGTGCGCGCGCGCGCGATCAAGTCTCTGCCCGCCGCCGCCGGCTCGAGCACGTGCTTCTGGATCGCGAACAGGGCGTGGATGCCACGCGCGTGGAGCGCGGCGACCGTCGCGTCCGACAGGCCGCAGTTGGTGGCGACCAGGGTCTCGTCCGCCAGGTTGGCGTCCACCTCGATGACGGATTCGTCATCTGACTCGAAGATCGAGGCGAGGGAGGCGCGCCGGGTCGCGTACGGCAGCGGGGCCTCGTCCGCGTCGGAGCCGGCGCTGTCGGCGTCGCGCGGGCCGTCCTCCTCGAGCGAGTCGAGCGAGTCTCCCGCGGCGAAGAGCAGGGTGGGCGGGGCGTCGGACGAGGGAGCGGGGCCGCCCGCGGCGGCGACGGCGGCGGCGTCGTCGAGCTGAGGGGAGGAACGAAAGGGAAGCGTCGGCCAGCGCCGCCACGATGCGGCGCGCGCCGCTAGCCACGCCCGGGGTCGCCCCGCCGCCGCCGCCCGCGCTCAACGCGGCTGCGGCCATCGTGCGGCGGGCGCGGCGGCGCGGGGCACGCCGGCGGGCGGCGGCGCGGGGCGGGCGGGCGGGCGCCAGCGCGCCGCCGGCGTCAGCCGCCGTGCCGCGGACGCGGTCCACGCCCGCGCTCGCCGGCCGCACCCCCGCCCACGATCCAATCTCGGGTCGGCGACACTCCAGGGAGGAGCAGCGCGGGCGCTGGGCGCCTCCCGGCCCGGCATGCCACCCACGCCGCCGCGCCGCCGCCCTCCCTCTCCCCTCATCACACCGTCGCCGCGTGCGCCGTGCCGCGCCACGAGCGCCAGCCGACCAAGACGCGCGGCGCGAGGGGGGCCGAGGGCGGGCCGCGGCGCAGGGCGCTGGGGGCAGGCGCGCGCGCGAGCGCGGAGGGGGACGGGAGGCGGAGCACCAACTTCATGATGCCTGTCAGTTGCCGCTGGCCACGCATGCACTGTTCGTGCGCGGGGGAGAGGGTTGTGAGGAGGCGAGGGCGCGGCGCTGGCCAACACTCGCTCACACACTCTTGCCCTGCTGGCCGCCATGGCCGGCCGCGGCGCCGCCGCGCTGCGCTGTCTGCGCCGCCTGGCCTCGCTCGCGGTGCCTGACGCCTCCGGCGCCGCGGCGGCTTCCACTTCGGGGCGCGCCGCTCCACCGCGCGCGCGCCGCGCCGCGGTGGAGCTCACCGAGGCGGCCGCCGCCCGCGTCAAGGAGCTGCTGGCGCTGAGGGACAAGGTGCGAGGGAGAGAGAGGGGAGAGAGGGATGCGGCGCGTGGCGCGCCGCGCTGGCAGCGCCCGCCGCGGGCGCCGCCGAGGCACGAGGGCGCCTGCATTGGCGCTGGCGCGACCGCGGCGGGCGCGAGCCGCGGCGGCCGGCGCGCGGGAGCTACGCACCGCGAAAACCTCCGTCCACGCCCTTCTCTCCCTCCTCAGCCCTACCTCCGCCTCGGCGTCAAGCGGCGAGGCTGCAACGGCCTGGCGTACACCCTCAACTACGCAGGTGTGCGGGAGAGGAGGGGGGAGGGGAGACGGTGGAGAGACAGGACTGGAGCGCGGCGGGCGCCGGCCAACCCCTCCCTCCCCTCCCGCAGACGCCCCGGCCCGCCTGGACGAGGTCGTCACCGCGCGCGGCGTCACCGTGCTTGTGGATCCGGGGGCCCTGATGCACGTCGTGGGGTCGACCGTCGACTGGGTCGACGACGATGTGACCGCGGCCTTTACCTTCTCCAACCCCAACCAGGCGGGCGCGTGCGGGTGCGGCGAGTCGTTCACGTCGGCGGCGGACGGTGGAGGGGGTGGGGGTGGTGGGGGTGGGTGAGCGTCTGGTGTCTTGGGGGGCGTGTGTCGTTGCGGTCCCTCCTGCTCCTCCCGTTGCCGCTCCCGCTGCCCCTCCCATCGTCCATGTAGTCAAATGGGTTTCATGGGGGTCGCGGGCGTAGGTTTTGGGGCGGAAGCGCTGCCGCCCGCGCCGCCGGCAGCGGCGCGGCTGCGCCTGCCGCCGGCGGCGTCGGGAGCTCCCGGGTCGCAGCGAGGCGTAGTCGGGGGTAGATGGAGGCCGCGGCGAGTTCCGCGCGGCCGGCAAGAGGGTGGAGGAGGGCGGAGCAATAAATATCCCACGCAGCGGCGGCCGCGCGCGGCGGGGAGGCTGAAGGACCGGCGGCCGCGCGGAGCGCGCGTCGCTCGGGTCGCAACTCATCGCCCGCCGCGGTGGCCGGCCGCTGGGCAGCAGGTGGGGGTGGGGGAAAAAGCTTTCGAGAGCGAGGGCGTCGCTGCCACCGCCGCCCTGCGCGCAGTTGCAGGGGTCGCCCACCCCAAAAATCTACCCCCCCCCTCCCCCCCCGAGCCTCCGGAGCAACCGCCGCCGCACACTCGCGGCCGCGTCGGCCGGCGCGCCGCCGCCCGCGGCCGCAGCCCACGCCGCCAGGGCCACGGGCGCGCCCGGGGCTGGTGCGGCCGCCGGCGGCGCGTCCGCCAGGCGGGCGGCGGCCACCAGGGAGGAGCGGAGGCGCGCGGGCGGCGTCGACAGGTCGGCGAGCGCGGCGCGGCCGCCGGCGCCGGAGCGCGCGGTCAGCAACCGCACGACTCCCAGAGCCTCCCCCACGGCCACGCCCTCTGCCGGCGTCAGCGGGCCCGCGGGCGGAAGCAGGCGGGCGAGCGGGCCGGGGCGGGCTGGGGCAGCCGCGTCGGCGGCAGCGAGCGCGCGCGCGGCCGCGCCGCCCGCGGCCGCGCCGCCGGCCGCGGCGGCCGCGGGTGAATCAGGCGCGGTCGACAACAGGGCCAGGATGACGGCGTCGGGCGCGGCCTCGGCGGCGACGGCGAGGGCGGCGAGAGCGCTGCGGTCGGCAGCCTTGCCGCCCTCTCCCTCGCCCGACCACACCGCCGCCAGCAGCGCCGCCAGCAGCACGATGGCGCCCGCCCTGCCGACCGCGGGCGCGCCGTCGGCCAGAGCGCGGGCGAGCGCGGCGGTCGCGGCGGTCGAGTCGAGCGCCGCCGCCGCGACCGACGCCGCGGAGGCGCGCTCCCGCGCCAACGCGACCGGCGCGCCCGCGTCGATGGCGGCCGCCAGCGGGCACAGCGCACCCGAAAACAGGGTCGACCCCTCTATGAGCAGGCGCCAGGCGGCGCCGGCCGCGGCGCCGCCGCGGCGCGCGTGCGCGAGCGCGAGCGCCGCGACGGGCGGCCCGCCGCCGCCCGCCGCGGCCGCCGACGCCGCCAGCGACGTCGCGGCAACGTCGCCCTCGGGCGGCGCCGCAGCCGCGGCCGCAACCCGCGCCGCGGCGGGCGACGCGCGGAGCAGGGACGCGAGCGCGCCGAGCGCGGGCGCGGCCAGCGCCTCGCCGCCCTCGCCCGCCAGCGCGTCCGCCAGGGCCAGCAGCAGGGGCACGCCCTGGGCGGCGGCCGCGGGCGGTGCGGCGAGCGCGGCCGCGAGGCGCGACGACGGCGGCGCGGCGCGGGCAAGCGCGGCCAGGTCGGCCGCCGCGCCGTCGGCCAGGCGGCGCTCCCACCCAGCGCACGGGTCGCCGTCCAGGCCGGACGCTTGGACGGCGGCCGCCCAGGCGGCGGCGGAGGCGGGCGCGAGGGCCGACGGGCCGCCGCTTCCCGGCCCCGGCGCCGCCGCCGCGAGCGCCGCCTCGGCCGCCGTCGCCCGCGCCTCGGCCGCCCGCGCCGCAGCCAGCGCCTCATCCACCCTCCTGGCCGCCTCTTTCTGGGCGTGCACCGCGGCCGCCGCGTCAGCGCGCGCGGCCGCCGCGTCGGCCGCCGCGAAAGCCGCCCGGTGCCCCGCCTCGCTCGCCGCCCGCGCCGCGGCCGCGTCGGCGTAAGCCGCGATGCCGGCCGCGGCCGCGATGGCTCCGCCGGAGCGTGGGGCTGGGGGTGGGGGGGCGGCGGCGAGGCGGTGGGAGAGGTCGGTGGCGGCGCGCTCGGCCGCCGCGG
>Ga0315287_10000331_pt1 | contig 41060 bp, 24 predicted proteins | sample YL17G11_0_MG_FD_205037 | JGI IMG/M metagenome (GOLD analysis project Ga0315287, IMG submission 205037) | Sediment microbial communities from Yellowstone Lake, YNP, Wyoming, USA - YL17G11_0 | ecosystem: Environmental > Aquatic > Freshwater > Lake > Sediment | place: USA: Wyoming | collected...
GGGGGGGCGCTCTGTGGCTGCCCGGGTGTCGGGCCCTCCTCCCACTCTCTCGGGGGGGGGGGGGGGGGGGGGGGGGGGGGGGCCGCACGGAGGAGACTCTGATTTTTCTTTTTGCGTGCGTATGGGGAGGGGGGGGGGGGGGTTACTTTGGAGATCGAGCGTGCTGTGCCCCTGAAGCGCGCCTCCCCTGTACCCATTTTTGGGGGGGGAGCGAGAACAAAAGATGGTGGACCGGGGGTGCGGAGAAGGTGGAGACGGTAAAAATGAAAAAAAAAAACGACTCTTCACACCCTTCATGTCTGACTCTGGAACTCTGGATGCCATCTGCTCTGTTGACACAAACACGCGCGGAGGGTGGGCTCCGAAAAAGAGGGGGAAGGAACGCGGGTCAAAAAGGGCTGCACTCTGCACGCGAGAAAAGTGATGAGAGAAACTTTTTGATCGGAAGGTTGACATTGAAAAAGCAACACACACCACTGCTTCCTCTCTTTTTAGGCCGCCGCCGGCGGGGCGGCACGCGGGGGCGACACGCGGGGGCCCTGAGAGGGCGTGCGGGGGCCCTGAGAGGGCGGCCGCACGCCCCGACCACCGCCCTGCTGCCCACCGCGGCCGCCACCGCGGCGGCGGCCTTCCCGCCCACCACGCCCGCGCCCGCCTATGCAAGCCTGGGCAGGCGGGGAGCCCTGGCGGCGGTCGCCCGCCACCACGGGCGTGCTGGCGGGCGGAGACGGTGTGCCCGGCCCGGCCTGCGCGCTGGGCGGGCGGGCCAGGGCTGGAGGTGGCGGCGTGCGGGCGGCGGGCTGAGAAGGGGGCGCGCCGGCGAGCGCAGCCTCCTTTTCGGCCCGCCGCACGCGGGACGGCGGGCGCCGGCGGCGAGGGGGTGGGGGGTCGGAGGATGCATCAACGGGTGGTGGTGGTGGTGGCAATGGCTCCATCAGGACGACAGGAGGAGGAGGGACGGGGGCGGCGGGTAGTGGCGGGGCAGGGGCGAGCGGCGGCGGCGGCGGCGGTGGAGGCAGCGGAGGAGGAGGCGGCTGCGGCGGCACGGCAGGACCAGTCGACGGCGGCCGGTCGCGCCCACCACGCCCTCGCCCGCGCCCGCGCCCTTCAGGGCGGGGCCCGCTGCCACCGCGGTCGCCGCGGCCGCCACCCCGGCCACCCCCCCGCCCGCCAGCAGCAGGAAGCGCGATCGTAGGGGGGCGCGCGCCGGCGGCCGCCCCGTCAACCGGCGCCTGCTCACCCGCCCGGGGGTGGGCGCTCGGGGGGCGCCGGGCCGGCACTGTCTCCCACTCCTCATCCACAGCGCCGCCAGCCCCGCCCCCGCCGCCCTCGTCTTCATCCTCCGCCACCGACGCCGCCACCGACGCCGCCGCTGCGGCAGCCGCCGCGGCAGCCGCCGCTTGGGCGGCCGCGACCGCGGCGCCCGCGGCGTCGGCCGCGGCGGTCGCGAGCCAGCCCGCCCGGCGCGCCCACCCCTCCCGGCGCCAGGCGTCGGTGGGCTCGTCCAGCGGGCGCACGATGGACACCGGGTGGGACGCGGCGGCCGCGACGGCGGCCTCCGCGCCGGCCTTGGCAAGGGCGGGTGGCAGCTTGTGCGAGGTGGCCGACGCGGTACACCCGCCACCCAACGCTCCGCCAACGCCCGCCCCAGGCACTGCGTCCACAACGACGACTGTGATGTCATCCCGGATCCCGCGCGCCCGGTGCGCCCAGGCGACCAGCTCGCCCGCGGCCTTGGAGGCGGGCAGCCCCCGCACCCGGTGCGCGGCGGCTTTCGGGGTGGCCGCGTCCCACAGGCCGTCCGACGCGATGATGAGGCGCCCCCCGCCCGCGGGGAGGGTCACCAGGCGGACCTCAGGGGCGGCCGTCACCGCGTCGCCCGCCTCCAGGTCGCCGATCGTCCGGGCCATGGCCAGACCGCCCGGCCACACGCGCACGGGGCCCGCGGGCACGCCCTCCACCGAGGCGGGCGCGACCTCGGACCCGGCCGCCAGGACGCGCGCCGTCTCGGCCGCATTCCCTTCCAGCCTGTGGTTGCCGCTCACCGCCACCACCTCCGCCCCCGTGTCCAGGACGGCCACCGTGTCGCCCACGTTGGCGACGACAAGGTGCCAGCCCACCAGGGCGGCGACCGTGGCGGTGGTGCCGGACGGGGCGGCCGCGGACGCCAGGGCGGCGTGCAGGTCGGCGAAGGTGGCGGCCAGGGCGGCGGGGAGGGCGGCCACCGCCACGTCCTGGGCCGCCCAGGTCGGCGAGGCGGCGGCGGCGGCGGCCTGGGCGGCGGCGATCAGCAGGGCCGCCGCGGCCTCATCCCCGCTCGCGCCCAGGTCGGCGGCGGCGGCGGCGGCGGCGGTGGCGACGGCGTCGGCCACGGCCAGGGCGTGCACTTCAGGGCCGCCGCCGCCGCCACCTCGCCTGCGAGGGGAGGCGAGGGCAGCGGGCGCCGGGGACGGCGGCAGGAGAGGCGCCGCCGTCGCGGGATCAGCGTCACCGTCGCAGCCTGTCTTCTCCAAACGAGCAATCAGCGCAGGCACCACATGCTTGGCCGCGTGCGTCGCGGCCTGCTTGCCGCCGTGGCCGTCAAAGACAGCAAAGAGGGAGAGGGGGAGAGGGGCTATGGGGGGTTGAGGGAGAAGTAGGGAGGGGATGAGATGGGGGAGAGAGTGGGAGTAATAGAAAAGAGCGCGCAAAGACAGTGCGCTAGCCATGGCGTCGCGGGTGCGCTCGCGTCGGGGCGGGACGGGCGCGCACGCGGGGCACCGGATGAAAGCGGGGTTGATGATGATGATGGCAGGAGGCGTCCTCCCGCTTTTCCTCTAGCGCATGGCCACGTCGACGCACTGCCCGCCCCTACCGGCCAGGCCCCTTTTCGTCGCCCTCCACGCCCGATTCTGGGGTGTGACGGGGCCTGGTCGTCTTGCCAGGGCGTGAAACCGGCAGGGTAGGGCACGCGCGGCCTGGGAGCGCACGCACAAGCGGAGGGCGCACACAGAAATTGCTCTTCTTACCTGCGAGCCCTCGCAACCGGACGGCCGCGCCCTCGCACACCGTCAGCGTGTCCTCGCCCTTGAGCACGTACTTAGAGGTGGCGTGCTTTATGACCAGGGGTGCCATGGTGTGTGAGAAAGAGGAAGCGGTCTGTGAGGAGAGAGGGGAGAGAAAATGATTGGGAGAGAAGAGTCGCTCAAACCTCATCCATCACACCTGAAACCTGGTGCGGACACCGTTGTTGTTGGCGCGTGGCTGAGGTGAGAGAGTTATTCACACCTCGCGGTTTACGTGGTGCAGCGCGTCATCCCGGCAAAAATGCTCCGACCCGTCCTGCTGTTCTGCGCCCTGGCGGCGGCGGCGGCGGCGGTGGGGGCGGTGGGGGCGGCAGTGGCTGCTCCATCCGCGACCCCCGCCGCGACCTCCACCACCCAGCCCCGCTACCCGCGCACAACCTTCGAGGACGGGGAGCCCGTCATCCGGTATGAGGGTGCCAAGCCGCCCTTGAACCTGCCCAAGGAGGACCTGGTGCACGCGCCGCTAGACCTGCGGTACGAGGCGCCGGCCCTTGGCAGCCACGACAAGTGGGCGGGCGGCCCACCTCCTGTCCCGCCCGCCCTCGCGGCCTGGTGGGCTAATGTCAGTCGCCTTGCCGCCTTCCCTGTGGTTGCACCTCCCAGGGTGCGGGCCTTGGCTACGGCGCGGCAATCGACGGCGGCGTCGGAGGGCACCTCACCGGCGCCAAGCCCGAGTCAGCATGCACATGCGCAGCCTCTCGCCGAAAATAGTAGACCGGCTGGGTCGCCGTCTCCCGCTCCCGCGCCGGCACCCGCTATTAACGAGAAGGGATGGTCGAAACCAATCGATGGTGAGCATGAAGAGGGTGGAAGGCGTATTTGTGGGGGTGGTCAATTGGCCTGAGACGCAGGAACATGCGCGCATTGTTCGCGGAGAGAGGGGCCCGCGCGCATCCTTGCGCGCCACCCACCCTTCGGGCCTCACACACACACACGCATCGTTCACACACACATGCACGTACATAGGCTACGACTACCCGGCCGTTCTGACGCTCGCCCTGGGCTTCTTCAATGCCCAGCGGTCGGGCCACCTCCCACCCGCCAACCCGGTCCCCTGGCGGGGCGACTCAGCCCTGGGCGACGCCGCGGCCGGCCGGTCCCTCGCCGGCGGGTTCTACGATGCGGGCGACCACCTCAAACTGCACCTGCCCCTTGCCTGGTCCCTGTCCAACCTGGCGTGGGCGATGGTCGCCTTCCCGGACGCCTTTCCACGGGGCGGCGACGCGGCCCGGTCGGCGGCGGCCACGCTGAAGTGGGGCGCGGCCTACCTCATGGCCTGCAACCTGGGCGCCGGCCGCTTTGTCGCGCAGGTCGGGTCAGAGGGCGCCGACCACGGGTACTGGGGCCGGCCGGAGGACATGGCCATGCCCCGGCCCGTGCTAGTGGTGGACGGGCCGGGCGGCAAGCCGGGCTCGGACGTGGTCGGGGGCGCCGTGGCCGCGCTGGCCGCCACGGCGGTCGCATTGAAACACACCGACCCAGCATTCGCGTCGGCGTGTGTGGCATCTGCCCGCGACCTGTACGGCCTGGCGACGACGTACGAGGGCACCTACTCGTCGGCGTTGCCGGTCGGCAATTTGTATCCGTCTTCGAGTTACTTGGACGAGCTTGCCTGGGCTGCCGCCTGGCTGGGCCGGGCGACGAGCGGCGAGCAGCCGGGAGGCGGGAGCCCCACCACCGCGGGCACCTCTGCCTGGTTCCTAGTCAGGGCCCGCTCCTACTGGGGGCGCGCGGGCGCGGAGCATCGCGGCCTCGCAAACTCGCTCGCCCACTTCTGGTCGGAGACGTACGCGGCGGCCGCCGTCCTGCTGGCGGCCGACACGGGCGGCCCCGAGTACAGTGCGTACCTCTGGCGCTTTGCCCAGGCGCACGTGGGCGGGTCCTGGCCGCTGTCGTACACGCCGGCCGGCCTGAGCTACCGGCACCAGTGGGGCAGCCTGCGCATGGCGACCGGGTCGGCGACTGTCATCGCCGCCTTTGGGGCCCTCCTCGCCCCGACCGACCCGGGGACCGCCCGCAAGTTCAGCTGCTGGGCGCGTGGGCAGGTGCGTTACGCTCTGGGCGACACGGGGCGGTCGTTCGTGGCCGGGTACGGCGCCCGCCCGCCTATGCGGCCCCACCACCGGGCCGCCAGCTGCCCGCCCTTCACGCCTGGGACCGCGGGGCGCAACAGCCCGACCTGCGGGCACGAGGCCTTCGTCAATCCGGGCCCAAACCCCAATGTCCTGACTGGGGCCCTGATCGGCGGGCCCGACGCGGCCGACGCGTTTGTGGACGCCCGGGACGATTACGTCAAGTGCGAGGTCGCCCTGGACTACCAGGCCGCGTTTGTCGGGGCGTTGGCGGGCGTGGTCGCGTCTGGCCCGGGCGAGACGTGGGGGGCCTGCCTGGCCGCCTTCCCGGGCGCGCTGCGGCCGATTAAAAGGGTTGGTGTTTGACTGCCCGTTATTATGTGTGTACTATTTTTTGTTTGCCTTAACAAAACGAGGTTTTCGCTCACTCTCGTTCTCCGGCCGCCCGCCAGCTAGGAGGACACACGCAGCTCGACACACTGCTCGACACACTCGACACGCGTCGTCCCGAATGCGCCGCAGTCGCCACCACCGCCACGCCCCAACCCTGGTAGCAGCGGTGCTGGCCGCCCTGTGCGCCGCCACAGCGGCCGCGGCTGCGCCGGCCCGGGACAGGCTCTCGCAGGAGGCGGGCCTGCGCCAGCAGACGCCCCAAAGGCCCTGGTTCAGTGGCGCCCGGCCGCCCTTGGACGTCCCGGCCGAGACCCTGACCCACGCCCCGTTAGACCTGGGCAAACGGAGCCCGTCGGGCGTGCCGGGACCCATCACGGGCCGCCCAGGCGCCGGCGACAGCGTCACTTTGGCCCGGGGCGTGGCCGCGGCCGCGGCCGCGGCGGCGGGTGTGGCGAAGAACAAGACGGAATTGGTGGCCGCCCTCCTACGAATGGCGCAGGTTGAAGCATTCCGAGCGGGAGCCCTGGCACTGCCGCATGCGCATGCGGCAGTGCCCAACGTATCGGCGGGAATGGCGACCTGTGCGGGCCCGAACCGACCAACCTTGGATGACGGTAAGCCATCCTCCATGCACACACACAAAAACGCCACGGAGCCAACCTCCCCGCCCTGCGCTCTCACCCTTTCCCCACCCCTTCCCCTCCTTTCCGTCTATTAGATTACCCTTACCCGCACGTCCTTCGTCTTGCCCTCGACTTTTACCACGCCCAGCGGTCGGGCCATATACCCCCCAACGACACGTACGCGGTCCCCTGGCGGGGCACTTCCGTCGCGGGCGACCCCTTCCCCGCCCACTTTGACGCGGGCGACCACCTCCTCCTCCTCTTCCCGTACGGCCAGACCCTGTCCCTCCTGGGCTGGGCGTTCCTGCCCGAGAATTTTAGGGAGGGCTTTGACACGTCGCCCGGGGCGGCCGCCTCCCTGCGGTCCACGCTGCGGACCGGGGCGGAGGCCATCATGGCCGCCCACACCGCCCCGCTGCGCTTCATCGTCCAGGTCGGCGAGGAACACACCGACCATGACTACTGGGGCCGCCCGGAAGACATGGCGGCGGGCGGGCGGGGCCTGCCCCGGCCGGTGCTGGAGCTGGACGGGGCGCGGGGGCGGAATGGATCGGAGGCCGCGGCCGAGGGAGTGGCCGCCCTCGCCGCCGCCGCCTTGGCCTGGGAGGATGTGGACCCTGTGTTCGCCGCGTCCGCCACCGCCGCCGCCCGGTCCCTGTTTGCCTTTGCCTCGCGGTACGAGGGCTACTTCAGCGATGGCCTGCCGGTTGGTAACATGTATCCTAGTACGAGCTACCTTGACGACCTGGCGTGGGCAGCGGCGTGGATGCTGAGGCTGACAGGCGAGGGCGCGTTCAGGGAGGCGGCATCCACGTTCTGGGACCGCATGGTGGTCGAAGAACCGGATGCCCTGCTCGTGCGCGAGCAGTCCTGGGCGCACGCGGCGCCCGCGGCGGCGGTGATGCTGGCTGGCCTGACGGACGAGCCCAAGTACGCGGCTTTTGCCTACCTGTTTGTGGAGACGCACGTCCAGGGGGCGGCGCCGGTCGCCTATACGGCGGCGGGGCTGGCGTATCGAAACCAGTGGGGTAGTCTGAGGAATGCGGCCAACCCCGCCCTCGTGGCGGCGGCCTTCGGGGAGGTGCTGAAAAAGTGGGCGGCGGCGGCGGCGAGCGCCGCTCCGACTTCGGCTGTGGCCGGTGCCATCGCAGCCAAGGCGGCGGGCACGGCCACGGCCACCGCCAACGCCACGGCCATGGCGACCGCCCCACGCCCTGCGACCCCCTCGCCCACGGCTGGCCTGGCTCGCCTCTACGCCTGCTGGGCCCGGGGCCAGGCCCGCTTCGCCCTGGGCGACACGGGCCGCTCCTTTGTGGTCGGCTGGGGCGTCAACCCGCCCACACACGTCCACCATCGGGCGGCGTCCTGCGGGACGGAGACGGGCGGCCCGGGGTCAAACGCGCCGGCGTGCGGGCCAGCAGATTTTGCCTCGCCCGGCCCCAACCCTCAGACTCACGTCGGCGCCCTGGCGGGCGGCCCCGACTTCTATGACGTGTACAATGACACTCGCAGCGACTACGTCGGGAATGAGGTCGCCCTCGATTACAATGCTGCCTTCACGGGCGTGCTGGCAATGCTGAGGTACACATGAAAACAAGAGGCTTGGACGCTTGCCGTGAGGGCCGGCCATTCGCCTGCGAAGGCGGCGTTGAGCGCGTCCGTCCGTCCGTCGAGGGGGGAAATACGAAAACTGAGGCGGCCGGCGACCTAACCCTCTCGCCTGCTCCCATCCTCACACCTCTCTTCCCTTCTCCTTTCAACGCACACACAGCCAAGAGACTGGCGAGACGTGGAATGACTGCATGACCACCTTCCCGGCCGACTTGCGGCCCATTTTGCGGGTGGTGTGAGACAAGTGGACAGCTTTTTGGACGGGGGGAGAGAGAGGCACGATGTCGAGAGTAGGCAGGCAAGTCTTGCTGCAGAAACGTGCAAGCTCTCTCCTGTGTTCTGTGGTCGCCCACTGAGGTAGAGGGAGAAGGAGCGCAGACACACCGGCGCAAATCCTCGTCCCCTTTTCCCGCCCCGCGCATGCGCCTCTGCACACCACGCGGCGGCGCGCTGGCTGGGGGGCAAGGAGCAGAAGAGAGAACGAGGCGAATGGGCCTGCCCACCCCTGCGGCCGTAGCCGCCCCACCCACCTTCTCTCTTTCTGGCGTACCTGTCGCGTCTGCCACGCCCGGTTCGACCCGGCCGCCAGCCCGCCGGCCGCCTGCCGCCACCACCCAGCCCTGTACATGGGCGGCGAGCTGTCGAAGGCGGTGGGGTTCCTGCAGGCGTCCAGCGCGCCGGAGCACAGCCTTCCGTCTGTCCTCGGCCGCACTGGGATCATTCGCTTCTGGGATTGCTGCGGCTCCGAAGACCCGGACGCGCCCGGGTGTGAGGTGGGGGTGCACTTCGGGTATGATGCGTGAAGCAGGGCGCGGGTGAGGGAAGGTTCGCGGTGAATGGGTAGGTTGATAAGCTCACTTGCGCACGCGTGCGCGCGCGCAGTGGCCATCAGCTTTGTGTGGGGCTGTCTTTTCTCTCCTCCTTTGCCCCGCCCGGCGCCCGGGGCCTCCCGCCATGCACAGAGACGGTAGAGGCCGGCACAGAGACGCACGCTGAGGTTATGTAGAGAAAGCAATGATCACATTCCCACCCCCCCTTTTTGCTCTACAGCCGCGCCCGCACCCCCCCCCCTCCCCTGCTATCCTCCAGCCGCGCCAGCGTCTCCAGGTGAACCTCGTCCGGCCCGTCCGCAAGGCGGAGCGTGCGGGCGCCCGCCCACAGCCTGGCGAGCGGGGTGTCTCCCGACACACCCGCGCCGCCATGGACTTGGATGGCGGCGTCCAAGGCTTCCAGCACCGCCGCGGGCGCGGCCACTTTCGCGGCCGCCAGAGCGCCGCGGGCGGCCCGCGCGTCCCCGCCCGCCGCGTCCAGGGTCGCCGCCGCATGCAGGACCAGCAGCCTGGCGCCTTCCAGGTGGACCCGGGCGGTGGCCAGGCGAGACCGCAGCGCCCCCTGCGTCGCCAGGGGCCGGCCAAAGGCGACCCGCGCCCGCGCGCGCGCCCAGGCGAGCTCCAACCCGGCGTCGCCCATGCCCACCAGGCGCATGCAGTGGTGCAGGCGGCCCGGGCCGAGGCGGGCCTGGCCCACCTCGAAACCCCGGCCCAGGCCGGGGAGCGCGTGCGACAGGGGCACGCGCACGCCCCGGAAGCTGACCGCCGCGTGGCCGTGCGGGGCGTCGTCGTACCCAAACACGGACAGCGCCCGGCCCACCCGCAACCCGGGCGCCGGCATGGGCACCGCGATCACGGAGTGGCGGGCGTGGGCCTTGGCGCTGGCCGGCACGCCGCCCACCGCCATGACCAGGCAGAGCTTGGTGCGGGGGTCCAAGGCGCCGGACGTCCACCACTTGTCGCCGTCGATGACCAGGCTTTGTCCTCCATTTCTTTCGTCCACCACCTGGACAGTCGCCGCGATGTTGGTGGCGTCGCTAGAGGCGACGCCCGGTTCGGTCATCGCAAAGCAGCTCCGCCACTCGCCCGTCAGCAGGGGGACCAACCAAGCGACCGCCTGGGCCGGGCTGGCAAAGCGGGCCAGGACCTCCATGTTGCCAGTGTCGGGCGCCGAGCAGTTGAAGGCCTCTGCGCACCAGGGCGCGCACCGCCCCATCTCGGCGGCCAAGTGCGCGTACTCCAGGTTCGTCAGCCCGGGGCCGAGCAGGGCGTCCCAGGAGGCAAACCCGGGCGGCAGGGGTGGCGGTGGGGAGGCTACCGCCAGGGAGGCGCGGATGAGGACGGCCAGGTCGGCCGGGAGCCACAGGTTCCACAGGCCTGCAGCGGCCGCCTCCCTTTTGGCGGCCTCCATTTCAGGCGCCACACCCCATCGGGAGTCCGACTCCGCGTGGGCCATGATCGCCGCATCCACGGGAGCGATTTGGCCGGCCATAAAGGCGCGGAGGCGGGTCAACAGGGCGGCCGCGCGCGGGGAGGGGCCGAGGCCGGGAAGAGGTGCTTCGGCGGGCCGAGCGCCCCCGCCCCCGCCCTCACCCCCACCAACCCCCTCGATCACTTGCAGCGCCCGGGCCGCCAGCGCCGCGACGACGGAGTCGGACCCGACCTCAGCGGCGTGCGCGGAGGCTGCATTGCCTGCGGCCGCCCGGGCGCCCACGCCGGCGAGGATGGAGGCGGCCCGGAACAGGGAGAGGGCCACAAAGAACGCCCACTCGAGGGGGGCTGCGGCCACCCCACCACGCGGGTCCTGCCCGGCCGCCGCCCGGTAGGCAGCCACGAACTCCGCCTCGCTCGGCACGCCGGGCGGCAAGGGTCGGGGCAGGGCAGGCAGGGCAGGGACGCCCGGCGGGAGGTGGTAGGGCAGGCAGGCGTAGGCGAGGTCGGACAGGGGGTGGCCGAGCGTTGCCAGCTCCCAGTCCAGGACGGCCGCGACGGCCGGGCGGGCGTGGCCGCCTTGGAGCGAGCCCGCCTCGAAAATGAGGTTGTCTAGCCGGAAGTCGCCGTGCACCAGGGTCGGCGGGGTGGTGCCATCGCTGGCTGGGACGTGGGCGGCTAGCCAGGCCGCGAGGCGGGCCATGAGGAGGTCGGGCGACCGGCCGCCTGGTGGTGGCTGTTGCTGCTGCGACCCACCAATCGCTGCCGCCGCCGCGCTCGCCGCCCGGAACTGGCGGTCCCAGGTCGCGACCTGGCGGGCCGCATACCCATCTGACCCGCCCCGCGCCAGTCGCGCCAGCCCGGGCCGGGCCGCCACGTCCACGGCGTGGATGGCTGCGAGCGTCGCCGCGGCCGCCTGGTACGCGCCCGCCCGGGTTCCAGGCGCCAGGCCGGGCAGGGCCGGGTCCGCCGGGATGACGCCCGGCACGAAGGCCATGATGTAGAAGGGCGTGCCCAGGATGGACGCATCCTCACAGGCGGCCAGGAGCGCGGGCGCGGGCACGTGGCTCCCAGCCAGCCCGCTCAGCACGGCCGCCTCGCGCTCCACCGCGTGCGCAGAGGGCAGGTTTTTCCCAGGCGGCCGCTTACGCAGGACCGCCCGCCAGGAGCCGCCACCGGCTTGCAGCAGGTACGTCGGGTTGGACTGGCCATGCGAGAACTGAGCAGCGGTCAGGGTGGAGGCGGAAGAGGGAAAGCCCGGGACGGAGCGGGCGAGGAAGGCGGCGAGGGCGGGCTGTGGGTGGGGAGGAAAAGAGAAGCGCGTATAGACGGACGGGTGAGAGAGAGATGGAGCGTTGGCAGTTCACGTGTAGCCCTCCTCCTCCCTCTTTGTTCACTCACCAGGTCCAGGCGCAGACTGGGTGGAGGTTCTCGCGTGTTGGCGGCCGGGTCCAGGAGGCCGGATGACGCCATCGGTGTGCGTGGCGCGCACACGGGAGAGGGAGAAGAGAGACACGCGTTCTGTGTGACACTTCAGTGCCTGCAGCGGAGGTCTGCTTGCTGCCCCCCCCCCTAAATTCTCTTTGTCTGCTTCCGCCTCGGCCCCACCCCCGCCTACCCGCGTCGCCCTTTGGGCGGTGGATAGCCTATTTGCCATCCACCATTGGCGTTAAGGGGCCTAGGGTGAGGGCGAGGTGCAGGCGGGCGACACCAGGGATGGAAAGGGAGGGGGCAGGGGGGGAGGGGAAAGCTTTTTGAACACACTCCCTAATCAAATACGGCGACCGCACGCTCACGGTCACGTCCATCGTTCATCCCGGGACACAAGGTACGCCTTATTGAGACCCCGTGGCCGCTGATGTTGTCCGCCCACGCCCTCCCCTCCCAGCCTTCACCTCACCACCTTCTCTCCCTCTCTCTCTCTCGCAAACACACGCAGACAACACGCACACGCACGTGTGGTGCCGGGACTGTGCGCCTACGGCCGGGGTGCCCACATTTCACCTGATCAGCCCTGCCCAAATCAGGCGGGTTGGCGCGCCGAACGCGCGCGTCAAACGCGCCGAACCTGCCGCAGGGGCTGGGGCGGCAGGGGCGGGGCCGATTGTTCTCAGCCCCCCCCCCCGCCCGCGAAGGGTGGTGGTGGTGCTTCCTTCCTCGGCGCCTCCGCCGGCAGGTCCTCCCCTGAAAGCACTCCCGGGCGGAGCGTCCAGCCCACCTGCAAGCCGGCCCTGGCCGGCCCTGTCCGGGCGGCGGTCACTGGCGGTGGGTGGTGAGGGTTGTGTGGGTGGTGGCCTCCACCCGGCCCACCAGCCCGCCCTGCCCGCAGCCGGCCCTCGCACCCTGGCTGGGCAGGTGGTGGTGGTGGTGGCAGGTGGTGGAGGCCGCTGCGAATGCAATTGACACGGCCTTACACCATCCACCCATTTTCATCACTAGACCACCCCCGCCGCCCCGCCCGCCCCCCTCCTCACCCGCGCCGCCCCCAAACTAGCCGCCAGCAGCTTCAACGCGTCCGCCGCCGCCCGGTCACTCCCCGCATCCCGGCGTAGCAGGGCGGCAGCGTCGGCGGGGGTGGCCACGTTGCGGCCCGCGCCCGGGGAAAGCGCGGTCGCCGCGCCGACGGCGTTCGCCAGGGCCAGCGTGACCTGGGGCGGCGCCCCCACCGACCTGGCCAGCGCGACCGCCGCCGCGAAAGAGTCCCCACACCCGACCGTGTCCCGGGCGGTGATGGAGGGGGCGGTGCGGGCGTGGGCCGCCCCTGCGTCGCCCGCCATGACCAGGACCGCCCCGGCCGGGCCGCGCTTCACAAACACGGCTGTCACGGCCCCGCCCGCCTGTGGCCCATGGCGGGCCAGCAACACCCGGGCCGCGGTCGCGGGGTCGGCCTCCCCCGTCACGCCCGCCGCCTCCTCCTCGGTGAGGAGGAGGACGTCTGCGGCGGAGAGGGCGGCGTCGAGCGTGCCCGCGGCCGCCAGGGCGGGCGCGCGGGGGCCCGGGTCAAACAGGACCGACCCGGCGGCGCCCTCCCGGACGGAGGCCAAGGCGTCTAGCACCGCCGGCGCGGGCAGCTCGTCAAATGCAAAGCCATTGACAAAGGCGGTGGACGCGGACGCCAGGGCTGCCGCGGCGCGCGGGGCCAGGCGCGGGCGCATGGGCACCGACCCGCCCGGCATGATGAGCCGGGCAGAGGAGGACAGGGAGGCAGAGGCCGGCACGTGCAGCGGGTGCGGGCCCAGGTCGTACCGGGAGCAGAAGGCGTGGCGGGGCCCGCCGGGAGCGTGCTCGTCCACCAGGACGTAACAGACGAGCGTGTCGCCCGTGTAGGGCTCGCCCCGGCGGCGGCGGTTGGCGGCGCTGTTGAGGCCGCTCCCGTTGAGGCCGCTCCCGTTGATGGTGCTCTCACCATCATCATCGCCGCTCCACTCCACCAGGGGCCCCACCAGGCGCACCCCCGCACGCCCCAGCTCCCTGGACGCGAAGGCGCCGTAGTCATCGGTGCCCACGTGCGCCGCGGCCGCCGGGTCCAGGCCCAGGCGGGCGGCCGCGATGAGGAAGTTGGCGTTGCCGCCCAGTTCCAGGGCCGCATCGGACGCCGGGTCGCCCGCGCCGTCGGCGGGGCGTGGGGCGGCCGCGGCTAGGCGGGCCAGCATGGCGGGCGTCTTCACCTGGTCGGTGGGCGGGATCTGAAAGGCGGGAGAAATGCTAGGTGAGCATGGGCATACGAGCATGATTTGATGAAGCCCCCCCAGCAGAGAAAAGAGCTGCTCTCTCGCGTGCTGCGTGCCGCTGAGCCCCACTCCCAACTCGACTCACATCACGGAAGGGGACAATCACGTCCACGCAGATGTTGCCCAGGGCGACGACCGAGGTCGGGGCTCGGGGTGGGGCCTGTTGTTGCCCAGACGAGGAGGAGGAGGCCGAGGTCACGGGGGCGGCGCAGGGCGCGCGCGGGAGGGGGCGGGAGGAGGAGGAGGAGGAACGGGGAGGCTGATGGGCGGGCGCCGCCCGCCCGCCCGCCGCGGGCGACCAGCCAGCCGGTGCGCGCGCCGGCGGCGCGCCCGCTCCTGCGGGCACGGGCGCCCGTGGGGGAGGGCAGGAGGCGCGCATGTGAGCGTTCGATTGAGCTGTGAGCCCCTACGCTCTCGTATCTTCCTTTCACATCAAAAACAGACGCGAAAGAGTATATGAACAAGTCGCCGCCCCGCCGGTCTCGCCCGCCGCCGGGTGGCCGGTCCGGCCTGGCCCTGGTCCGCTTACCACCAGCTGCCCTGGTGGCCTGTGCTGGCGCTCTCCTCCTCTTCCTCCTCTTGATGAGGTCGCCCGAGCGGGCGGGCGCCAGATTGTCGTCGAACGGCCGCGCAGTGCCGACCCAACCACCCCCGCCAGCAGTGGCCCGCCTCCACGCCGCCCTGGACGGCCTGGCCCTGCAGGCCCGGGACGCGGCCACTGTCTCAGCCAGCTTGCGGTCAGCTGCCCGGGCGGGCCTGGCGCCCGAGTCAGCGCCAGAGGCGGGCGCCGACCGCGCCCTGACCGCCTCTTTTGCGGCGCTCCTGGCCGACCTCGCCCCGCCCGCCCACTGCGCCCCGGCCGACCTGTCCCTCCCGCCGTCCTGGGGCGACCTGGGCGAGGGCGGCGGTGGTGCGAGCGCAGCCCCCTCCCCCATCCTCCTGGCGGCCGCCCTGAGGGATGCGGCCCACCTGCTCCCGCACTGGACGGCCCAGGCGCTGGCCCTCGCCGCGGCCGCCCCGCCCGGGCGCGCGTTCGTCTCGCTCTACGAGTCCGGGTCGGCCGACGCCTCGCCCGCCTGGCTCGGCCTGGCGGGGCGGATCTTTGCGGCCGCGGGCGTGCCCGCCACGGTCGTGGCGCGCGGGGCCGGCGAGGCGCGGGCGCCGGGCACCCCGCGCATCGCGCACCTGGCCTCCCTGCGCAACCGCGCGCTCGCACCGCTGTTGTGCGCCGAGGCGGCCGCGGCGGGGGTGGCGGCCGCCGCGGGCGGTGGGAGCACGCCCAATGCCTCGCACTACCTGTGGTCCGGGCTCAGCGAGGCGGGCTATGCGGCTTTGGGCGGCACGCCCGCCGCCGCGGCGGCCGGGCGTGGGGAGGTGGGGAAGCTTGGCTCAATGCAGGCGGCCGGTTTCCCGGCCGCCCGCGTCCTCTTCATCAACGACGTCTTCTTCTGCGCGGCCGACGGTGTCCGCCTGCTGCGGTCGGGCGCCGCCGCCCGGGCGGCCATCGCATGCGGCCTGGACCTGTACCCGGACGCCCCGCCCGGCGCCGTCTTTGGCGGGCGCCGTGTGGCGCCCGGCGGCCGCGGTGCGTGGTCCGCGGCGGCCGCCCTCCTCACCCCCTTCTCCCGCGGCCGGTGGGCGTCCTGGCCGTCGGCCGAGATCAGGCCGCACGGGCCCCGGGGGCCGACCCTGTCCAGTGCCGAGCAGCAGCGCCCTCACGATTCCCTCCTATTTTACGACGCCTGGGTGGCGCGGGACGCGGCGGGGCTACCCTTTTTGGGCGGGCCGCCCTTCCTGACCCACCCCTACTCCCGCCTGCGCCTGGAGGCCGGCCTGCCCTTCCCCGCCTCCTGCTGCTGGAATGGGATGGCCAGCTTGGATGCGGCCCCGTTCCTGGAGGGCGGGTACCGGTTCCGGGCGGTGGCCGCGACCGGCGCGTCGGGCGTGGAGGCGGAGCTGGCCGCGGTCGCTGGGGTGGTGGAAACAGGCGCCGCCGCCGGCGCCCCGCCCTTTGCCTGCCCGGCATCAGAGTGTTCCCTGCTGTGCGAGGACTGGACCCGTGCGGGCGCGGCTCCTCGCATCATCATTGACCCGGGCGTGCGCCTGGCGTACGACGCAGGCGTGGCGGCGGACGCGGTGGGGAGAGGAGGGGGAAGTGGTGGTGGTCGCGGTCATGGAGTCGGCCTCCCCACCATCCCGCTCCTCCCCTTCTCCGCCCTCTCCTCTGCACCGCCCGTCGACTTTGCTTACGCCCCGCGCAAGTTTAGCATGACTTGCTGCCCCGCGGGCGTGGGCGGGGATGAGGTGGTGCACTGGGAGCAGTGCGGGGCGGGGGCGGGGTTGGACAGGGAGGGCGGCGGCGGAGGTTAGAAAAAAAAAAAGGTGGTAAGAAAAAAAAGAAGGTGGTAGTTGTAGAATCACACACGTCTCTCCCGCTCTGAGATCGCCCTCCTCTCTACCGCCCGCCTGCGTGCAAATAGAGCCCCCCAGCCGCGCGCCCAGTCACTTGACACACACTCCACGCACGCGCACAAGCAACGATGCGGACTGCCGGCCACCTCCTCGCCCGGCGTGCGTCCGCCGCTGGCCTCCTGGCCAAAACCCGCTCTTCTGCGTGGGCACCCGCCGCCCTGTCAGAGGTCAGCGCGGCGGCGGCCCACCGTGCCTGGCCCGCCGCCACTCCATCTACCACCTGCTGGCGCGGTCTGGCCTCGAGCGCGGCCGCCCCCCCGCCCGGCAAAGACGGGCCGGGCAACGATGCGTCGCACGACGACTTCAAGCCCACCTTCCGCGGGGACGGGGACGCGCCCGCGTCCGCCGCCGACATCATCAAGGCCGACATTGAAGGGCACCGCGTCTTTGTATATATGAAGGTAAGAGAGGGGAAGAGCGTGGGTGGGATGGCGGAGAGAGAGAGAGAGAGCGGGGCGAGGAGGGCGTGGGCGCGCGCTGGCCCTCTCTCAACCTTCATCTCATCGCATCTTTTCCCCGCCAGGGCGAGCCCGAAGCCCCGCAGTGCGGCTTCTCCAACATGGTCTGCCGCATCCTGGACGCATACGGCGTGGACTACGGCTCCCGCAACGTCCTGGCGGACCCGGCCATTCGGGAAGGGGTCAAAGCCTTTACGGGGTGGCCCACCATCCCCCAGGTCTTTGCGAAATCCGAATTCCTGGGTGGCGCGGACATTCTGATGGCCATGCACACCGCGGGCGAGCTGGAGGCCGCGCTGAGCGGTGGCGGCGGGGACAAGAAAGACGGGCACGTGCACGGGCCGGGGTGCAACCACTGATGAAAAAAAAAGAAACTCAATCTCCATCCATTTTTTCAATCACACCTCTCCAATCTTCACCCTGTCCGCTGCCCCAGCCGCTGGCCGCGCCCGACAAACGCCCTGAACCCGGGATCGGCCGGGTTGACGGTGGCGGCCACGGCGGCGGGCGTGGGGATGGCCCCAATGCCGCGGGCCAGGCAGGCCCGGACGAGCCAGGCGGGAGGAGCAAACAGCGCGCGCCCACCGCCACGCGGGAACACGTCCGTCAGGAACCAGACCACATGCCCCGCCAGGATGCCCAGGCCCACGCCCCGGGGGTCGCCCCCCAGCCCCGCAAAGCCCAGCACCAGGAAGGCCCAGGGCAGGTAGACGGATTGCAGGGTGACGAAGCCAAACAGGGACACAGGCGCAGTCGGGTGGTGGCGGACAGACAGGTAGAGCAGGAACATGACCAGGGAGGGCCCGTACGCGGCGAGGGCAAACAGGAAGGGCAGCACGAGCGAGGCGAGCATCATGATCATGCACCCGCAGGCCGTCGCCCAGATGGCGGCGGGCGTGTCGCCCGGGAAGACGGTCGCCTCGACTGACTTGCCATACTGGATGCTTTTTTATTTTTATTTTTTGGTGGTGGTGGTGGTGGTGGGTGGGGGGGGGGGGGGGGGGGTGAAAGGTGGGGAAAATGAGGCGGGTTTTGGGGTGGGCGTTTTCCCTCATTTCCTTCTCACCCCGCACGCCTCTATTTTAATATACTTACAGCCACACCATGTTGAACAGCCAGTTGAAGGAGAGCGGGCCCAGGTACAGGAAGGATGTCACGAGGCGCCAGAGCTAGAGAGGATGGATGGAGAGAAGGTTGAGGAATCGGCGCGTTTCAAGATGGGGTTGTCTCTCTTTGTTGTGCGTCCACGCGCACCCATCTCCCTCACTCTCCCCACACACCTGCAGCCGCTTGACCACCAGCGGCCAGTACAGGACCAAGCTGGACGCCCGGACTAGGCCCAGCTTATCGCTCAGGGTGAGGGCGACCACGCCCGTCGCGAGCGCCCGGGTGAGCGGCGGGATGGCCCGGTACTGGTCGCCCAGGGTGGGGGCGGCGCCCGGGGTGGCGATGCGAGGAGGCATTGGGAGGCTGATTTGGCGTGTCCTGTGCGTGTTTGTGAGTGAGGCGAGTCTTCTCGGTGCAGACGCCCGCACACACCGGGAAAAAAAGAGTTGTGTGAAGGGGCGAGCGCGGTTTCTCGGCCGGGCTGCTGCTTGCTCATTTTTTGCATGCGTTTCGCGAAAGAGCTGGCCTTTTCGTCGCCCTCTCCCTCCATGCGCCCACCCCCGCTACTACCACCCACCACACTCCCTGGCATGCTGGGTGGTAGTCGGGGCTTACTGTTGCGTCTGCCCGCGTGCCGACAAGCCGCCAGGGCCATCCAGAGCGCCGCTCTCCCCACAGCCGCCGACCAACCCCGCGAGCAGCGCCGCGACTGGAGGGACCGCTCCGGCGGCCGGGGCGGCGGCCGGGGCGGCGGCGTCGACTGGCGTTCCGCCTCCCGTGGCCCCTCAGGAGGAAGCCGCCGCCCGCCCTCGCCCGGCGATGGCAGCGGACGGGACCCAGACGTCGACTTTGCGCTCAGAATCCCGGAGGCGACCGACCCGGCTGCCTCAGCCGCACTCACCGCCGCCGCGGCCGCGGCCGGCATCCCGACCGCCTTCCTGCGGCGGGGGCGGGCCCGCCTGTTCAGAGAGGGCGCGCCCATCGTGTACGCCGGGTCAGTGGACCGGCTGGAGGGCGAGCAGACGGTCTCCAAGTCCTCCCTCCACCCAGGCTCCGCCGTCGCGGTCGCAGACGCGGGCGGCGCCGTCTTTGGGTGGGGCTGGTGGAACGGGGCGTCCGCCTTCCGCATCCGCGTCGCGGCCCTGGCGGGCGAGGCGGCCACCGTGCCCTTTGACACGCCGGCCCTCATTGCCGCCCGCATCGCGTCCGCGGCGGCCTCCCGGGCCGCCCTGGGCCTGGGCGGGGCCGGTAGCTCGACCGACGTCTACCGCCTCATCAACTCGGAGGGCGACCGCCTGAGCGGGCTGGTCGTGGACCGGCTGGGCGGCGTCCTGGTCGTGTCCGCCTCTGCCGCCTGGGTCGTCTTCCACCGCCCCGCCGTCGAGGCGGCCTGCCGGGCGGCCGTCCCGGAGGCGACCGCTCTCATCTGGACGACCGCCATGCTGCGTGAGGAGGGCATCGACGGCGCAGGGTCTGACAGCGACGACAGCGACGAGGAGGGCGAGGCACCAGGCGCGGTGCCGCCCGCCCCGACCATTGTGACGGAGCACGGCCTCCGCTTCACTACCACGCCCGGGGTCGGCCAAAAGACGGGGTTTTACGCGGACCAGCGGGAGAGCCGGGCGCTGGTGGCCGGCGGCGGCCTGGTCGCGCCCGGCGACAAGGTCTTGGACGTGTGCACCTTTTCGGGCGGGTTTGCGATCGCGGCCGCCCGGGCGGGCGCGGCACGGGTGGTGGGTGTCGACTCCTCAGCGCCCGCTCTGACCGCGGCCGCGGCCAATGCAGCCCTGAACGGCGTGGCCGGCGTGACGGAGTGGGTGAAGAGCGATGCCCTGGCCTTCATGAAGGGCGTTGTCGCGGCTGGCGGCGACCAAAAGCTTTTTAACCTGGTCGTCCTGGACCCACCCAAATTCGCGCCCACCAAAGCCTCGCTCGGCCCGGCCCTGCGTAAGTACCGGACCCTGAACGCGGCGGCAATGCGGTGTGTCACCGACGGCGGCCTGCTCATGACCTGCTCCTGTTCGGGCGCGGTCGCCCAGGCCCCTGGCGGCGGCGTCTTCCTGCCCATGCTGCGTGCGGCGGCCGCGGACGCGGGCGTGCGGCTGGCGGTCCTGCGCGTCGCGGGCGCGGGGCCCGACCACCCGGTCGACCCGGCCCACCAGGAGGGGGCGTACCTGACAAACGTGCTGGTGCGGGTGGAGCGGGCGGGTAGGGTGTGAAAAGGTTGTGTGACGAGAGTTTTGCCCCCCCCTATCACTTCACGCTACCCGGCCTCCCAGCTCCCGCCCCTCCTGCACGCCCTCAATCGCATCCACCAGCCGCCTCGCATACTCGTCATACACCTCCTCCGTCGCCACCCCGCAGTGCGGGGTCACCACCACCCGCGGGTGGGCTGCCAGCGGGGAGGCCGGGTCGACGGGCTCCACGCAAAACACGTCCAGCGCGGCCGCGCCGACACGCCCGCTCTCCAGCGCCCCCAGGAGCGCCGCCTCATCCACGACCCTGCCCCTCGAAAAGTTGACGAGGATGAGGCCGGGCTTGGCAGCGCCCAGCGCGGCTGCATCGACCAGGGCCTCCGTGGCGGGCGTGAGCGGGCAGTGCAATGAAAGCGCGTCCAGGGAGGACAGCCAGGCCGCAAAGCCTGGCCGGCCGCCGGCCGCGCTCGCCGCCGCGCCCCACCCGACCACGTCCATCCCCATCCCGGCCGCGGCCCGCCCCACCCGGGACCCGATCGCCCCGCCCAGCCCCACCACGCCCAGCCGCTTGCCCGCCAGCGTGGTCCCGGGCGGCGTGCCGATCAGTCCCGCCTCCACGGACGCGGCCAACCCCTTCCACCGCCGCGCCGCGAGCAGCAAGCCCATGATCGACGCCTCTGCGCACGCGGCCGCGTTGACTCCCGGGCAGGCGATGACACGGATGTTCAAGTCGGAAGCGGTCTGCAAGTCAATATTTTCCACGCCCGACGCGGGTTGGACGATGAGGCGGAGGGTCGGGGCGGCCGCCCTGATCACGCTCGCGTCCACCCGGCCCGTGGTGGGGATCAGGACGTGCGCGCCGGCAACCTGGGCCTCCAGGCTTCCCTGGGCGGGATCGTATACGCGGAGGCGGGCCCAGGGCGGCAGCCGGGTGGCCACGCGGGCTCTCAGGTCGGCCCAGGCGTCCAGGCACCAAACAACATCACAGTTGGTGGCCAGGGGTTGATGGCCCATTTGCAACGCGCTCACTGCTGCCGCCCAGTGCGCCACGGCCGCCCGGCTCTGCGGGAGGAGTGGCGGTAAGAGAAAGAAAAATCTGAACGACGATTGAGCACCATTTTTTTTTTCTGTTTTCTTTCCTCACTCCTCTGAGTGATTGCGCCCTTCTGCTCTCCACAAAAAACCCTCCACCTCCACACACACCACTCACAAAACCATGACCTTCCTCCGCGGCCTGAAGGCCCTGAAAGTGAAGGAGGTCCCCCCCTACGCCTCCGAGTACGCCAAGGCCAACCTGGCGCCGGGCACGCTCTGGCAGCGCGCGACCGCGCACGTCCACTCCTACAAAGCCCACCTGGACGCCGGGTCGGTGAAGCCCCTGTTCGACACGATGGCGCTGTTGTTTGTGGGCGCGTACGCGCTGGCGTGGCCGCAGGTGCGTGAGAGGAGGAGAGGGGCGTGGGAGGAGAGGAGAGGACAGGAGGGCACTCTTCTTCCTTTTGTCCGCCGCCGCCCCGGCGGTTGTGAAATGGCAGCAAAAAATGCGCGCACGCCGGCCTTGCACTCCCCGCCCTGGTCTGTCGACCCTCAGACGGATTAGGGGAGGTCCTGGCCTGGTCACCTGGCGCGGGACCAGCATCAAAAAGGCGCGCCCTGGCCGCCGTGGGCGGCGCGGGTGAAGAGAGGGTGCTACTGCCAGAGCTAGAGCGCCGACTCCCACGAAAACAAAGCCAAGCCGCCGCCGCCCTCACTTTCAATCAACCCTCTCTCTTCTCTTCTTTCTTCTCTAGGAGTACGCCCACATGAAGGCCGAGCAGGCTGCCAAGCTGGAGGGTAAGGCCGCGCACTGAGAAAAACCGAGACGTCGTGTAAGAAGAAGACCCTACCGTAGAAGAGATTAAAAAAAAAACACGCCGGGGTTGATTGTTACCCACCGAGAGACCCACCACCCTCCTCACACCATTCACCCGCACCACCGGGCCACGGCCCCGTCCCGCCCCCGCACACACTCACGCCCGCTCTTCAGAGAGACGGAACCATAAGGTGGATGCGGACACAGAGGGCGGTCGCACGCGGCCCAATAAAGAATGCCCTCCACACCCCACACACACCAAGCCCTTGGCAGAACCCCATCTCCCTTCATTCCTTACCCTCTCCCTCCCCTTCACTCCACCCCCTCGATCTTGTCCTCCACGTCCATGTACAGCTGGCGCAGCTTCTCGATCTGCTCCGGCGACGCCTCCCAGTACCCGCGCCCGTTGGCCTCCAAGAAAGTGGCGACCAGCTTGCGGAAGGAGTTTGGGTTGGCGTCCATCAGGCGGGCAGCCATGTCGGGGTCGTCAATGAAGGTCGAGTTGGCCTCATCGTACACCCAGTTGTCGACCGCGCCCGCCGTCGCGGACCAGCCCATCGTGTTGGTCAGCCGCTTCTGGATCTCGCGTACGCCCTCGTAACCCGACGCCATCATGCCCTCATACCACTTGGGGTTGAGCAGCTTGGTGCGCGCGTCCAGGCGGACCTGGGAGGAGAGCGTCCGGACCTGCGCGTTGGCGGTCGTCGTGTCCGCGATGAAGGAGGCGGGGGTCCGGCCGTCCGTGCGCAGCCCCGCCACCAGCTTGGTCGGGTCCGAGTCAAAGTAGTGGGAGACGTCGGTCAGCGAGATTTCAGAGGAGTCCAGGTTTTGGAAGGTCACGTCGACCGTCTTCATGGCCGCCTCAAACACGTCGCGGTTGGCTTCCCCGCCCGCGCCGGGGCGGTCCGAGTTGAAGGCGAAGGACTTGCGCTTCAAGTACATCTCCTGCAACTGGGACTCGTCCGACCAGGACGAGTTCTCGACGGCCAGGTTGACGTTGGAGGAGTAGGAGCCGGAGGCGTTGGAAAAGACGCGGGTGGCCGCGTCGCGCATGGCGACCCCCAGCTCGGCCGCCTGGGCTTTCGCGTGCTTGCGCACGAAGTTCATCTCGTCCGGCTCGTCCTGCTCCGCCGCCAGCTTGATCGCCCGGTCCAGCAGGTTCATCTGGTTAACAAACAGGTCGCGGAAGACGCCGGAACAGTTGACGACGACGTCCACGCGCGGGCGGCCCAGCTCCTCCAGGGACATGACCTCCAGCTTGTTGACCCGGCCGAGCGCGTCGGCGACCGGGCGGACGCCCACCATGATCATGACCTGGGCCAGCGACTCGCCGTACGTCTTGATGTTGTCAGTGCCCCACAGGACGACGGCCACGGTCTCGGGCCAGGCGCCGCCCGCCTCGGCGCGCTGGGCTTCCAGGAGGCGGTCGACGACCATGATGGCCGACTTGACGGCGGCGGCAGTCGGGATGGACTGGGGGTCGAGGGCGTGGATGTTTTTGCCCGTCGGCAGGACGCCCGGGTTGCGGATGGGGTCGCCGCCGGGGCCAGGCTCCACGTAACCGCCCGCCAGGGCCTGGCGTAGGGCGCCCAGCTCGTTGTCCTTGACGATCTGCTCCAGGCAGCCCTCCAGGTAGGCGAACGCGACGTCCATCTGTTTTGTGTCGGCCTTGGCAAACTGGGTGCTCTCCAAGGCTTTGATCCAGGGCGCCTTCTGAAGGCCCAGCCGGCGGGCGAAGCCCGCAAAGGAGTCGGCGGACACCACGCCGTTGGAGTCTAGGCGGTCCTCCACAAAAGCGCGGACGGCGGCCCGGCAGGCCTCTTTGACTTCCTCGTTCAGGGTGACCGCCTCCAGGTCGCCCCGGTTGTTCCCCGCGTAAATGGTCTCGATCGACGCGCCGATCGAGCGGGCCATGATGCCCGGCAGCCCCGGCACGGGCGGGTCATTGTCCGGGCGGTCGATCTCCGCGATGTTGACTAGGGTGGCGATGGCCTCCGTCGCGGAGGGCGGCTCGCCCACGATGTGGAGCCCACAGGGCAACAGGCGGGACTCGATCTCCATAAGCTTGGAGTAGACCTTGCCGACGACGGCGTCCCGCTCCTCGGTCGACAGGGCGCCCGCGTTTTCGGAGGCGGGCAGGGTAACGTCCCGGTCCAGGTTGCACTGGACGGCGGTCTCGATGATGGTGCCGCAGATGGCGCCGCCCCGGCCCGTCTCGCGCAGGCCCTGGTACGAGGAGATGAGCTCTTTCAGCTCCTTCAACCCCTTGTACAGGCCCGCGTTTTCGGCCGGCGGGGTCAGGTAGGAGATCGTGTTGGCATACGACCGGCGCTTGGCGATGGTCGCCTCCGACGGGTTGTTGGCGGCGTAGTAGTAGAGGTTGGGGATGTTGCCGATCAGGGCGTCCGGGTAGCAGCCCCCAGACATGCCGACCTGCTTGCCCGGCATGAACTCGAGCGACCCGTGCGTTCCGAAGTGGAGGACCGCGTCCGCGCCGAAGACGTGCTCCACAAAAGTGTAGTAAGCGGCGAAGCCGTGGTGCGGGGAGGCGGACCGGGAGAAGAGCAGGCGCATGGGGTCGCCCTCGTACCCAAACGTTGGCTGGACGCCAATGAAGACGTTGCCGAACTGCTTGCCGAAGACGAGCAGGTCAGTCCCGTTAGTGTTGAGCGTGCCGGGCGGCTTGCCCCAGTTCTCCTCCAGGGCGTCCGCGTACGGGCACAGGCGCTGGTACTCGTCCACGCTCATCTTGTACGCCACGTTCATGTCGGCCGAGTTGAAGCGGGCGGCATCGTCGTTGAGGACGGACTGCATGAGGGCGGTCGAGTCCATGGCCGGCGCGTCGCCCGTGTCGTAACCATCCGCTTTCAAATCGGCCAGCACCTTGGCGATCGACCCAAACACGTTCAGGTAGGCCGCCGTGCCGACGTTGCCCTTGTCGGGCGGGAAGGAGAAGACGGTGATGGCCAGCTTCTTGTCGTGCTTGGGCTTGGTGGCCAGCTTGGCCCAGTTGATGCCCCGGGACACGAGCGCGTCGATGCGGTCAGGCAGCGAGTGCGATTTCCCAGTCGCGCTGTCCCGCCCGGCAAAGACGATCGGCTCCAGCGCGCCGTCCAGCTCCGGCAGGGCGACCTGCAGGGCGACCTGGACCGGGTGGACGCCCAGGTCGGAGCCCTTCCACTCCTCCGTCGTCTGGAAGACGAGGGGCAGGGAGCACAGGTAGGGGACGTTGAGCTTTTTGAGCGCCAACACAGCCTTGGGCGCGTCCTGGCGGGCGGGCCCGCCCACCAGGGCGAATCCCGTCAGGGAGATGACGCACCCGACAAACGCCCGCCCCGTGCCGAGCGGGTCGTAGAAGAAGCGCTTGACGGGCGAGGAAAAGTCGAGGCCGCCCGCAAAGACGGGCACCACCTTGGCGCCGCGCGCTTCCAGGGCAGAGACCACGCCCGAGTAGTGGCCCTCATCGCCCGTCACCAGGTGGGAGCGCTGGAGGACCAGGCCGATGACCGGCGCATCCTCCGCAAAGCTCAGGTCGGCCCGGGTGTCGTACCAGTTGAGGTATTCTTTGAGGTCCTCGTACATGCCGGGCGCAAGCGGGTGCCAGATCCCAATGTCCGGGAAGACCTGGGGGTCGGCGACGGCCATGCCCGCGCCCTTGAGGGCCGGCACGTATTCTTGGGCCACGTTGACGACCAGGTTCTCCAGGTTCTCGGCGTTGCCGCCCAGCCAGTACTGGAGGGAGGTCACAAAGTTGCGGGCGTCCTGGGCCTTCTCGGAGGGCAGGTACTTGAGCACGGTCGGCAGCGTGCGCACCAGTTTCAGCAGGCTCTCCTCGAAGTTGTCGTTCGACTTGCGCTGGGCCTTCATGAACTCGCCGAACGCGCTCTTGGACTGGCCCAGCTGGGCCAGGGAGAACGTGCCCAGCTTGTTGAGGCGCATGACGGCTGGCATCGACGGAAAGATGAGGCAGGCGTCCAGGTTGGCCTCGCGCGCGGGGCCGACTGTCTCGACGATCTTGTCCGCCAGCTCCTCGATGAAGATGAGGGAGCCAACAAAAACGTTGGCAGTCGCCACGTCCGCCTGGAAGGCGGCGTAGGAGACCGGGTCGCGCAGCTCCTCCAGCAAATAGCCGATGATCTCGACGCACATCTGAATGGATGATGATGAGAGCAGGTTGAGGATGCGCTAGGGTAGGTGTTTTTTTCCGAGAGCTTTTTCTCCGATTCGCCGCCCGCGCCCCCGCCCTCTGCCCCTCCTGCCCTTTGACAACTCACCTTGTCATTATTCTTGTTGATGGACTGGACCGCCTGCGTCAGGGCGGACTGGTACTGGGCCTCTAGGACGACGTACACGATCTTGACGACCGTGCGGCCGCGCACGTCGGCGGGGATGACCCGGCGCGACTCCGGGTCGGTCGACGTGAACAGGCCGCCGCCGCCTGTGAAGGGAATGGGGAGGAAGGTAAAATTTAGGCGATGAGAGGGTGGTGTGCGGGTGGTGTGCGCGAGGGAATGCGCCGGTCCGGGCGTGGATAAGGTTGCGGGGCGGATGTGGCGCGCGCGGGCGGCGGGTGAGAGAAGAGGATAAGGGTCGGGTCGACGTGGCAGCCCGTCGCGCGCGTGTTCTGCGCCGGAACGGGTCAGACTCGAGGCGCCAGCCCTCCGTCGCGGGCCACCCGCTCACAGGAACGGTCCTGGGCGGTCCACCCATACCCACCGCAGGGCAGGGCATGTCCTCGCCTAGCCAGGCGTGCACGCCCCTCACCCGCCGAGGGGTGGGAAAGGGGGTGGACGGGGCGTGCATGGGGGCGCGTTTCTTCGTCGCAACCGCTCCGGGCCGGCGGCCGCCAATGGAGGCAGGGGCGCGGTGGGCTGGGACGAGCCGTGCTCCCACTCTGTCGACGCTCCAAGCCTGTGTGACTCTACCAGGGTCACACACGCGGAGTGGTGCGGGCAGAGAGCGGGCGATCACACGGGCAGGTGACGCCGTCTCCCACTGCGAAAGAAAAGCGCTCAGGCCAGCTTCGGGGAACGGCGCCCGCGTTTTTTTTTGTCCAGCACTAGACTTCCATCGTCCCCCCGCGCGCGCACCCCCATCAACCGCCCCCTCCTCCACCCTCCGCTCGACTCACCAACGGCGACACCATCTCCAATTTGTATCTTGACCGGCGATTCATCGTACTCCGTCGACGGCGGCGCGATCGCGCGCGGGGGGGCAAGCGGGCGGGGCGTCGGCAGGGCGACCGGCGCAGCCTTGCCGGCGGCGCGGGCCGAGCCGCCCACGCCGCCGGGGCGGGCCAGGGCGACGGGGCGACCGCCGGATGCCAGCATCCGGGCCTCCATTTGGTGCAGGGTCCTTATGTAGGGGTGGGGCGTGGGTTGTGTGCGGGGCAAGGGTGTCGCGCGGGGGGGGGAAAAGAAGAGTGAAGGAAAAAGTGAGTTGCGTAGATATCCGTTGTCACATGCGGAGGTAGAGCCCGTGATTTTGTCTCGTCCCTCTCTCACATCTCATGTTCCGCCGCCGGGTGGGCGACTACCTGCTCGGCCGCACCCTGGGCGAGGGCACCTCCGCCCGGGTCAAGTACGGCGTCCACGCGGAGACGGGCGCGGAGGTGGCGGTCAAGGTCATTTCCAGAACTGCACTTGCGGCCGCGTCGACCGCGTGCTCGTCCTCCTCGTGGCTGACCCGGGAGATCCGCATCCTGCGCAAGGTCCACCACCCGGCGATAGTGGAGCTGACGGACGTTCTGGCGACCAAGGACAAGGTGTGCGGGTGGAGGATGTGAGCGTGACTCGATTTGCTTGCCCCTGCCGGGGGGCCGAGGAATAACTGACCTCGCCCATCATATGCCATCAACTCTTTTACACGCGCTCCACGCTCCACGCTCCCCTCTCTCCCACCCGCGCACACGTTTCATTAGATCTACCTCGTCATGGAGTACGTGGGCGGGGGCGAGCTGTTTGACCGGGTGGCGGCAGGCGGCCCCCTGCCGGAGGCCGCCGCCCGGCGCCTGGCCGCCCAGCTGGCCGCAGGTTTGGCACACTGCCACGCCCTGGGCGTCTTTCACCGGGACCTGAAACCCGAAAACGTGCTGCTGACCCGGGAGGGCGATGCAAAGCTGTCTGATTTCGGGCTAGGCTACTTGCAAGGCCCCGCAGGCGGGGGTGGGGGAGGCGTCCCTGCAAGCGCCCGGCAGGCGGCCGCGGTGGCGGATGGGGGGCAGCTGGCGGGCGACACGGCCCTCCTCCTCGACACCACCTGCGGCACGCCCGCCTTTGTCGCTCCGGAGGTCCTGCGCCGGGCCGGGTATGCGGGCGGCCCCGCGGACGTCTGGTCGCTGGGGGTGACGCTCTTCGTCGCCCTCACGGGGCGCCTGCCCTTTGACGAGCCCTCCCTGGGCTCCCTGTTCCGCAAGATCTGCGCGGCCGCCTTCACCATCCCGCCCCGCGTCCCGCCCGGGGCGGCCGACCTGCTGCGCCGCATGATCGTGCCCGACCCGGCCGGCCGCCTGACCGCGGCGGAAGTGCTGGCGCATCCCTGGGTGAGTGGGGGAGGAGGCGGGGATGGTGTGGTGGGTGCAGCGCCCACCTCCTCGCTCCCGGCCTCCGCGTCCGCCGCCTCCCTCTCCGACCTACCTGAGGCGCTGGCGGCCCTCAATCCGTACGGCCTGGACGGCATCCCCGCCGCCGCCGGCGGGGTGGAAGGCGGCGGCGAGGGCGAGGACGAGTGGGACGACGGCGACGCGGCGGGCGGCGTCTTCCGCTCGGTGCCGGGCGAGGCGCGGCTGAGCGGGGCGGAAGCAGCCGCCGCGGCCGCCAAGGCCGCTGCCGCGGCGCGGGCGGGCGGTGGAAGTGGTGGTGGGTGGACTGCCCAGCCTGGTCCATCCCCTGCGGGTGGCGGCATGAACGCTTTCACCCTCCTGGCCGCGGCCTTCGACTTGAGCGGGCTGCTAGAAAACGAGGCCGCCCCAGGGGGCGGCGCGCCTGTGGCGGGCCCCCTCGCAGCCTGGCGGGCCACCCAGGCCGGCGGGGGCGGCGCCCAGGCGCCTGTCACCCTCCGCCACACCAGGTTCACTGCCCGGGCCTCTCCTGCCGCCGTGGTGGAGGCGGCGGTCGCGGCGGCGGTCGCCGCGGGCGGCGCTGGCCGCCCTGGGCGGTCCGGCTGGGCTGCCCGCCTTGAATGGCCGGGCCCCCGCTCACCTGGCGGCCGCCTGACCATCCGCGTCGCCGCCGCGGCCCTGAACCCCGGCGCACCGCCCGGCGGCACCCTCATCATCGACGCCCGCCGCGTGCGCGGGGCCGCCGCCGACTTTTATGAGGCCTACCCGCGCCTCCAGGCCGCCATGCTGGGCGCGCTGCGGGGAGGGGGTGAAGGAGAAACCGCCACCACCCCCACGGCCGCCGCAATGGCCGCCGCCGCCGCGTGGCAGGGGGAGGCCGAAGAGGATTCGGAGGACGATGTTCTGTCGCCGCGTGGGAGTAGGGTGGCGCCCGCGATTGACAGTGTGGCAGTGGAGGCAGCGCTGCCAGTGAGATAGAAGAAGAGAACAAGGTATAACACAAAAAATGTTAACATTCAACGGGAGCTGCGCGGGCACGCAGCTCGCCCTCTCACACCCAAAATCTCTCTCACCATCAAACCAATGCTGTCGAACCCCTGCCTCCACCGCCCTCACCACTGGCCCTCCCATCTGCACCACCACCGCCACCACCCCCCACGGCCATCGTCGGCCCGGCCTCCCACACGCCGACCGACCCGTCGTAGGAACCAGAAAAGACGGTCCGCCCGCGGGCGGCCAGCACCCGCACCGCGTCGCCGTGGCCTCCACACACCGGCCCGGGGCGCAGGGTGGCCAGGTCCCACAGGCGGACGGAGGCGTCGTAGGAGCCCGAGGCCAGGACCCCGTCCCCGACTGCTAGGGCGAGCACCGCTTCCGTGTGGCCCGCCAGCACGCGCTCGCACGCCAGCGTGTCGCACCGCCACGCCCGGATGGTGCGATCCCACGACCCGGAGAAGAGCAAGGAACGAGACCCGCCGGCCGCGGAGGGCGAGGCGCCCGGGCGGCCGGCTGGGCCCGCTGCCAGGACGCGGACATTGTCGTCATGGCCCGCCAGGGTGGCCACGCAGCGCAGGCCCCGCACGTCCCACGCCCGTATGGTCGCGTCGTCCGACCCGGAAAAGACGAGGGACCCGCCGCCGTCGCCGGCGGTCGGGGCTGCGGCGGCCAGGGCGCGCACGGCGGAGGCGTGGCCGGTTAGGACGGCCGCGCAGGCGGGGCCGCCCAAGCCGGCGCCGCCCGTCGGCGCGCGCGCGTCCCACGCCCGCACACTGCCGTCGTACGAGCCCGAGAAGATGAGACCGCCCGCGCCGGCGGCCAGCGTGCGGACGGGCCCCGTGTGCCCGACCAGGGTGGCGATGCAGGCCCCCGTCGCCGGGTCCCACACGCGGACGGTCGAGTCGTAGGACGCCGAGAAGAGGCGGCCCCCCGCGGGCGAGGACGACGGCCCCAGCAACAGCGCCCGCACCGCGTCCGTGTGGCCGGTCAAACTGGCCGCCCGCGCCAGGCGGGCCAGGGACCAGGCCCGGATGGTGTGGTCATAAGACCCCGAGAACAGGGCGCCCCCGCCGGCGCACCCGCCCAAACCGTCGGCGGGCGTGGTGGCGGTCGCGGCGGCCGCCCCATCCTCGCCTGCAGGCGTGCCCGCCATGGACGCCGTCGCCAGGCACAGGACCGGCCGGGCGTGGCCTTCCAGCACCGCCTCGCACCGCCGAGAAGCGACGTCCCACACCCGTACTGTCCGGTCAGCGGAGGCCGAGAACAGGCGGCCCGCGGGGCCGGCCCCTGGGCCGCCCCCGTCTGCAGGCGCGTCCACCGCCCACACTATCTCGTCGTGGCCGTGCAGGATGGAGGGCAGCGGGGCGGGCGGGAGGGAAGGGGAGTCGGTGGTGGTCGCCGCGTCGCCTGATGGTGTGGAGGAGGCAACAGCGGCGGCGAGAGCAGCGGCGGCGGCCGCCCGGGCGGCCGCCCGCCCGCCACCACCCCCGCTCGGCGCACCGCCGCTGCCACCCTTGAACAACGTCGCCGCGTTGGTCCGGGGCGCCCCGTCCGGCCGGGCAGGCACCGCCCGCCCCACCCCCGCCGCCCACTCACCCACCGCGTCCCGCAACGCGAAGTTGGGCGTCAGCTCCAGGTGGCGCAGGCGGGCGCCTGTCACAGGGCACGTCCCGTGCCCCTGGGCCAGCCAGCGCTCGATGCAGGGCCGGTCATATGTGTGGCCCGTCGCCACCATGACCGGGTCGGCCATGAGCTCCATAGAGATAGGACAGTAGAAGGAGGCCGGGGCGCGGGGTTGAGGAGCGGGCGGCGGCTGGGAGGACGCGTCAGCAGGCGGCGGGAGGGGCAGGGTGGCGGTCGTCGCGGCATCGGGCGGCGGCGGGGTTGGCTGCACGCTCGCATCCGCGGCCGCGTCCGGCGGTCCGGCCTCGGTCCGGCCTGACACGGTACAGGCTCGGCGGCGGCTGCTGCTGCGAAGAGGAGAAAGAGAGGTTGCGTGCGTGTGAGCACGGCGCGGTGAGCGAATAGAAAACGAAACGCCAGCAGCTGACGCTGGCGGCGAGCAAAAAAAAAACCGGCCGGCTCTCGCCTGGACAAATGGGGGGCCGTGCCACAGGCAGGCTCGCGAGAAACCTCAATTCCTCACACCCCTCACCGCGCGGGGTCAGTGCCCCCCCCTGTGCCAGCGCACGGCCTCAATGCGAGACACGGGAGCGATGGCATGCGAGGGAGCAAAGGAGGTCTCTCACACTCGTTGTTGGCAAAGTTTTTTTTGCCCCGCCCCCGCCGTCGCCTCCTCTCCATCCGTTCTCACCTCTCCCCTCCTGCCTCGCCCGCCTCGCTGGTGGACCGGTTCAGGAGGGCGCGTAGGCGGGACTTCATCGCGCGGGCTCTGCGGGCTCTTGCGGCGAGGTTTTGAGCGTGTGGCGACGCGAGACGCGCGGGTGTGAAAAAAACACACACCGGCGTCGAATAGGGTGCGCAGCGAGAGGGGCAGCAACCCTCACTCAGTCTGAATTCTCCTGCCCGCAACTGAAGTCGCTCTCTCGGCTAGGGTAGCGCGCACACACACATACCCTCCCTCCGCACGCACACACTCACGCATGGCCCGCGGCTCGGGCGGCGGCGACCGCCGCCAACAGCAGCTCTGCGGCGGCGGCGGCGGCACCACACCGCAACAAGCCGCCGGGAGCGGGCCGTCCTACATTCTGGACCGCCACCTCCTGCCCCGGGTGCAGGCGCTGAGCCTGGTGCGTTTTTGGAGGCGGGTTGTGTGGTGGTGACATGTTCCATCGCGCGTGATTTTGTGGGGAGAGAAGGGGTGGGAGGGAGAGGACGTCGGGCCGGGGCGCGCGAAACAAAACTGCTCCCGCATGCGCCCCTAGTAGACCCGACCAAACCAACTCTCTCTCATCTTCCACTCCAGTCCTCTCCCGCCACCATCGCCGCCGGCCCCGCCTCCGTCGCGTCCGCCCTGCGCGCGGCCCACCCGGAGTACCGGCGCCGCAAGGAAGCCATCTTCCACAAGATGGTGGCGCGGGCGCTGGCGGTGGTCGTGAGCGCGGCGGCGAGTGGTGGTGGTGAGAGTGGTGCAGCACCCGCCTCCTCCTCCGAGTTCGACTCTGACGACGACGCGTCCTCTGACGGCGACGACGACGACAGCTCTGACGGCGGGTCCTCTTCCTCCGATGTGGAGGAGAAGGGCGGCGGCGCGGATGCCGCCCTGGACGCGGAGGAACGGGGGGTCATGGGTGAGGAGGCGGGTGGAAACACCATGGCGGCGCCGCCAACAGCTGCTGCTGACGCCGGCCCCAACGCGGCCATGCTGCGCATGTACGCGACAGCGGCAGCGGCGGAGGAAGCGCCTGACGTTGTTACTCCCTCCCTGGTGGCCCCCGGCGCGGCCTTTGCGCCGCCCGCTGCCGTCGCGGCCGCGGCCGCGCGCGCGCTGGTGGCAGAAGCGGCAGCCGCGGCCGTGCCTGCTCCCGCTCCCGCCCCCGCGCCAGCAGCCCCACCCACCCGTCACCCGGGCGCGCCACCCCCTGCCAAGCGCGTGCGGACACTGGCCGGCGCTGTGGCTGGCACCACCCGCCGCACCCCACCCCCACCACCCTCGGCCCGCCGCGCCGGTGGCCCCCCGCCTCCCCCTTCCTCCTTCACCGCCTCACCCCCTCGCCCCATCACGTACGCACTCCTGGGTGGCATGGAGGCCGTGCTCGCCCAGGTGCGGGAGTGCGTGGAATACCCGCTGGCCCACCCAGAAGTCTACGCCTGGCTGGGGGTGCACCCGCCGCGGGGCGTCCTCCTCCACGGCCCGCCGGGGTGCGGCAAGACGGCCTTAGCGCACGCCATCGCGAACGAGGCGGGCGTGCCCTTCTTCGCCATCTCCGCCCCTGAGATCGTGGCGGGCGTGTCCGGCGAGTCGGAGGCCAAACTGCGCGACCTGTTTGCGTCGGCCGCCGCCGTCGCGCCGGCCATCATCTTCATCGACGAGGTCGACGCCATCGCGCCCAAGCGGGAAGCCGCCCAGCGGGAGATGGAGCGCCGCATTGTGGCCCAGCTGCTGACGTGCATGGACGACCTGGCGGCGGGCGCGGAGAGCGCGTGTGGCGACCAAGATGGCGTCGGAGGAGAGGGAAAGGCTGATGGAGATGATCAAGTTGACTGGGCAGCGCACGCGGCCGGCACTGAAGCCCGCCGCCGCCACGTCGTCGTCATCGGGGCCACCAACCGGCCGGACGCCATCGACCCCGCCCTGCGCCGGGCGGGGCGGTTCGACCGGGAGCTCGCCCTGGGCGTGCCCTCCCTGGAAGGGCGGGCCGCCATCTTGAAGGTGGTGACGGCCGGCCTGCGCCTGGGCGGCGCGCTCGATTTGGGCGCCGTCGCCGCCCGCACGCCGGGGTTTGTGGGCGCCGACCTGGCGGCCCTGGCTAAAGAAGCGGCGGCGGGAGCGGTCACCCGCATCTTCCAACAGACGGAGCAGGGGGTGGAGGGGGAGGACAAGGCGGGAGGAGGAGAGGACACCGAGATGGCTGAAGTGGGCGCGGTAGCGCCCGCCACGCCAAGCACGGCCATCGCCACCACCACCGCCCCCACGCCGCCCGCTCCCCCTCCTCCCCGCCTCCGCGCCGGCCCTCTCACCCCCTCTGAACTATCCGGCCTTGCCATCACGCCCGCCGACTTTGAGGGCGCCCTGACCCGGGTCCAGCCGTCCGTGCGGCGGGAGGGCTTTGCGAGCGCGCCCGCTGCGACCTGGGCCGACGTGGGCGCGCTGGGCAGCATCCGAGAAGAGTTGGAATTCGCGGTCACCCGCCCCATCCAGGACCCGGCCCGCTTCGCGGCCCTGGGCCTGGCCGCCCCGACGGGCGTCCTCCTGTACGGCCCGCCCGGGTGTGGCAAGACCCTGCTCGCCCGGGCGGTCGCGGCCGAGTCGGGCGCAAACTTTGTTTCCATCAAAGGCCCGGAACTGCTCAACAAGTGGGTGGGCGAGTCCGAGGCCGCCGTCCGCCGCCTGTTTGCCCGGGCCCGGGCGGCCGCGCCGTGCGTGGTGTTCTTTGACGAGCTGGACGCGCTGGCGCCCCGGCGGGGGGGGGGCGGGGAGGAGGGCGGGAGCGGAGGCCAGGCAGCGGAGCGCGTCGTCAACCAGCTGCTGACCGAGTTGGATGGCTTGGACGGGCGGGGCCGGGTCTTCGTGGTCGGCGCCACCAACCGGCCGGACATCATTGACCCGGCCTTGCTGCGCCCGGGGCGCCTGGACAAGGCGCTGTACGTGCCGCTGCCCCCACCGGCGGGGCGGGCCGACATCATCCGCACGCTCCTCCGCAAGACCCCTCTGTCCCCAGGCGCGGGGGCCGCGGCGGAAGCGGTGGCGGCGTCGCCGTCCTGCGACGGCTTCTCGGGCGCCGACCTGGCGGCCCTGGTCCGGGAGGCCGCCGTGGCGGCCCTGCGGGAGGACGTGGCCGCGGAGCGAGCCGAAGTGGAGGCGGCGGGCGGAGATGGGGCCGGCGTGGGCGCGGGCCCCGGCGCGCGGCCGTCCCTGGACGCGGCGGCCACGGCCGTGCGCGCCCCGCCCCGCCCGCCGCCGGCCGTGTCCGCCACCCACTTCACGGCCGCCCTGGCGTGCGTCGTGCCGTCCGTATCCAAGCGGGACCAGCGGACGTATGATGCGCTGCGGCGGCGGCTAGGGGCGGCCCGCCCGCGCTTGGTCGCGCCGGTCGAGGAAAATGGTGGGGCTTCTGCTGCCCCGCCGCCGCCTCCTCCTTCTTCCGACCCCGTCCCGGAGCTGGCTTGAGAGCTTGTGAAAGCGCGAGACTTGTAAATTTGGAGAACTGGACTGAGAATGAATGTGTGACAACGCGGAGAAAACCAAACCACCCCCCACCGCTAGTCTCCCCGCCGCAGCCGGCGTGGCGCCCCCGCCGCCACCCCTTCATTCCCATCACCAGCAGCCGGACCCAGCGGATCCCGCACGGGCGCCACGGTCGGTGGGTGCGGCAGGACCCGCCCGGCCGCGGCCGATAGGGAGGCGGCCGCGGCCGACGCGTCCTCCAAGCGGGCGTACGCGTTGAGGGCGCCCATGAAAAAGGGGCGGACCGCGTTGATCTCCATGGGCGAGATGTGGGTGAGCTTGACGGCCATGGACCCTTTGAGAGCGGCCAGGCCATCCCGCAGCTTGGCGAAGCGGGCCCGGCGCAGGGCTTCCAGGCCCGCCCGGACGTCGTCGTAGGCGCCCGGGTCAAAATCCTCGCGTGCGTGGGTGAGCAGCTGGCGCCCGACCTCCAGGTAGGTGGGCGGGACGGGCTCAAAGCCCGCGGAGGAGCCCCGTTCGGAGGCTTCAATGGATGCCAGGGCGTCCACGGTCAGCCAGGCGGGAGGGACGATGCGGGCCCGGTGCATGGAGCGCAGGGCCAGGGCGGCCCAGAGCGGGACGTCGGCGGGCGTGTTGGCGCGCAGGGGGCCGAACTCGCCGGCCAGGCAGGCCAGGCGGCCGCCGGGCGCGACGCCGGGGACGTGCGAGCCGCTGGTGGTGGGCAGCGTGAAGTTGGGGATGATGGTGACGAGCGTGTCCTCGGCCAGGAAGGTCATCTAAAAAAAAATGGAGAGTGGAAGGGGGAGAGGGTTGAGAAGGGCGGGCTGATGCGGCGCGGCGCTCGTTTTTTCGAGCAGCTCATCGTGTGTCTGGGCGTGCGCCGTGCGCTGCCTCCCACCCTGGCCCCGCCCCTTCTGATCCCATCTACGGGAAGCTCAACTCCTGCACTCCACCCCCCGCCATTCAAATCTAGCAATTGACCGCCTCCCTCTCTCACCTCCTCCGGCGTGAAGGTCGGCCCCTCGGACCAGAGCGCTGAGGTTGACATTTTGCTACAAGAGCGCGGGCACAAACGCCTCCTTCAGGCACGGCAACGGACTCCTGTTGCAGGAGTGGCGTACGCCCCTCTAGAGCACGCGCCGCTGTGTGTGAGTATGAGTGTGCGTGGACGCGCGGCCAGGGAGCAGGCGCGCGGTTTTCTATTAAACAGAATGGGCACGCCGCTCACTCTCTCTCTTCTCTCACTCTTTTATTTCGCACGGGTGGCTGCGAGCGGGCACAAGCACACACACAACCCTCCCGCACCTCTCACCCAGGCACTCCCAGTCCTGGTACTCCCACGACCCGCGGGTCTCCCCGTGTGTGTATGAGAGCGCGCGCGCTCTTAAAAAAAACTCTCCCCCTCGACAGCCGAAGCCCGCTTGAACACTCAGCATGGCCGGTGGCGGCCGTGGAGGCTCTGACACGCCCGCATTTTCCGGTCGGGGTGGGGGCGCATTTCGATCCCTGGGCGCGAGCGGGTCCGACGCAGGTCGTGGGCGGTGAGTGGAAGGAGAGAGAAGGGGGCAGGGGAGAGCGCGCCGACGGCGCGCTTCCCTGTGCTCTCTGCGCGCGCCCGGGGGGGCGGGGGGGCTAGCCAGCCCATCTCCCGCGCCTCCTTTTCGTCTCAGCCGGTGGAGCGTTAAGCTCACCGCATCGCTGGGGCGTCAGCACCGCAATTGAACCCACCGCACTCACACACTTCTCTTCTCTTTTCTCCCATCAAATTGACGCACACAGCGGCCGTGGGCGTGGCCGAGGCGGTGGCCGCGGCGGCGGCGACGGTGGCGGCGGTGGCGGCGGCGGCGGTAACTTCTTTGGCAATCGGGGCGCCGGCGAGGATGCCCGGGCAATGGTGAGCAAGGGAGGCGGTGAGAGAGAGGCGCGGGAAGGCGAGCAGCGGGGCAGCGTTTTTTTTTGAACGCGGCGGTTGACGCTGGGGGCACCCCCAACCTCACCCTCCCTTATTTTTTTCTCCATTTTCTCTCCACCTTCTCTCTCCAAAGGAACGCGTCGAGGACGACCCGGAACTGGAGGCCGCCCTCGGCTTTCCGGCCTTCACGGACGGCGAGGACCGGACGGGCTGGTTGCTCAACGTGAACGCGACATCGATCGCGGACCGGGAGGCCGGGCGGACTGTCTCGGCCGTCAACTGCTGCTTCGCCTGCCAGGACGGGAGCGCGTTCAAGGCCCAAGTCCCTTTCTCGCCCTACATGTACCTGGTTGTCGCGCCCGGGCGGGAGGGCGAGGTGGACGCCTACCTGCGCCGCCGCCACGGGCCGGCCGTCCGGAGCACGGAGGCCGTGCGGCGGGAGGACCTCGACCTGCGCAATCACCTGTCCGGGTTGAAACGGACCCTGTTGAAGGTCTCCTTCTGGCTGCAGACGGGGCTCCAAGACGTCCGCCGGGACATGCTGCAGGCCGCCCGCCGGAACAAGGCCCGGGCGGCCCGGGGCCACGGCGCGGACGGGGCGGGTGGTGGGGGTGGAGGGGGTGGGGGCGGCGCTGGTGGCCCTGGTCGCCCGGGCGCCGGCCGCCCCGGCACCGGTCCGCCCGGCCTGGTCCCGGCCGCCCCCTCCGGCGACAGCGCCCTCATTGCGGCCGCTCTGGGCGGCGGCGAGGACGAGGAGGGCGGCAAGGGTGGCGGCCCACCCCGCGGGTCGGCGGCCGCCCCGTCCACGGGCGACGCCCTCTCCGCCGTCCTGGACGTGCGGGAGCACGACGTCCCCTACCACGTCCGCTTCCTCATCGACGCGGGCGTCCGGTGCGGGCACTGGTACCGGGTGCGCGCCCGGGGCGGGTCCGTGGCCCTGACCCCGCGCCCGGACCTCCTGGCCCGGGCGGAGGTTCGGGTGTGCGCGTTTGACATCGAGACCACCAAGCTGCCGCTCCAATTCCCCAACGCGGCCTACGACCAGGTCTTCATGATCTCCTACATGCTGGACAAGGCGGGCTTCCTGATCGTGAATCGCGAGGTCGTGGCGGAGGACGTGTCAGACTTCGAGTACTCGCCCAAACCCGAGTTTGCGGGGCCCTTCACTGTCATCAACGTCCCCGATGAGCGCGCTTTGATTCGCCACTTTTTCGACCACATGCGGGCGGCCCGGCCGGGCGTCTACGTCACCTACAACGGCGACTGGTTCGACTTCCCTTTCCTGGCCGCCCGGGCGGCGGTGCACGGCCTGGACCTGGGCGACGAGATCGGGTTCAAGGCGGTCTCGCGCGGGACCGCCAACGGGTTTGCCGACCGGGGCGGCGGGCCCGGGACAGCGGAGGCTGCCAACGCCAACGCCAACGCGTCCGTGCCCGCCCCGTCCGGCGGCGACGGCTCCGCCCCACCCGACTCCACCTCCGCCACCGCCTCCGTCGCGGCGGTGGGCGGCGGCGGGGAGTGGCTGTCCCGGACGGCCGTCCACATGGACTGCCTGCACTGGGTGAACCGGGATTCCTACCTGCCCCAGGGTTCGCGCGGCCTGAAGGCCGTGACGAAAGCGAAGCTGGGCTACGACCCGGTCGAGGTGGACCCGGAGGACATGCTGCGGTATGCGGCGGAGCAGCCGCAGGCCATGGCGGCCTACTCGGTCTCTGACGCGGTCTCCACGTACTACCTGTACATGACCTACATCCACCCCTTCATCTTCTCGCTGGCGACCATCATTCCCATGCCGCCGGACGAGGTCCTACGCAAAGGCTCGGGCACCCTGTGCGAGCTCCTGCTGATGGTGCGGGCGTACGAGGCGAGCGTGGTCGCCCCCAACAAGCACCAGGCCCCGGCGGAGGCGTCCTTCCGGGGGCGGCCCCTGGAGGCGGAGACCTACATCGGCGGCAAGGTCGAGGCCCTGGAATCGGGAGTCTTCCGGGCGGACCTCCCGACCCGCTTCGCCTGCGACCCGGCCGCCTACCAGGGCCTGCTGGACTCCCTGGACGCCGACCTAGCGTACGCCCTGGAGACGGACGCCAAGACCCCGCTGGCCACGGTCACCAATTTCGCGGAGGTCAAAGCGACCGTGGCGGCCACGCTGGGCGCGCTGCGCGATGCGCCGGTGCGGGAAGAACCGCCCCTCATTTATCACCTGGACGTCGCCGCCATGTACCCCAACATCATTCTGACCAACCGCCTGCAGCCATCCGCCATCGTCACGGACGAGGACTGCGCGGCCTGCGACTTCAACCGCCCCGGCAAGACGTGCCTGCGCCCGATGGAGTGGGTGTGGCGGGGCGAGACTTTCACCGCCTCGATGGCCGAGTATCGGTCCCTCAAAGCCCAGCTGGAGGCGGAAACCTTTGCGCCACCGCCCGGGTCGGCGCCCGGCGCGCCGGGGCGGCCCTTCTACGCCCTGCCCCCCGAGGAGCGGGCCCGCATGCTGAAGGACCGCCTGAAAGCCTACTGCCAGCGCGTGTACAAGCGCGTCCTGGACAAACCGGTCGCAGAGGTCCGCACCGCCGGCGTGTGCATGCGGGAGAACGACTTCTACGTCGGCACCGTCCGCGCCTTCCGGGACCGGCGGTACGAGTACAAGGCCCTGAACAAGATATGGAAGGGCAAGCTGGACGGCGCCCGGGCGGGCGGGGATGCCCTGGGCGCGGCGGCCGCGGCCGACATGGTCGTCCTGTACGACTCCCTCCAGCTCGCGCACAAGTGCATTTTGAACTCCTTCTACGGCTACGTCATGCGCCGGGGCGCGCGCTGGTACTCCATGGAGATGGCGGGCGTGGTCACCTACACTGGTGCCCAGATCATCCAGCGCGCCAACGCCCTCATCACCAAGCTGGGCGTGCCCCTGGAGCTGGACACCGACGGGATCTGGTGCTGCCTACCAGGCTCGTTTCCTGAGGACCTGGAGTTCATGGTGGCCGGCTCGCCCAAGCCCGTCCGGGTCTCCTATCCGTGCGCCGTCCTCAACGTCATGGTCGCCCGCCACAACACCAACAACCAGTACGCGAGCCTGGTGGAGAAAGTGGATGGGGCCGGGCGGACCGTGCGCACGTACGAGACGTCTGCCCAGATGAGCATCGAGTTTGAGGTCGACGGGCCGTATCGGGCCATGATTTTGCCCGCCTCAAAAGAGGAGGGCCGCCTCATCAAGAAGCGGTACGCCGTCTTCAACCACGACGGATCGTTGGCTGAGCTGAAGGGCTTTGAGCTGAAGCGGCGGGGCGAGCTCAAGCTGGTGAAAGCCTTCCAGGCGGAAGTCTTCTCCAAATTCCTGGAGGGGGCGACCCTTGCGGCCTGCTACGCCGCGGTCGGCGGCGTCGCCGACCGGTGGCTGGACCTGCTCGATACCCAGGGCGCGGGCCTACCGGATGAGGAACTGATCTCCTACATTTCGGAGGCGACCGTCATGAGCAAAGCCCTGCCCGAGTATGAGGGCCGCAAGTCGTGCGCGCTGACGACCGCCCGCCGCCTGGCCCAGTTCCTGGGGGACGGCCGCATCCGGGACAAAGGCCTGGTCTGCAATTACATTGTTTCCGCCCGCCCCCTGGGCGCGCCGACCTCCGAGCGGGCCGTCCCCGTCGCCGTCTTCGCGACCGAGCCCGCCGTCGCCCGGGCGTACCTGCGCCGCTGGTGTGGGGAGTTTGCCGACGGGCGGGATCCCTCTGAGCCGCCCGACGTGCGGGCGGTCGTGGACTGGGCGTACTACAAAGAGCGGCTGGCGGGGACGATCCAGAAGATTGTGACCATCCCGGCCGCCATGCAGCGCCTGCCCAACCCGGTCCCCCGCGTCCGCCACCCGGACTGGCTGCACAAGCGGGTCCGGGAAAAGGATGCCAAGGTGAAACAGCGCCGCCTGGACGGCTTCGTGACGGCGACGGCGC
>Ga0315287_10000332_pt1 | contig 41026 bp, 36 predicted proteins | sample YL17G11_0_MG_FD_205037 | JGI IMG/M metagenome (GOLD analysis project Ga0315287, IMG submission 205037) | Sediment microbial communities from Yellowstone Lake, YNP, Wyoming, USA - YL17G11_0 | ecosystem: Environmental > Aquatic > Freshwater > Lake > Sediment | place: USA: Wyoming | collected...
ACCCCCGCGCCGCCCCTATCCGCCCCCGCGCGGGGCGGGGGGGCCCGGGCCGCCGCGCGCCGCCCCCCACCCCCACGGTCCCCCCCCCCCTTCCCCCCCCCCTCACGCGCGCGGCAGGGGCGCGGTCGCCCCCCGCAGCCACTCCTTGACGGCCGCGTCGGCGACCCGCGGCGCGATGGTTTCCCACACGGTCGCGTGGTACGCGTCGACCCACGCGACCTCCGCCGCCGACAGCGCGCCGACGTCGATGAGCTTGGCCTGCAGCGGGGCCAGGGTGAGCGGCCGGAATTTAAAGAATTTAGACCCCCCAAACGCGTGCGCCGTGTCGGCGCGCTCGATCGACACGAGGTTTTCGATGCGCACCCCGAACGCGCCCTCCTCGTAATACCCCGGCTCGATGGACACGATCATGCCCTCCTCGAGCGGGGCGTGGACGTGGAGCCGGGTCGAGATCGAGTGCGGCCCCTCGTGCACGCAGAGCGCGGCGCCGACGCCGTGCCCGGTGCCGTGCCGGTAGTTGAGCCCCGCCGCCCACAGCGGCAGGCGGGCCAGGGCGTCCAGGGCGAGTCCGGGCGTGCCCTCGGGGAAGACGCAGGTGGCGAGCGCGATGTGGCCGCGGAGGACGCGCGTAAACGCGTCGCGCACTTGCTCGCCCGGCTTCCCGAGGTGCACCGTGCGCGTCACGTCGGTCGTGCCGCACTCGTACTGGCCCCCGGAGTCGATGAGGAGCATGGAGGTCGCCGTCGCGGCCGCGGCGGTCGCGGGGTCGGCGCGGTAGTGGATGACCGCGCCGTTGCCGTCGGCGCCCGCGATCGTCGGGAACGAGGGCTCGATGAAGCCGGGCTGCGCCGCGCGCGCCCCCGTGAAGATGTCGTCCACGGTCACCTCGTTGACCGGCTCCCCCGCCGCCGCGCGCGCGTCGATCCACGCGAGCGCGGTCGCGAGCGCGACCCCGTCGCGCGCGTGCGCTTCGTCCATGCCCGCCAGCTCGGCCTCGTTCTTAATCGCTTTGAACGCGGTGATCGGGGACGGCTTCTCGACCAGGGGCTTGGCGGGAGGGGGAGCGCCCGCGCCCTTTGCCGCCGCGCGCCTCCGTTTTTTGCCGCCCGGCGCCCACGCCTCGCGCGCGGCCACGGCCAGGGCGTGCGACACCTTGGTGGGGTCGGCCCACAGGCGCACGCCCGAGGCGGCGGCGGCGGCGACGTCGGCCGCGACCCGGCCGTACGGCGCGGTGGCTACCCCCGCCTCGGCCAGCGCGGCCGCGGCCTCGGGAGTCAGCCGCGCCGCGTCCACGTACAGGGTGGCGGCGTCGGCGGTGACCACGGCGTAGGCGCGGAAGACGGGGTTGAACTCGACGTCGCCGCCGCGCAGGTTGAACAACCACGCCACCTCGTCCAGCGCGGTCGCCACGACGCCGCCCGCGCCCGCGGCCACGGCGGCGGCGCGCAGGCGGGCCAGCTTGTCGGGGACGGGCTCCCCGGCCCACGTCAAAGGATGGACGCGCACGGGCGCGGTCGGCGGCGGCGGCCGCGCCGCGCCCCACACGGCGTCGACCAGGTTGCCGTCAGCCACGAGGGGGACGAGCGAGGCGCCGGCGTCGGCCAGGGTGGCCGCGAGCGCCGCCGCGGCCGCCGCGGTGTGGCACCACGGGTCGACCCCGACCCGCCCCCCCGCGCCCACCGCGCCCGCCAGCCAGTCGCCCGGCTCCGCGACGCCGGGGGTGCCGGCCCGCATGAGGGTCCACCCGGGGCCGAGCTGGGCCTCGGCCTGCAGAAAGTAGCGGCCGTCGGTCCAGAGCAGGGCGTCGTCCGCGGTGACCACCGCGGTGCCCGCCGACCCCGTGAACGCGGTGAGGAACTCGCGGCGCGCGTCGCACGCGGGGGGGTACTCGGACTGGGGAGGGGGGAGGAGGGGGGGGTTGGCGCGCGCGCGGCGCGCTCGCGCTTCCTCCCACCAACGCCCCCTTGTCCCTCCCCCTCCCTCCTCCCCGTACCATGTGCGGGTCTTCCGTCGGCACGATGTATGCGTCCACGCCCGCGCCGCCGTCGGCGGCCGCCATCGCGGCCCGCAGCGCGGCCAGGCGCGGGCAGGGGGGCGCCGCCGCGGGGGCAGCGGCTTCCGTGGGGGTGCCCATGATCGCGGACGCGACCAGGGAGCGCCGGGGAAGGGGCGGGAGGGTGCAGAAGAGGGGCTGGGGAGGGGGAGGGCGCGCGTCGGCGTTGGGCCCCACTCGCGACTCGGCCAGCGTCCGCCCGCGCGACGGCTCGATGCAGCGCACGCCATCGCGCGCGCTGGGGAGCCGCCCGCCCACCCTCTCACCTCACGGATCGCGCGCCGCGCTTGCTCGCCCTGCCGGCTCGCCCGGGGCGCGGCGGTGTGCAGCAGGGCCCGGGACAGGCGCGCGGTGCTGCACCGCATCAAGCGGCGGGGCGAGGGCGGGGCGTGTGTGTGTGTGGGGGCGACGCGTCGCGCGCTCCCCACTCTCGCGCCGCTCCCACCGTCCGCCCACGCCATGGCGGCCCCGCTGCTGAGCGAGGCCGAGGCCGAAGTGTACGACCGCCAGCTGCGCGTGTGGGGCGTCGAGGGGCAGCAGCGGTGAGAGGAGGGAGGGGGGGGGAGGGGGGCGTGGTTTTTGGGCGCGCGCGCTCGTGGCGGTGCCGCACGACATGGACGGTGCTGCCAGAATCTGGCGCGGGCGCGCGCGGTGCCGGCGCGCCGCGCGCCGCAATGCAGACGCCCTCCACCCCCGCTCCCCCTCTCGTCCAGCCTGTCCCAGGCGCGCGTCGTCATCTTCGGGTCGGCCTGCCTGGCGGCCGAGGTGCGGAGGGAAGGGTGGGTGGGAAGGGTGCACGCGGCGACGCGCGGCGCGCGACTCACCCCTCCTCCTTGTCCCCTCTTGCTCCGCCTTCCAGGTCGCCAAAAACCTGGCCCTCGCCGGCGTCGGCCGCCTGGAACTGATCGACGACGGCGCCGCGCTGCCGGCCGCCGGCGGCGGCGACCCGGTCGCGGCGGCGGGCGGCAATTTTTTGGTGGCCGCCACTCCCGAGCCGCCCGCGCCCGGGTCGAGGTGCGCATGGCGTAGTGGTGGGGTGGGGCGTGCAGCCGCGCGTGGGGCGTCCAGGGCCCCTGCGAGCGCGCTCGGCCGACCCGTGTCTCCGCTCGCCGCCCTCCCCAGCGTCGCCGCGGCCGCCGCGGCCGCCCTGCGCGACATGAACCCCCACGTCACCGTGACCGTCCTGCCGTCGCCCGCGGTGGAACCGCCCGCCCTGGCCGCCCTGCTCCGCGGCGCGGCCGCCGTCGTCGTCGCGGGCGGCCCGACGCCGGCCACCCCGTTCGCCCTCGCTGTCGACGCCGCCGCCGCCGACGCGGGCGCCGCATTTTTCTGGGGCGGCGTGCGCGGCGGGGCCGGGTGGTGCTTCCTGAACGCGCACTCGCACTCGTGGGCGCCGGGGGCGGGCGAGGGCGGCGTGGCGGGAGGGGCCGCCGCCGGCGCCCCCACCCACCCACCCACCCTCCACCACGCCCGCTACGCCCCCCTGGAGCGCGCCCTGCGCCACACCTGGGCCGGCCTCCACCCGCGGCGCACGCACGGCCTGGCGTACGCGTTGAGGGCCGTCGCCGATTTCGAGGTGCACGCGCACGCCGCCCCGACGCCGTCGGACCTGGCCGCCGTCATCGACCGGGGACACGCGCTGGCCGCCGCGGACGGGGTGGCGCCGCACTCGCTCTCCCGCTTTGTCGACGACGGCTCCCTCGCCGCGTTCGTGGCCGCGACCGGCGAGCACCCCGCCGCCGCCGCCGTCGTGGGCGGAACCCTGGCCGGGGAGGCGGTCAAGGTGGTGACGCGCGTGGGCAAGCCCCTGGACAACCTGTTTCTCTTTTCCATGTCGGACGGCCGCGGCGTGGTGGAGCGCCTCGGGGAGCCGCCCGCGCCGGCCGGGGACGGGGTCGTGGAGGTGGAAAGCGTCGTTGTGTGAAAGGAGGGGCGGAGAGCGGGCTGTCGCGGGGGGTGGAGGGTGGTCGGGGCGCGGACAGAGAGCGACACCCGTTGCAGACCCCTCCTCCCCCTCCTCTGCCCTAAAACGCGGCCTCCACGCACCCGCACGCGTCGCACGCGACGAAGAGGGTGCCGCCCGCCGCGACCCGCGGCGGCGGGCCCACGCCGCACCCGCGCGCCGCGTGCGCGGCTTCCGCGGCCGCGATGCCCGCCGCCACCGCCGCCGGCGTGGCGGCCAGGCCGGGCGCGAGGCGGGTCAGGCGCAGGCCGCACGCGCGGCAGGCGAGGCCGGGGGTTGACGCGGCGGTCGCCGCAGCCAACCCCCCCTCAACGCCACAAAGCGGGCACGCGCCCGCCGCCACGGCGGCGACCGGGACGTGTGGGGGGGGGGGGGCGGCGCCAGGGTCGCCCAGTCCGGCGGCGAGGGCGGCCAGGGCGGCCGCGTCGGCCGCGTCGGCCGCGTCTGCTTCAGCCACCAACGCGGCCTCCGCCTCTTCCACCAGCTCCTCCTCCCACCGCGTCCACAGCTCAATCTCGGCGTCTTCCGCATGGTGGGTGGCCGACGGCGGGCGGTGAGCGGCCGCCGCGGCGGCCGCCGCGCCGCGCGCGCTCGCGCCCGCCGCGCGCGCCGCGCGCGCGGCGGCCAGGACCGCGTCCCGGGCGGACGACCGCGCGGCGGCCGCGGCCTCGGTCGCGGCCTCCAGGCGGGCGGCGCGCCGGGCGGACGCGGGGGGGGGGGCGCCGGGGTCGGGCGCGCGCGGGTGCATGCCCTCTCCCCCTCACTCGACCGCGAAGCCTTCCGCGCGCAGGCACACTTTGTGGGCTTCGATCAGGGCGGCGCACGCGGGCGCCTCGGGGCCTGAGAGAAGAGAGACAGTGTCAAGTGGGGAGGGGGGCGGTGGCCCCTTGCCTCCCCCCTCCCCTCCTCCTCTCGCCCTACCGTGGGTCGCCACGCACTCGTCCCTCACTTTCTGGCGTGGGGAGGCGGGGGGAGCGCGTCGGAGGGCGCCGGCCAGCGTGCCTCCCACGCTTTCCCTCCTCCCTCTCGCACCTTGGTCTCCGGGCACGCGCAGCAGATCTTCTTTTTGGGCGCGGGCGGCGACGCGCCGGACGACGGCGGCTGCGGCGGCGGCGGGGCCATCGAGGGGGTGTGGCCACTCGGCAGCGGCGCCGCGCCCACAGCCGCCTTCTGCCGCCGCCCAGCCGCGCGCCGCCGCTCGAGCCCGCGGCGCTCGACCGCGCGCCGCCCCAGCCGCCGCGACCGCCGGCCGCCCCTCCGCCGATCGCCCGCCACTCCCCGCAACCATGGCGGCCGACCCGTCCGCCGCGATGCGCATGGCGGAGCAGGAGATGGAGTACCGCGTGGAGCTATTCAACAAGTGAGATGAGGAGAGAGGGAGGCGAGGGTGGGAGGGAGACCGCGCCGCGCGACGCCGACCCTCGCCCCGCCCCTCCTCCTCCCCGCAGAATGGTGTCGTCCTGCTTTGACAAGTGCATGGAGAAGCGGTGCGAGAGAGTGGGGGGGGGGCGGGGGGGGGGGGGGGGGGGGCGCCTGCTTCCGCGCCAACCCTCGACCCCCCTGCCCCCCTCCCGTCCGCCCCCCCCCCCCCAGCCACAAGGATGGCGACCTGACCGTGGGCGAGTCGGCGTGCATCGATCGGTGCACCGCCAAGTATTGGCAGGCGACCGGCATCGTGGGGCAGCTCCTGGGCGGGTCGGGGGCGATCGGGCGGTGAGGGGAAAAAGGGGACCGGGCGAGGGCCGGGCAAGGGGTGCCTGTCGTCGCCCCTGCCGCGTCTCCCCCCTCCCCGCCTCTCCCTGGGGTCTGGCGCCAATCACACACACACGCGCGCGGGGGGCGCGGCGCCGGGGGGCGCGACCCCCCGCCCCGCCCCGCCCTCACTTCATCTTCTCCACTTCCGCCAGCGCTTTTTTGTACGCCCTCCGCTTGCGCGCGTCGCCGAAGGCGGCCTTGGCGCGAGCGCCGCCGAGGAGGAGGGCGAGGGCGGCGGCCGCGAGCGCGCCCGCGCGCCACTGCGCCGGGGTGGTCACCGCGCCGAGCGTGAGCGCCGCCCCCGCGCGCAACGCTTTGCTCGCCATCTTTTGCGCGTTGGTGACCGCGTAGATGTCGGCGGGCGTCGACGCGGCGGTGGAGACGGTGGAGGAATCGTCGGCGCGGTAGGAGACCGACGCGGGGTCGAGCTGGCCTTGGAGGGGGGCGGCCGCCGTCAGGCTGTACTCCAGCTTGGCGGTGGCGCCGACGGCGACACTGGGGGAGGGGGGGGGGGGCGTGGGCGGCGGGAGGGAAGGCCGGCGCGCGCCCCGCCCCGCGCGGTCGCGCCGTCTCGCCGTCCCCGCACCGGCCGATCGTCTTGGTCAGCGCGCCCGCCGTCGTGAAAAACTCGGGCGTCGGCGGCGCGTCCGCGATCTTGACGTCGAGGGCGGGGCTGGAGGGGGAGAGGAAAGCGGGGGGTCGGCGCGGCGGGGCGGGAAGCGCGCGCGGCGCGGCGCCGGGTCCGCCGCCCGCGCCCGCGCCGCCCGCGTGGTGGAGGGCGAGGGTGCCGGCCGTCGAGCGACGCTCGCGCGGGCGCGGGCGACGCCCGCGCGCCGCACGCGCCCATCGCGGCGCCCGCGATCGCCCGCGCGCTGGCTCGTGGCGGCGGCCGCCGATCCCGGCGGTCGCAGGGCACCACCGTCCGCACTCGAGGCATTGGGCGCGGCCGAAAAAATGGCCGCCGCCGCCGGCAGCGCCCCGCGCGCGCCGCGATGGGCGCGCGCGCCGCCCCGTCGCGCCCGCCGCCGCCCAAATACCACCATCCCTTGACTCACGCGGTGCCCGCGTTGAAGACCTCGACGACGACGGTGGCGGCCTCGCCCACGGTCGACGGGAGGTCGAGGACCGACTTGCGGACGACGAGGTGGGCGCGCGCGGGCCCCTCCGCCGCGGGCGCCGCGCTCGCGGCGGCGGCGGCGAGGAGCAGGAGGAAGGCGGGCCGCATCGGGGTCGGGAGGGGGAGGGCAGGGGTGTGCGTGAGGCGAGGCCTCGACCGCCGCGCGCCCCCCGGTCCCTCTCTCTCCCCTCGTGGCCTCCCGTGCGCGCAGGGACGCCCGGCGTTGCGGCAGCGACCCATCCCTTCTCTCTCACACATCGTCCTCGGACGACTCGCCGCCCGCCCCCCCCGCGCGCCCCCCCCCGGCGCCCGCGAGCCGGTCGAGCGCCGCGCGAATCGTCGCCGCGTCGGCCGGCGGCGGCCCCAGGTCCAGGGCCGCGTTCAGCGCGGCGATGGCGTCCGCAGGGCGGCCGAGGCGGCGCAGGAGGCGGCCGGTCTGAAACCAAACCGCCGCTTCGCGCGGCGCGGTCCGCTGCAGCGGCGCCAACTCCGCCAGCGCGTCCGCGTGCCGGCCCGCGGTGGCGAGCACGGCGGCCAGCTCGAAGCGGGCGAGCGGGTTGCGGGGGTCGGCCGCGACGGCGGCGCGAAGGTGGGCCTCCGCGGCCGCCGCGTGGCCGCCGCGCGCGGCCGCGATGCCCGCGTAGCACCGCAGGACGGACGACCGCGGGTGCGCGGCGACCGCGCGCCGGAAGTGGTACTCGGCCATCTCGTGCTTCTCCTGGCGCAGGTAGACGGTGCCGACGCCGTACCTGGGGCGGGGGGGGGGCGGCGTGAAAGGGTGGGGGTCGGCGCGCGGTCGTCGCCGCGCACCCGTTTTCGCCTTTCCTCGGCTCGCCCGCGCCCCCTCCTTTCTCCTTCTTGGCCGCCGGCGCGCTCGCGTCAGATGCTAGTGCGGGCCTCCCCTCGTGGGCGGCGCGGCGCGCGCGCAAAGGCGCGGCCCCGCTCGGGGCCGCGCCACGCGCGCGCCCCGGCCGCCCGGTCGGAGCCACTGCGCAGTGAACGCTGGTCATCAACCGCGAGCGCCAAACGGGCAAAAACGGGCAAGAAGGAGAAGAGGTGGCGGGGGCGGGAGCCGGAAGAAAACAAAACAAAACAAAAAAACCGCTCCGTTTCTCACCACGCGTTGTAGTGCTGCGGGTCGAGTCTGATGGCGCGCCGGAAGCTCGCGAGCGCGCCCTCGAAATCCTCGCCCGCGGCGAGCTCGTGGCCGGCGAGGGTGTGGGCGTACGGGTCGCCGGGCGCGAGCGCCGCCGCGCGGCGAAACGCGGCGAGCGCGGCGCCGTGCTCGCGCTGCAGCGAGAGCGCGTTCCCGGCCGCCGCCCACGCGGGCGCCGACCGCCGGTCGGTGGCGAGGCACGCGGCGGCGAGGCCGGCGAGGTCGGCCGACCGGCGGAGGTGCCACAGCGCGGTCGAGTGCCGCCCCGCGTCGTCCAGGCGCCCCGGGTCGGCCGCGCGCGCCTGCTGGAACGCGGCGACCGCGCCCGCGTAATCCGCGGCTTCGGACAGCGCGCGGCCGACGGCGGCGTGCGCCCACGCGCAGCGGGCGTGGCCGCGGGGCAGGGCCCGCGCCGCCGCCGCCGCGTCGTCCGCCCGGTGGTCGGCCAGGGCGGCCGCGACCGCGGCAAAGGCCGCGACGAGGGCGCGGGCGGCGGCGTCGCCGGCGGGGGTGGGGGGGGGGGCGGCCGGGCGCGGCGCGGCGGGCGAGGGCCACTCCCGGGACGGGCAGTCGATGGCGCCGCCGGCGGCCGGGGTCGCCAGCGCGGGCCGCGCCAGCGCGCGCGGCCCGCGCGCCGCGGGCGGCGACCGCGGCCGCTGCGGCGCGTCGGCCGACCCGGGGAAGAGCGCGCCCTTGAACGCGCCGTCGCTTGCTCCCGGCGTGGGCGCCGCGTCCGCGTCGCAGCGCGCCGGCGTGGGCGGCGGCCGGTCGGCGCGGCGCCCGCGCGCCGCGCGCGCGGCGGCGGCCGCGCGCGGCGCGGGCGGCGGCCGCGACGGCGGGCCGCCCACCGCGGGCGTCGCCCACGCGCCGGGCGTCGCGCCCGCGGGCGACGGCGGGGCCCACGCGCCGCCGCCGCCGGCGGCGGCGGCGTCGGCGCCCGCGACGAGGGCGGCCGCCTCGTCGCGCGCGCCGACGGCCAGGAGACCCTCGTGCGCCGGCCACAGCAACGGGTCGAGCGCCGCGGCGGCGGCATAGTGCGACGCCGCCGCCGCCGCCCGCCCCTCGGCGCGCGCCGCGCGCGCCAGCAAGAGGTGGCCGGCCGCGCCGCCGGGCGGCGGCGCGCGCGGCGCGCCGGGCGGGCCGCCGCCGCCGAGGGCGGCTTCGGCGTCGGCGTGGGCGCCCACGGCGTGGCAGGCGAGGGCGAGCAGGTAGCGCGAGTCGGGCTGGGTCGCGGCGCAGTCTGGTCGAGGGAGAGCGACGGTCGGGCGGCGCGCGTCGGCGGCCGCCCCCTCCATTTCTCGCCCCACCCTCCCCACCTTGCAGCACTTTGCGGGTGCGGTGCGGCTGGTCGGCGCGCATGTAGCAGGTGGCGAGCAGGCGGTGGTTTTCCTGGAGAGACGGGGGCGAGCAAAAAACGTGGCGCGCGCACTTCCGCGGTTCCGCCTCGCCGCCGCCTCGGGCAGCCGCCACGGCTGCGGCCCAATTGCCGCGCTCGTGCGGCAGGTCGCGGGCCGCGCATCGCCCGCGCCGGCGCCCAGCGCGGCCGCGCGCGCCCCAAAAAAAACGCCGCGCCGCCCTCCCTCCTTCCCAATCCCACCTCGGTCGGAAAGTCCGTCACCAGCCGCTCCGCCAGGAAGACCGCGTTGTCGAGAACAAACGCGTCGAGCGACGCGCGCACGCGCGCCGAGAGCGCGGCCTCCAAAGAGGGCGGCGGGGCGGGGGCGCCGCCGCGCGGCGGCGCGGCCGCGACCATGGCGGCGGAGCGCGCGGGCGCCGGGGCTCGGGCGGGAGTAGGGCTGATGCGGCGCGCCGCGTCTGCTTCACTCCCCGGCGGCGGCCACACCGCTCCCGCCCGCACCCAGCTGTCCGAGGTGAGGCGTCGGCCGCGCGCCGGGGGTCGGGAGGGCGAGGCGGCGCGCGAGCCTTGGCGCGGCGGCCGCGCGGGGATCGCGGCGCGCGCCGCGCCGCCGCCCGCCGCGCCCGCCGCGCCGCGCAACGCTCGGCCGGCAGCCCAGCGGCCATGCCGCGAGGGGCGCCGCCGGCCGCCGCGCCCCCCCCCCACCCCCCGCCGCGTCCGCCCTCGCGCGCTGACCCCTCCCCCCCCCTCCAGCCACCCACACCATGGGCAAGGTCCCCGTCCGCCTGCGCGAGGTGGTCTACACCCTGTCCCCCTTTCAGCAGACGGTCATGGGCGGGTTGTTCAAAGACATCCCCGGCCGCGTTTCGCGCAAGGTGTCTGAAAACTGGGTCGACGTCTCCCTCTTCTGCGTGCTCCCCACGTGGGCCATCATGGCGTACGCGGCAGACTACAAGGAGAAGGAGAAGCAGGCGCACCGGTTTTAGGGGAGGGGGGTGGCGGGGTGGCGGTTCGTTCTCTCATTCGGCTGTGTGACGCCTCCTCGCACTGCAAGTGGGCTGCAGGGCGGCGCATGTGTTCACACGGCCCCGCGCATCTCGCTCTCGCAACGCTCTCCGCGGGCGGCGGCGGCAACGGAAAGAAAATGAATTGAACTGCGTCTATCACAGGGTGGTGGTGGCGTGTCGGCGGCGTGCGGGCGCAGTGCGGAAAACAGGGCAAGGGTACAGGCACGGCGGCGAGGGGCTCAGCGCGGCGGAAGCTGGGCGCGGCGGTCGTAGGAGGATTCCGTCCGCTCGACGTGGACGCGCCGGGCGAGCGGCACCGCCCGCCCGCCGCCCCCGCACGACCCGCACGCGCAGCGCGTTGAGCCGTGGCACGTGGAGCAGCCGGCGGCGTCGTTGTCAGACCACCGGAGGCACGCGCAGGGGACGACGCCCGTTCCTTCGCACGTCTCGCAGCGAGGGCGCGTCGTCTCGTTCTGGGGAGGGGTGGGAGTGGCGGGGTGAGGGTGAGGGAGGCGGGAGGGGGGCGGGATTCATCGGCGCGCGCGCGCCGCGGCCGCCACGCTTCCGCACCCGGCCCGCGCGTCCCGCCAGACGACGGTGAGAGAGTGCCACCATCGCCAATGCGGGCGGCGGGCGGCAGGTGGGTCCGCCGAGGGCGGCGCGCCCGCGCGCCCCACCAGAGGGCGCGCGCGCGCCTCCACCGCCCGCTCCCCTCCTCTCTCCTCACCTCGTCGACGCCAGCGCTCATGCGTGCCGCGACGTAGGCCGCGCCGGCGGCGACAAGCGTGGACAGCAACGGGCCGGCATCGGCCGCTAGCGAGCGGGCCGCGACACGGCGCCGGAGGGGGGCGGCGCGGGCCGCCGGGGCGCGGCACGCGCACGGGGCGCTCGTGGACGGGGCGAGCGAGGGCGCCATCTCGGGCGGGGAGGGCGTGGAGGTGTGCCGAAGCCATGCGGCCGCGCGTGTCGCTGTGCGGGGTGACCGCTGTTGCAGCGCACGCCCGCCAGCCCCCCCCCCCCCGACCGACCCCGAACCGCGCGCCCGGCCCCTTCACTCGCGGGCTGCTGCCCCCGCACCGGCCGCGGCCGCAAAGGCGGCCTCGAAGGCATCGACCGCCCCCCCCTCAAACACGGCCCCCACGCGCCACGACGCCACGACGCGCCCCACCGCGCGCCGCACGCCCGCCGCCACCATGCGCGACTCAGCGCTCGCGATGGCTGCGCCCAGGAGCGCCGCCGCGGGCGCGAGCGCGGGCGCGAGCGCGGCGCGAAAGCGCGACGCGCCCGGCGCGGCGGGCGACGCCGCGTTGGACAGAACGTCGGCGGCGAGGTAGAGGCGGGCGACGAGGGTGGCGGGCGGGGCGGTGGCGTCGGTCAAAGAGGCGGCGAGCGCGGCGGCGACCGTCGGCGCCGCGCGCGCGCGGTCGAGGCAAAACGCCATCGCCGCCCGCACGCTCGCCCGCTCCAGCGTGATGGAGGCGAGGATGCCTTGCAGCACCTCCACCTCGCCCGGCTCCAGCGCGTCGGCGAGCGTGGCGGGCGGCGCGCGCGCCGACGGCGGCGGCGGCGGCCGCCACGCGCGGCCGCCCACGGCCAGCGGCCGCGCGGCCGGCGACCACCAATCCAGCGACTCGCCGTTGGACAGCGACCACAGGCGCCACCGGTAGTAGACGCCGTCGGGGGCGGTGGGGGAGGCCATGAAGGCGGCGGCGGCGCTCCCGCGCGCCGCGACGTCAGTGGCAAACGCGGCCTCGAGCGGCGCGCCGTCGGCGGCGACCGCGGCGGCGACGACGTCGATGGCGAAGCGGACGCAGGGGTCGGTGGGGGCCTCGACGATGATGTCGTCGCCGTCGTCGGGCGCGGGCGGCGGCGCGGGGAGCGAGGCGGGCCGCGAAGCGGGCGCGCGCGCGGGCGCAGACGCCGCCGCCACCACCCCTCCTCCCTCTCCACCATCCCCTTCCCCTTCCCCGCGGGCCGCCTGCTCCCGTATCAGCGACTCCAGGACGCGGTCGATGTTGCGGGCGCGGGTGCCCGCCGCGCGGTGCGGCGCGCCGGCGCGCGAAGGCGGGGGGGCGGGAGGGACCGGTGTGGCGGCGTCGCCGCCTCTCCCACCGTCGGGCGGCACGCGCGATGACAGCGGCGGGTCGACGGATGCTGCGGTGGTGGTGCGAGAGTGTGTGGCACGTTGGCTAGGCGCGCGCGCGCGCGGTCGCCCCACCACTCCACACTCCCCACACGCCGCGTCGGTCACGCCACCGAGTCGACCGCCTTACATGTCGAGGCGCAGCCGGGCGCGGCGGCGCCCCCCAGGGCGGGAGCGGCAGAGGCGGTCGGCGCGCCGTCGCCGCCCTCGCCGCCGCCTGCATCGTCGTCGTCGCTGCCGCCAAAGATGTCCTGAAAGTCGGCCAGGGCGGCCTGGGCCTCGGCAGCGTCGAGCTGAGGGGTGGAGGAGGGAGGAGGGAGGGGAGGCGTCGCCGCGACGCCCGCCGTCGCGCCCACCCCTCGCCCCACTCTCTCCCCCTCACACACACCTTGCGCTTGGCGTCCGCCTCCTCCTGCCGCTTTTGAAAGGGGGTCTTGGCCAGCCGGAAGTTCATGGCTTCGGGAAATGGGGGGATCGGGGGGGCGGGGCGACGCGGGCAAGCGCGGAGGGCGAACGCTGGATCGGGCGCGCGCCGGCGCACGCGGCGGCCGCGCCGAGAGGCGGGCTGTGGCACGGAGCCGGGGCGCCGCGTCGGCCGTCCCCACTGCCGTGGGCCGCACGCCCCCTTGTCGGCCGCCGCGCGGCGGCCATGCGGCTCGCGATCGCCTGCCTCGCGCTGGCGGCGCTCGCGGCGGCCGCGGCCGCGCGCCGACCCCCGCCCCCCTCCGCCCCGCTCCCCGGCGGCATCCCGCGCGTCATCCACCAGTCCTGGCGCACCGCCGACGTGCCACGCCAAGTCGACGCGTGGCGCGCCTCCTGGGCGCGGCTGCACCCCGGCTGGCGACTCCGCCTGTGGACCGACGCGGACAACCGCGCGCTCGTCCTGGCCTCCTACCCCTGGCTCCTGGACACGTACGACGCCCTGCCCGCGGCGGTCATGCGGGCCGACGTGGCGCGGCTGCTGTACATGCACCACGTGGGGGGCATGTACGCGGACCTCGATTTTCGCGCGCTCAAACCGTTCGACCCCCTCCTCGCCCCCGCCACCGGCGCCGTCGTGGGTGCCATGGTGGGCGACGACTGGGACCAGGCGCTGCCGAACGCCTGGCTGGCGTCCCCTCCCGGGGCCGACTTTTGGCTCTTTGCGCTGCACCACGTGGTCAAGATGGCGGGCGCCTTTGCCCTGCACGGCGCCGCCCGCTGCGCCGTCCCCCCGCGCTGGGACTGGCTCGAAGGGACGACGGGGCCGGCCATGCTCTTCCACGCGGCGGCCGCGTACAAAGCCGCGGGCCGCTCCAACCTCACCATCCTGGCCCCCGGCGTCGTCTACCCCGTCGACTGGCGCGCCACGCAGTGGGGGCAGGGGCCGGGCAAGCCGGCGGACGAATGGTCGGCGTGCCGCCCCGACCACGCGGGGTGGGACGAGGCCGCGTGCGTCGCCAAGTTTCCGGGGGCGTACGCGGTCACCTACTGGGCGCACACGTGGGGGCCGGCCGGGGATGGGAGGTGAGGGAGGGCAGGGGGGGAGGGGGTGGCTTGATTTTTTTGGCGCGCGCGGCGCCGCCTGCCACTCACGCACTGCTCGTGCCGCACGCCGGGGCGCGCGCGCGCCACGCCCTCCAAATGACTGTGCAAGCGCGGGCGCGCGGGTGTTACAGGGGGGCGGCGGGCGGCGGCGGCGCGGCCGCGGCCGCCGCGCGCTGGTCTCTCAGGCGGCCACCGGCTCGCCCGCGCGCCGGCGCGCGGCCGCGGGCGACAAGCCGAGAGAGCTGGCGTCGCCAAGCGCGATGGTTGGCGGCGGCAGGGGCGGGTGGTGGTGGTGGTGGTCGCCGCCGCGCGCGGGCGGCGCAACGCTCATGGCCGCGGCCGCCGCCACAGCCGCCGCGTGCGCACCGATCTCGCCTTCCCCTGGATCCGTCCAGTTTGGGCAGGGCGACCCCCCCCCCTGCCCCTGCGGCGCGAGCGCGCCTTCAACCCGCGGCACCATGTTGAGCGCGGCGAGCCACGGGCTCGTCGCGCCCGCGGGCGGCGGGCGCAGGGCCAGGTTGTCGACGCTGTGCTCAAAAATGAGGCCGTCGGAATCCAGGCGAAAGGTCGACACCCCGTCGAAGACGCCCACCGGCCGCCACGGCAGCCTCGACACGCCGGTCGCCGACCACCGCACCCGGATCTCGGCGTCCGCCGGCTGCCACACGCGGGCGACGTCGACGCGGCGCGCGCCGAAGAAGAGGCGCGCGTGGAACCGGATGGACCAAAACAGGGTCTTGTACGTGGGCAGGCCGCGAAACTCGTTGCGGGGGTCGCGGAACACGACGTCGTCCCGGTAGATGGAGACTGGAGGGTGGGAGGAGGGGTGGGGGGTGAGGGTTAGGGGCTGGGCGCGCGCGCGCGCGCGTCCGGGGCGGCGCGCAACGCGCGGCGCCTCGCCGGCGGGTCGCGGCGACCGAGCCCGGCGACACGGACGGGCCTGCGCGAGCGGGCGAGTCTCAACGCCCGCGCGGCACGGCATGGCGCGCGGCCGGAGCACCCACCCCCACCACCCTCCCTCTCCCCTCCACGCTCACAGTCCATGTCCCGCTCAAACAGCGCGGGCAAGTCCTCGCGCAGCACGCGGATGGCGCGCCCGACGTTGGGGTAGAAATCGGGCGACCGCCGCGGGCCGCCGCCGCCGCCGCCGGGGGCGGCGGACGCGGGGCCGGGGCGGGCGGCGGGCGGCTCCACGGCGCGCCAGACGTCGGAGGACAGCGGGGAGGCGGCGGGCGGGGGGGGGTGCGCCGACCGCGGGCGGCGGCGCGTAGCAACCCTCGGCGGCGCGCGCCCTGGCGCCGGCGCGGACGTGGAAGCGACGGGCGCGTGGAGACGCCCGGGGAGGCCGGCCATGGCGGCGGCGGGGGTGTGCACACGCGTCGTGGCGGCGGCGCGGCAGGCGGGCGCGGGCCCACTGCCGACGCGGGCATCGGGACGGCCCGGCGCCGCTGCCCGCGCCCCCCCGTTCCCTGCACCGATCGAGGCGCACCTGATCCGGACGCCGCGCGGCATCCACCGCCGCCCCTTTCGACGATGGCCGCGCCCGCGTCGCCGCGCCGGGCCGACCCCGTCGCCAAGGCCTCCTCCCTGCTGCACCGCCTGGCGGCCGACCCAGAAACCGCGCCTTTGCTGGACCCCGAGTTCGACCCCGCGGCCGCCGCGGGCGCCGCGCTCGCGCGCGCGGCGCGCGCCGACGACGCTGCCGCCGCCGCGGCGGCCCTGACCGCCGTCGCGGCCGACGCCGACGCCGCGGCGGCGGGGGTGGTGAAAGCGGGGCGGCCGGCGCTCGTCGCGCAGCTGGCCGCGCTCACGCGCGCAGACGCGGCGGTGCAGGTTCGAGCGGCGGGGAGGGGCGGGGGCGCGGGGGCGGCGCGGGCGCTCTGGCGTGCTCATGCACACCATCTCCTCCCTTGTCACAGGACGTCGCGGCCCCCGCCGCGGCCTTGCGCGCCGCGCTCGCGCGCGCGCGGTCGGCGGTCGCCGCGCCGGCCGCCGCGCTGCGCGAGCGAGCCGCAACCCTGGAGCGCATGCACGCCGCCGCGGCGGTGCTGGGCGCGGCCCGGCGGCGGGCGGCGGCGGTGGAGCGGGTGCGGAGCGTGGCCGCGGGCGGGTCGGACGTGCTCGCGCTCGCGCGCGCGGTCGCTGACGCGGACGCCGTCGCGGCCGAGGTGGACGTCGATTGGAGCGCCGCGCCGGCCGCGTGGGAGGGGGGAGACGAGGTGGAGGCGGCGCGGGAGAGCGCGCGGCGGGCCGCGCGCTCCGCGCTCGCCGCCGCGCTGGCCGCGCGCGCGACCGCCGACGCGGGCGACGCCGCGCTCGCCTGCCACTGGCTAGGCGACCTCCCCGCCGCGACCCGGGCCGTGCTGGCCGACGCGGCCATGGACGCGGCGGCGCGGCTGGCGCCCGCGGGGCGCGCGGGGGTCGGCAGCGACGCGGCGGCCGCCGCGGCCGACGCCGCGCTCGCTGGCCTGGCCGACGGCGCGGCGCTCGCCGGCCGCCTGGCGGCTGCCCTGGCCGCCCGGCGCGATCCGGCCACTGGCCAACGCCTGGCATCCGTCGGCGTCGACCCGGCGGCCGCCTGGTGGCGCGACGCCGCGCCGCGCGCGTTCGCCGCCGCGCTCCCCGCGGCCGGCCCGCTCGCGGCCGCCTACCCCCGCCTCGCCGCGTCCTTTGACGCCGCCCTGGCGAGAGCGCCGCCCGGCACGCCGCCGCCACCCCCTGGCGCGGCGGCAGCCTGCCTCGCCCCGCCGCGGCGCGCGTGGGCGGCGGCCGCGCGCGCGCGCTGCGCCGACGCCGCGGCGGCCGCTTTCGGCGGCGCCCCCCGCTCGCCCGTGCCCGCCTCGGCCGACGTGCAGCGCCTCGTGGCCCGCCTGCATGACGTGCTGACGGACGCGGACGCTGCCGCGGGCGCGGGCGGGCGCGGCGGGCAGGCGGCCGACGACGCGGCGGCGCTCGCCGGCACGGCGGCGGCCGCCGGCGTCGCCGCCGCCGCCAACCGCGCGGCGGCCATGGCGGCCACGGGCCCCGAGACGCGCCGCACTGATGGCCCCGCCAGCCAGGGCGCCGCGCGCAACATCGCCCTGTCCAGCGCGGCCGCGGAGCTCGCGCGCTCGCTCGCAGCGCTCGCGCCGCGCGCGCCGCCCGCGGCCGCGCCCGCCCTGGCCCCCGCCCTGGACGCGCTCCAGGCCGCGGCCGCCGACATCGTGCTGCCGCTGTTTGCGCAGGCGGCGGCGCACGCGGAGGCGGCGGCGGGCAAGGTGGGGAAAGGCGTCGGCGCCGGGTCGCGCGACTACTCTTCCGCCACCCCCGCGCCCACCATCGCCGCCCCCGCCGCGTGGGCGACCGACGTCGCGTCCGTGCTGGCCCACTTTCGTGGGGAGTACCTGGCCCGGTTCGCGCCCGCGCTGCCGGCGCCGGCGGCGCCGCGCGGCGCGGCCGACACGGCGCCGGCGACCGCGCCGGCCGCTTTAGCGGCGCGCTTGGCGGCCCGGGTGGCGTTAGTCGTGCTCAGGCGGGCGTTGCTCCTGCGTAGGGTGTCCCCTGGCGGCGCTGTGGCCCTCGCAGGCGACCTGGCTGCCGTCGACGCCGCGCTCGCCGGCGACGCGGGCGCGCCGCGCTCCCCCCCACCCGGCCACCCGTGCGCCGGCCTGAGGGCGTTGCGCAAGCTCCTGTTTGTGGCGGATGCGGACCTGGGCGGGCCCGGCGCGGCCGCGTCGCTCGCCGCGCTCGCTCCGGGCGAGCGGGTACTGTTCCTCCTCTCCCGCGCGCCCGCCTGCGTGCCGCCGTTAGCACCGCCGCCCGACAGCGGCTCTGTCGACCTGTGGACCTGGCTGGACGGCGCGCCGCCGGCCGAGGTGGCGGCCGCCGCGCGCGCCGCGGTCGCGGCCGCCGGGTCGGCGCCCTCGCTCGAGGCGGGGTGGGACGCCGCGCTCGGGCCCGCGCTGGCGCACGCCGTCGCGGCGGCGGCGAGTGGTGGTGGGCCCGAGGCGTGAAACGTGCAAGAAGAGGGTCGAGATGAACACGCCGCGCGCGCTCCCCCGTCTGCCTCTCTCGCTCACTCGATCAGCCCCGCCTTGGCCACGGTGAGCCCCCGCTTGGGCTTGGAGAAAAAGTCGACCTCCAGCGACTGCAGGCGTTGCGCGTCGGCGAGGCCTTCAAGGACCTCCCCAAACAGCACGTACTTGCCGTTGAGAAATGCCGCGCCGTTCTCGTTCGTCGTCACGAACCACTGGGACCCGTTGGTGTCGGGGCCCCGGTTGGCCATGGCGAGGCGGCCGGGGCGGTCGAAGGGGAGGGCGAGCGCGGCGGGTTCGTCGGCAAACGTGGGGCCAAAGATCGAGGTCGTCCCCGTCCCGTTGCCGTTGATGACGTCCCCGCCCTGCAGCACGAAGCCGGCCACGACGCGGTGCACGGGGGTGTTGGCGTACGACCGGTTCTTGGGGGTTCCTTGGCCGGCGCAAAACGCAGCGAAATTCGCGACGGCGCGCGGCGCGGCCTCGCCGTACAGGCCCAAAACCAACCGCCCGGCGGGGGACCCGTCGCCGTAGGTCAGGTCCAGGAACGCTTTCTGGGTGATTTTGGGGGTGGCGGCGGCCGGCGCGGCGACGGCGGGGTCGGCCGCCGACGCGCGGCGCGCCGGCGCGAGCGCGGCGGCGGCCAGCGCGCCCAGCAGCGCGCGCCGGGGCGCGGCCGGCGCAGGGTTGCTCGTGGGAGACGACGCGGCCGCCCGCACGGGGCGGGCGGCCGCGCGTGCGGGCGTGGGGCGGGTGGCGCAGCGCATCGGGCGGGGAGTGTTGCTCTCGTCGCCTCCTCGCCCCTCGCTCCTCTCTCTCTCCCTCTCTACCCGCCCGCCGCCACCACTGCGGCCGCCACCGCCAGCGCCGCCACCGTCGTCTCCGCGTCGGCCGCCAGGCGGGCGGCCAGGGTGGCGGCCGCGAGGGCGTGCACGCGCGCGGTGCGCGCGTCGGTCTCTGCAAGCCCCGCGGCCCACGGCCAGCGCCCGGTGCCCTTAAACTCGGCGCGGCGCGACGCCATGGCGGAGGCGGCGGCCGATGTCAAAGCGTCGGCCGCGGCGCGCAGGCTGGAGGTCGCGTCAGGAGGCGGCGCCGCGCGCGCCGCCCACGACGCCGCGAGCGCCGCCCACGCCTGGGCCGCGGGCGCCGCCAGCTCGCCCAACGCCTTCCCCCCATTGAACGAGAGCGCCGCCGCGTCGCCCGCGGGCGTGCACGGCCGCGCGCCCGCGGCGGCGGCCAGCCAGAGCGTGTGCGCCGCCGCGCGCGCCGCGCGCGCCGCGCCGCCGAGCGCCGCGTCGCGCGCGGCGCCCGCGTCGCCCGCCCACGGCGCGGCAGGGACGTAGCAGTTTCCAAACGCTCTTTTCTCCGTCGGCGCCCATTCTAGGCAAGTGTCCAGGGTGTTGAGCGAGGCGACGATGCGGCCAACGGCTGCGGCGGCGGCGGGCGCGGCGGGGCCGGGCGGCTGCGTGCGCGCGTCGACCACCGCCCCTTCCCTCTCCCCCAGGCACTCGCCCACCAGCCCCGCCACCCCGTCGAGCGCGTCCTGCAGCGCGTTGTACGCGGCGCGCGTGGCGGGCTGGGGCAGGACGAGGATCGAGAGGAGCGACGCGGCCACCGCGCCGGCGAGCGCGCCCACGCCGCGCGCGACTGCCAGGGTCGCGGCCACGCCGCGCCTCGACCCCGCCGACGCGACGACGACGATGTAGCACACCACCGCAAAGTTAGCGCCGTACTGGACGGCCGAGTCTTGGCCGACGTAGGCGGCGGCGGCGGCAAACACGGCGCCGACGCCGGCCTGCGCCGCGGCTTGCCACCCGCCCGCGCCCAGCAGCGAAAGAGCCGCCGCCAGGCTCCCGCCCACCGCGCCGCCTATCACCCGTTGCGCCGACATCATCAGCGTGCCGCCGACGGGCGCGGGGGCGGCGGTGCAGAAGGTGGACGCCGCGACGAGCGCCGCCTTCTCCAGCGCGGCAGCCAACTCAGGGCGCCCCGCGTCGAGCGCCGCCTTGGCCGCGTAATAGCCGCCGGCCGCCAGGCATGCGACACCGACCGCGACGCGTGTCGCGGGCGGGAGCCAGGCAGGGAGGCGGCGGCGGGAGGGGGGCGCGGTGTTCATTGCGCGGGGTGAGGGAGGGGGGTCCACCGCGCGGCAGGACGCGGGCCCAGGAACGCCGCGACCCGCCCTGGGCCGGGCGGCAGCTTTGAGGGGCGTGGGAGTGGCAACCGCCGCAGATCGGCCCACAATCGACGCGCCGGCCGCGCCCCCGCCGCGGCCGCCGCCCCATCCACCCCCTCTCAATGCCCGCCCGCCCGCGCTTCTCCCCCGCCGCCATCCTGGCCGCCCGCGTCGGCCTCGCCCTCGCCGTCCTGGCCGTGCCCGCGGTTGTGGTGGAGCACCGGCTCGCCTGGCGGTCGACCAAGCAGGGAGCGGCGATCGGGGCGCTCGCGGTGGTGAGCAGAGAAGAAGGATGGGGAGAAAAGGGAATTCGAGGGTTCGCCGGGGCGCCGACACCCCACCACCACCCCTCTCTCCTCCTCAGCTCGCCGCCCTCATCCCCGCAACCTGCTGGTACCCCGCCGTCGGCGCGGTCGCCACCGCGGCTTGGTATGTAACGGCAGCGGTGGCCCTCGGGTCCGCGACCCTCGTCGGCCTGTGGTACGCGTTTCGCACAATCCCCATGCTCCTCGCCCTCTCCACCGGCCTCGCCTGCGGCGCCCTCGTCGCCGGTGGCTTCTGGGCGGGCGTCCCGCCCGTGGGCACGGTCGCGGCCGCCGTCGCGGCGGCCCTCTTTTTCTCCGCGGTCGAAGGCGCGGCGCCGCCTCCCGTCGCGGCCGCCGTGACCGCGGTCGGGCTGGCTGCCGGAGGGATTGTGTTCACGTGGGCCACGGCGCTGCTGGCCCCTGTGTGGGCGACCGACGCGGCGGTCGGCCGCGCGGGCGCCGCGCTCGACGCTCTGGCCGCCATGGCCGCGGCCGAGCCGGGAGGGAGGTGGTGTGTGCAGGAGCGTGCAGGAGGCGTGGAGGCAGCGCCCGTGGAGGCGCCAGCCGACGCCGACGCCGACGCAACCGACGCGGAGCCCGACGCGCTGCGCCCCGCGGGCGGGGAGCCGACCCGGCCGCGAGCCCCGGGCTGGTTAAGGCGGCGGCGGCGGGCGGCGCGGGCGAGGGTGCGCGCGGGCGACGCGGAAGCCGGGAAGGGCGGTGGCGCTGGCGGCCCCCCACCCCCTCCCCGCCGCCCGTTGCCCAAGCCGCGCCCCCCCGGCGCCGCCCCGCGCGCCGGCGTGGCGTCCCTCCCCCCCGTGGAAGTGGCTTGGGTCGCCCTGGACGCCGCGCTCGGCGTGGGCGCCGCGTGCGCGGGCGCCGCGCGCGGCGAGGCTTACATCGCCTGCTGCAGGCTCATGCTGCCCTGGGCGCCGCCGTTGGCGAGGCTACACTTTCACCTGCCCACGGCCGCGCTCGCAGAGGTCGGCGCCGCGGCCCAGGCCGCGGCGCGCGTTGTCTGGTGCCTCCACTCCCTGGCCGACGCCCCCCTGCCGCCGCCGGCGTCGGCCCTGGTGCTGGCCGTGTATGGTGGCATGGCACCCGTGCACGCGGTGGCGGACGCGGCGGTGGACGCGGCGCGCGCGATCGCCGCGGCGTGCCCGCGCCGCTTTCGCGGCGGCGGGGGAGGAGGAGGCCCCGTCGCGTCCGCCGAGCTGGCGTCTCTCAAGGACGCCATCGCCGCCCTCGACACCAAGCGCGCCGCCGCGGCGGCGGGCGATCCGGCTGTCGCGCGCCTCCTCGCCGCGTCGGCCGACGCCGACGCCGCCGCGTCCGCGCACGAGGCCCGGTTCTCGGGCTGGGAGATCACCCTGGCCCCGTTGCTGGTCGCGCTGGAGCGGTGCGCGGTGGCGGTGGCGGGGTTGGAGGGAGGGTTGCCGAGGTAGAAGGGAGCGAGAGCGCGAGAGACGAGAGAGGTCGGTTCGCTCTTCACACACACTGCGCGCGCTCGGCGCTGCGCGCCCGCGTCCCTAGTATTTGTGACATGGCATGAGCGACTCCAGCGGCGGCGCGCCCGCCCAATGCGCCACCGCCGACGTGGCCGACGCCGCCGACGCGGCGTGCGAGGCCGCCCTGGCCGACCTGGAGCTGGAGGTCGCGCTCGGTGCCGTGCTGGACGCCGACGGCGCGGCGGCGAGGGACGGACTGCGGGCGGCGGTGGCGGAAGCGCGCGAGCGGCGACCGCCGCCGGTCGCCCGCGCGTGGGGCGGCCTCGGACGGCCCGACTTTGGCGCGTTGGCGGCCGCGGATCCCAGGCTGAAGCCGTACGTGGCGATCGACAGTCAGGGGCGGGCGCGGATCGATTTCTCCGACGGCGCCGCGACGCGCGCCCTGGTCGCTGCCCTCCTCCGCGCCGCCTTTGCCGTCGAGTGGTGGGTGCCCGCCGGCGCCCTGGTGCCCCCAGTTCCGTCCCGGGTCGAGTACCTGGACGTGGTGGCGCGCCTGCTGGCCCAGGTGGCGCCAGAGGGGGTGTCGGTGGGGGGAGGGGCCGAAACGCTTGCCCCCCCCTTCTCCCCACCCACCATCCTGGACGTCGGCGTCGGCGCCAACGCCATCTACTGCCTGCTGGCAGCGGCGCGCGGGTGGCGGGCGGTCGGGCTCGACGCGGCGCGCGCCGCGCTCGCAGGGGCGGCGGCAAACCTTTCGCGCAACCCGGCGCTCGCGCCTCGCATCACCCTGCGCGCCTGCCCGTCGCCCGATTTTGCCGCGGTCGGCATCCTGCCGCACGGCCTGCGGGCGGGCGACCCCGTCGTCGCGGCGTGCGTCTGCAACCCGCCGTTCTTCGAGTCGGCGTCCGCGCGCGCCGCCACCGCGCGCGCCTCGTCCGACTATGGCGGCACGCCGGCCGAAACGGTGTGTGTCGGCGGCGAAGTCGCCTTCGTGGGGCGGCTGGTGGAGGAGAGTGAGGAGTTCAAAGAAAAAATCGTTTGGTTTTCGGCGATGCTCGGCCGCAAGGCCTCCCTGTCCACCCTCAAGCGGTCCCTCGCCGCCCTGGACCCCGCGCCCTCGATCCGGGTGGTGGAGATGCGGGCCGGCGGCGGGCGCACGGCGCGGTGGGTGCTGGCGTGGACGTGGTGGGCGCGCGCCGCGCGCAGGCGGACGCACGAAGCAACATGAGCACCCCCCGCACCCCCCCACCCCCCCACCTCACTCGGCCGCCGGCGACAGCGCGTCCGCCCGCCGCCAGAAGCGGACGGGCAGCCCGTCGGCGGGTGGCAGCGGCGGCCGCCACTCTTCGCCGGGGCGCTCGGTCGACCAGTCGTACTCCCTGACCAGCACCGCCACCACCGCGCGCAGCTCCGCCAGGGCGAGGCCCATGCCCAGGCAGACGTGGGGGCCGAGGCCAAAGGGGAGAAAGCCGGGGGGGTCGCGGACGAGCGACTGCACCGCGCGCGGGCAACCCGGCGCGGCCGCGCCGGCCGCGCGCGCGCCCGCGTCCAGCCACCGGCCCGGGTCGAACTCGTCCGCGCCGCCCGCGCCCACGAGGGAGGCCTTGGTGGGCCCGCTAATCATCACCAAGAGCGCCCACCCCGCGGGCACGCGCGCGCCGCTCACCTCCAAATCCACGAGCGCTTTCCGGAAGACCCCGTTCACCACGGGCCACGCGCGGGCGACCTCCCGCACGACGGCGTCGGCGTACGGCATGGCGGCCAGGGCGGGCGGGGTGAGGGCGTGGCCGTGCGCCGCGACGACCGACGCTTGCTCCGCGCGCAGCGCCGCCAGCACGTCCGGCCGCGCGTCCAGCACTTTGAGCAGGCGGGCCGCGGTCGTGCCCGTCGTCTCGTGGCCGGCAAAGAGTTGGGTGAGGATCTGGGAGGGGAGGCCGGGGGTTGAGGGGGTGGCTAGCCGCGCGCGCGCGCGGCCCTCGACTCCCCTCCCCCTCCCGCACCTGGTCCTTGAGCTCCTCCATGGTCGCCCCCTCCCCCGTCTCCTCGTCGCGTGCCTGCAGCATCAACTGGAGCGCGTTGCGGGCGACGCCGGGAGGCGTGGGCGGCGCGCCGGCGGCCGCGCGGATGAGTGTTTCGATGCGGTCGAGCACGCGGCCGCGCGCCTTCATCGCCGCCCGGAACTTGAAGCCGGGCAGGTTGATGGGGAGCGACATGAGGCCGAGTTGAAACGTGTCAAAGTCGGCGCGGAAGTCGGCCATGTCTCGTTCGCTGCAGGCGGGGTCGACCAGGGCGCGAATCGCCACCTCAAACGCGAGGTCCTTGCCGGTGCCGATGCCGGAAATGTGCTCCGCCTCCGCCCACGCGGCCAGCGAGCGGCGGACGGCGGCTTCCACGACCGCGCCGTACGACTCCACCGCCTTGCCCGTGAACGCCTGCCCCAGCACCCGCCGCTGCCCCGCGTGCTTGGCCCCCGTCTGCATCAGAATCGAGCGCTCGCCGAGCAGGGCGCGCGTCGCGCCGGGCCAGGCGGTTTCCGTGAGAGTGCCGTCGGCCAACAGCAGCCGCCGGCACTCGCCTTCATCAAACACGACCACCGTGTCCACCCCAAACAGGCGCGTCTTGTAGATGTCGCCGTGGGCGGCGCGGCGGGTGGCGTGAAATGCGGGCATGTCGGCGAAAAGGGACAACGACTCGCCGAGCCAGGGCACGCCGCGCGAGCCGGGGGGGAGGGGGAGGCCGTCGGGGGAGCCGGCGTCGGCTGCCGCGGGACACGTGGGCGCCGCCGCGCGGTCAGCGGTCGGGGGGGCGGCCGAGGGGGGGGCGGGGAGAGGGCGCGGCATGCCCGCCGCGGCGCGGCGCGGGCGCGCCGCCGCGTGGTGCGCGACCCGATGCTGGCGCGGGCGCGCGGCGCTCCGCGCGGACGCGCGCGGCGCGGCGGGAGGCGGCATGGGGCGGCGGAAGGGGAAGGGGCGCGGTGGCGGTGTGTCGGCGCGCTGGCCGCGGCGGTCGCTGGCGGTTCGACCCCGTCCGTGTCGACGCCCCGCCCATCGACCGGACAAATGCGCCTGGTGTTACAACAAAGCCCCACGAGCCGCGCCGCGAGTGGCGGCGCGCGGGGAAGGCGGCGGCGCGCGCGCGCGGGAGCGCGACCGGCCCGGGCCGCAACGCGTGGGCCCGGGGCCGGCCGCGAGCGCGCGCGCGCGCGCAGTGCGCGCGCGCCAATGAATGAATGGGACCGAAGGGACGCTGGGACCGGGGAAAGAAACGGCCGGGGGGCGCGACCACCCTCCACCTGCCTCCTCTCCCCTCCCCTTCACGCCAGGAGCCGCAGCACAAACACGAGCGTGACAAACATGTTCTTGATCGCCTTTTTCTCGCGCACCTTTTCCTGGAGCTCGGCCTCGAGCGCGGCCTTGCGCGCGGCGAAATCGGCTTCGAAAGCCGCCTTGCGCGCGTCAAAGTCGGCGAGCCATAGAGTGCGGTGCGATTCTAGGGCGGCTTCAAAGCGGTCCTGGAGAGAGGGGGGGTGGGGGGCGGGCGGTGAGGGCGCGGCGGCGATTGGGGAGGGAGAGGGCGCGCGCGGCCTGGGGCGACCCCCTTGCGCCCCGGAGATGCCCCCTGCTGCTATCACCAGCCGCTTTCGGGTGGATGGGGGGCACGCGGGCGCGCAAGCGCGCGCCACGGCGCGCGCCCCAACGCCGCATGCGCGGCCGCTCCCGCGCCCCCACCTGGACATCCAGCGCCTCCCCGAGCCGATCGGACGCAACGCTCATGGGCGCAGCACGCGACGAGGGGAGGAGGGCGGGTCGGATCGGCGGAAACGGCCGCCGCGGGGGTGTGGGGCCGGCAGCGCGCGCGCGGTGGCGGCGGGCGGTCGGGGGCGGCCCGCGACCGGTTCGAGCCCGCCCCCAAGGAGGCCCAGAGCGCGCGGCTGACAACGGGAGCCCGGCACGCCAACGCCAAACCACGCCCGCGCGACCGACGCCCGTCACCCCGCGCCGCGCCCGCCCCCCGCGACCGCCACCGCTTTCCGCCCCCAGACGCCGCTCTCGCACGCGATGAACGCGATCTGGGTGACGCCGTACAGGGCGAGCAGGGCGCACGCCGACCGCGCGGTGACGCGCCAGCGGGCGAGGGGGAGGGCGACGGCGAGGACGAGGAGGACCGCCGCCGTCGACAGGAGCAGGCTCACCACCCCGTTGGTCAGCGTCAGCGCCAGCCCCGGCGCGCCCTTGCCGCCCGCGCGCCTCGACCGCACGGCGGCCAGGGCGGCGGGGATGGGGAGGGCGACTAAGAGGTTGAAGACCGGGCCGGCCGCCGCGCTGTGCAGCGCGGCCGTCGCGCCGCGCGGCCCCGCCCGCGCCAGCGTGGCCGCCGCCACCAGCTCGGGAAATGCGCCGCCCCAGGAGAGCAGGGCGCCGCCGGCGAGCTCTTCGGGGAGCGAGGCAGCGGCGGCGGCAGCCCTCAAGAGCGCGACCGCCTCGTCCGCCGCCGCCGAGAGCCACGCCCCGGCCCCCGCCAGAGCCAGAGCCGCCAGCAACGGCGTGCACATGGACACGGGGCGGCCACGCGAGGCGGCGAAGCGGGGGGCGAGCGCCGCGGCGAGCGCGGCGGTCGCGGCCACCCACGCTCCGCCAAACACCGGCCACCGCACCGCGGGCGGGCCCGCGCCCAGGAACGTGAGCGCAAAGCCGGGGGCGGCGGCGGCGAGGAGGGACGCGTGGGTGGCGCCGAGGACGGGGGGGTCGGCGGCGAGTGAGGGGGTGGTCGCGTGAAGGGCCACCGACCCGGGCGCCGCCGCGACGCGCGCGAGCGAGCGCACCCAGGGCGGGCGCATGTGCACAAATTTGGGGAGCAGGGGGGCGAGGTCGGCCGCGAAGCGCGCGGCGAGCCGGTCACGGCGGGAGGCGCGCGCGGGGAGCGGGGCGGCCTTGCCTCCTCCCGGCAGCAGCGCCCCGCCCGACCCCGCGGACCCGTCGGAAGCCTCGGTGGAAGACGTGGCGGCGGCAATGGAGATCGAGGCGTGCGGCGCGCGCGGCGGCGCCGGCAGCGGCGCGGCGCGCGGCGTCGGCGGCGCCGCCGCCAGAGGCGGCGAGACCGGCTTGCCCTCGCCCGCGCCCGACCCCGTGCCCCGCCGGCGCGCGGGCGAGGCGCCGCCCGCGACGGCGGCGAGCTCGATGCTGGCGGCGGCGGCCGCGGCCGCGCGCGCGAACGCGGACACGGGCGCGGCGGGCCCGTCGCCGCCGCCGCGCGCCCCGCCCCCGTCGCCGGAATCCCCGCCCCCGGCCAGCGCGCCGCCGGTCCGCCCCAGGGCGACGGCGGTCGCGATGTAGGCGGCGTAGAGGGCGAGGAGGGCCCCCGCGTCGGCCAGGGACAACTCGCCGTCCCACAGGCACGCCGCCAGCGCGGCCGCCGCCACCGCGTACGCGCCGCCGTCGCGCGCGGCGGCGGCGGGCGAGGGGAGCGTGGCCCCCCCTCTCGCGCGGGACGCCAGCGCGGTCACGGCGACCCCCCCGCAGAGCGCGGCGAGGCTCGACCCGACCGCCACCGCGGCGGCCAGGCCGCCGTCGACCGGCCCCGCGGAGTCGCCGGCGAGGACGGCGGCGACCTCGGTCGCGAGGTCGGGGGCGCCCGCGGCGACGGCGAGAAGAGTCACGCCCGCGAGCGGGGGCGGGATTCGCGCCGCGGCGGCCGCCCATTCAACCGCCGGCACCAGAAAGGTGTTGCAGACGGTGGCCATCACGAGGAGCAGGGCGGCGAGCCAGGCGAGCGCCGCGACGCCCAAGACGGGGCGCGCCGTGCGCGGTGCGCACGCCCACAGGCGCGCATACGGCACGCGGCCTCCGCCCGCGGTGCGAGGCAGCTCCTTGAGCGTCTCGCAGGACGCGGCCGCAGCGGCCAGGGGGAGGAGGGCGAGGAGGGCGAGGACGCATCGCGCGCCACACGGTCGCGCCATGCCGCCCCGATTGGGGAGGCGGCCGCGGGGCGGCTGGCGGCGTGCGCCGCGGCGCCCGTGGGGGGGCGGACGGGGGTCGAGCGCGGCGTGGGTGTGGCGCGCATGGCGCGCGCGCGGGCGGCCGCGCTGCGCCGCGAGCGAGTCAAATCGAGGGGCCTGGATGGCGCCGATCGATGCGCCAGGGCGATGCCGACACGTTTGCGCCGGCTTGTCAGGCGGTGGCGTGGGGAGGGAGGGCGGGAGAGGGGGAGGAAAGGAAAAGGCACGCGCGCGTCGGGGCCGCTCGCACGTGACGTGCCGACGCGCTCCCGCGGCGCCCCCGCCCCCACGCGTCCCCGCGCACGAGTCAGAGAAACACGCCTGGTTGACAAGGGGGCGGAACGAGAAACGAGGGGGGGGGGAGGCGGGGCCCGCACCCCCCCCCCCCCCCCCCGCCCCCAGCCCCCCCCCCCCCCCCGCCCCCCCCCGCAAAATGTGCGCGGGGGGAAGCACACCCCCGCGCACTTTTGCTGAAACCATTTGATCGCGTCGTCCCGCGTGAGGCGGTGCTGGATCCCGACGCGCGCGTGCCGCGCGCGGCGGCGGGCGACGCGGTACCCGGGGCGCTCCAGGCACACGTAAAAATCGCAGCCTGAGGACATGAGGTGGAGGGCAAAGGTTGAAACGTGTCTGTGCGCCGGGCGCCGGGGCGGGGCCGAGGCGCGCGGCCAACACCCCCGCCGGCGCATTCTCGGCGGCGTCTCATGTGCCGCCCGGCTCATGCACGCGCGCGGATGGGCGGCCGGCCGCCGTGCAATCAGTTTATTCGGGCGGGAGGGTGCGAGGAAAGGGCGGGGCCGCCCGCCGCGGCTCCGCGCGCCGACCTCGCCTCGGGCGCGCCCCACCCCCCTCACAGCCCTCCCGCACGCACCATAGATGCCCGTGGAGGGGTCGTACTTGATGCCGAGGTCGATGTGCTCCGAGATGCCAAACCCAAAGTTGCCCGTCTCGGAGAAGTTGCGCCGCAGCAGCTCATACTCCTTGACCTTGAGCCCCGACTCGATGAGCGACATGGCTTTCTCGCCGCGCACGGTGACGGACGTGGAGATCTTTTCGTTGCGGCGGATTTGGAAGGAGCGCACCGTGTAGCGCGCTTTGCCAAACACGGGCTGCTGGCCCGTCAGCTGCTCCAAAACCTGTGAAGGAGAGGAGAGGGTGGTGAGAGGGGTGGGCGGATGGTGGAATGGGGCCGCCACGCCCGCGATCGCGCCCTCTTTTCCTCGTCTCACCTTGGCCGCCTTCTGCAGCCTGTCGCCACTCTCGCCGACCGAGATGTTGAGCGTCAGCTTGGACACCCTGATGCCGCGCATGGGGTGGGCGGCCTTGTCCTCCTTCTGCGGGGAGAGTGGGGGGAGGGGGGCGTCGGCCGCCGCGCCGCCGCACGGCTGTGCGCCCCGCATCACGGCCCGCGGCCGCGGCCCGAGCACGGGTGCCGCCCGGGCGGGCGCCGGCGGGGGGGTGGGGAGCAGGAAGGAGGCGCCCGCGGCGCGCCGCGGGCGGCGGCCGCGGGCTGGCGGGGCGCGCAGGGCCCGGAAGGGGCTCTGCCGCGCCGAGCGCCCGCCCATGGGTCGCGAAAGGCTCCCTCTAGCCGCAGGGGCGCGGCACCCGACCGCCCGGTGGCGCGCCGGCGCGCCCCGACCCCGCCGACGCGCCGCGCCGTGCCGCCCCCCATCAGCGCCTCTGCCGACCGCCGCGCTCTCTATCTCTCCAATATTCGCCCGCGCACCGGCATGGCGGTCGCGTGGGGGGGGCGGGACCGGGGAGAGGGGCGGATCGGGGAGTGACGCTGTGCTCGCCGCGCACTCGGTGCCACTGCGCGCCTGCGCCCCCATTCATGGGGTCGCCCCCCGCCCCCGCCCCCCCCCGCGACAAAGGCGGCCTGCGCCATTTCTACCTGGCGGTCGGCACGCCGGACGATGCGCTGGTGAGAGAGAGGGGGATTGGAGAAGGGGCGTCCGAGCTGCCGGGGCGTCGCCAGGCCCGCGCTTGCTCTCAAAGGGCGCCCACCAATCCACAACCCCCTGCATAGCCGGCGGTCGTCGACCTCGTCACCGCCCTGACCGCCGACGGTGCCGCGCGCGGCGTCGCCCTGCTCGCCAGCGCCCGCGACGGGCTGGACGCGGGCGCCGCCGCAGTCGCGGGCGTGGCGGGCGTGACGGTGCACCTGCTGGTGAGGGAAGGGGAGGTGGGGAGGGGGGGGGGGGCGATTTCTCGGGGCGCGCGGCGGCCCCCCCCCGTCCTCCCCCTCGACAGCACTCGGACCTCTCGGCCCACCAGCGCCCCCCCGGCCAGGCCGCCCGCGCGGCGGCGGCCCCCCCGCCGCCGCCACCCCCACCCCCGTCGCCCGGCGCGCGCCCAGGCTCCGCGCCACCCCCCCCTCCACCACCGGCGCCCGCCGTCCTCGTCGCCACCGACGCCGCCCTGGCCGCGTCCCCCGGCGGGCTGCCCGCGGGCGTCGGCGTCGCGGTGTGCCTCGACCCGGCGGCGAGCAAGGCACGGGGGGAGGGGGGCAGCGGGTTGTGGCGGGCGCGGCCTCCCGCCTCCCGCGCCCACGCCCGCCCCCCCAACAGGACGCGTTCACCAAGCGGGCCGCCCTGCTGGCCCGCGGGCGCGCGGCGGGCGGCGGCGGCCGCGTCGCGGTGCACACGCTGACCGCCGGCGCGGCGCCGACCCTCGCCGACGTCGCGGCCTGGGCCGCGCCCGCGCCCGTGCCGCCGCTGCCGGTGCGCATCGGGGAGCTGGTGGGGGGGGGCGGGGTGGAGTGACGTGGCGTGGGGCGGGGGCTGCTGTGTGAGGTCGAGTGCGCGCGCAGACGCTCGCGCACACCTCCCCCCGCCCGGCCCGCCATGCGGCCATCGGCTCCTGCCCAGATCGGGCTGGCGTGCGGCCCTGGTGCGTGCGCGAGGGGTGTGGGGGCGCGGCCGCCGCCCGCGCGCCGCCCGCCGGTCGGGCCATGTCCGGCGGCCGCGAGGCGCGCGGCGCGCGCCCGCGCGCGACCCTCCCCGCCCCCCGCCCGCGCTCAGGGTGCCGGCGTGAGAGGGGGACGCTTGCGTAAGTGGCGCTGGGCTCACCCTCCCCCCCTCGCTCCAATTTGCAGCGCCGCCGCCGCGCCGCGTCGCCGGGGCGCCGCCGCCGCCGTCGACCTCGGGCTCGCACCGCGTCTGGGGCCGTCGCAGTCGCGTTGGCACCCGTGCGCCGGCAGCGGGCGCTGCCGCGGGCGCCGAGGCCGGCACGCGGGCGCCCGCGGCGGCTGCGGCCGCCGCGGGCGGCCCGGCGCCCGATTTGACGCCCGGAGAGAGGTAGGAGACGATTGGACGAGGGAGGAAAGGAGAGAATGAGGGGCGCGGTGGCGGTCGGCCGACCGCGCGAGCGCGCGCCGTTTCCGACCCTCCCTCTCCCCCCCCTCCCTCTCTCCTCTCCAGCGCCGCCGTTGACGACTATGTCGCCTACGTCCAGGCCGAGTTCGGCGTCCCCGGCCTGATCGAGGCCGGCGTCGGCCCCGGCGGCGGCCCGACGCTCCAGCTCACCCACCCCGCCGGCTTCTCCGCCACCCTGGACCTCCACGGCGCCACGGTCACCTCCTGGACGCGCCCCGGGGGCGGCCCGCAAGCGGAACTGCTTGCCGCGGGCTCCGCGGGCGCTGGCGGCGGCGTGCGCCCCGCGTTCCCGCTCGTCGGCCGCGCCGACGGCGTCGCCTCCCTCTCCGCCGCCGCCGCGCCCGCCGTGCCGGCGGACGGGTTTCTGGCGGCGGCGCACTGGTCGGTCGTGGCGGCCGGGGTGTCGCCGGACCCGGACGCGGTGGATCCAGCGCCCTCGGTCTGCATCGCGACGCACGACACGCCCGCCACCCGCGCCCTGTGGCCGTACCCGTTTGCGGCGGCGTACACGGTGTCGCTCATGGCGACGGACGACCTGACGAGCGCTGACCTGGGGGATGAGGAAGCGGCGGAAGCTCGGGCGAGGGAGGCGGAAGTGGAGGGCGGCGGCGCGGCCGACGCCGACGCCGACGCCGACGCCGAAGCCGCCGCGCCCCCCGCGCGCGCGCGCCCCACCCTGGGCCTCGCGTCCTCGATGGGCGAGCCGACCGGCGCGGCCGCCGCGGCCGCCGCGCCAGACGCCCCCCGCGGCGCGGCCGCGCTCGTCCTCCCGCACGGCGTCTCATTCGGGCCCGACCAAGACCCTGAGGGCGTGACCGCGGGCCTGGCCGTCGCGCCAGCGCCGCTGCGCCCGCCGCCAGCGGTGCAGTTGCGCTGCGTGCTGCAGGTCGCCAACACGGGCGCCGACTCCATGACGTTCACGGCGGGCGTGCTGGCGGACGTGCGCCTGCCGGCGCCCCGGCTGGCGGCGGCGCGCGGCGCGGCGGGGCGCGTGCGGTTTGATGTCGCCTCCCCCGGCGCCCCGCCCTCGGCCGGCGTCGAGGGCGGCGACGCCGTGCCCCTGGACGGCGTGCGGTCGCTGGACCGGCTGTATGTGGGCGTGGCGGAGGGTGGGGGCGGGGGCGGCGCGCGCGGCGGCGCGGCCGACCCGTCCGACCCTCCCACCCCGCCCGCGTCGCTCACGCTGCGCACGGGCGACATGCGGCATGAGCTGGAAATTTTGCCGAGGGCCGGCTTTCGGGACGTGGGCGTGCGCGCGCGCGCGCCGCGCGGCGGCGCGCGCGCGGCCGCGACCGCGCTCGCGGGCGAAGTCGCGCGCGCGGTCACGCTGCCGCCCGGGTCCGTGTTCACTGGGGAGGCCGTGTTCAGGCTGCACGACGCGACGGGCGCGGCGACGCCGGCCGCGACGGCGGCCGCCGCGTTTGCCGCGTCGCGCCCCGGCCTCTCCGCCGCGGGCCCTCCCCCCGACGGCCGGGACGCGGACGCGATGGACGAGCACCCGGGCGCGGTGGACGCAGCGCTCGAGGGGCGGGACGGGCGCGGGCCGGGCGGGTTTCGCCGGTTTGGGTGACGAGGGGCGGGGGGGGGTGGAGGGCTGTTGGGGGGCGCTTGGCTGCGCGCTGCTGCAAGTGCGGGGCGAGGCCGTCGCTCGGGGGACGGCGCGGCAGCGGGAGCGCGTCACAGGGGCGAGAGAAAGACTCCCCCCGCGTCGCTCGCCCCTCACTTGGCCTCGGCGGCCGCCTCGTCCTTTTTGCCGCCGCCAAACACTTTGGTCGCGGTCCATATGCCGAGCGCCCACCCGCCTGAGAAGGGTGCGGGGAGGAGGGGTGGTGGGCGCGAGGCGTCGAGTGGCGCGCGCGCGCGCGTTTCGTTCCCTTCCCCCCTCCTCCTCCTCTCACCCAGCACCACGAACACCAGGTGCTCCTCCTTCCACTTGGCGGGGTCGCCGGGCGCGAGCCAGGGGTACGAGACCTTGGCCTCGCCGTGCGCGTCTGGGGAGGGAGGAGAGGGGGGGGTCGGCCGCGAGGGCGCCGCGCGGCGCGGGTGCCGCGTCCCCGAGCTCCCGCCGCCCCCTGGCCGCGGGAGCGCCATCGTGGCGCCCCGGCGCCGGCGCGGCGCGGGCGCCGGGGGGGCGGCGCCCGCGGCGCGGCGCCATGCGCGCCGCGGGCGCGCCGGGGAGCACGGCGCGCGAGCCGTCCTGCCCCGTGCGCGCCAGGATCGATGCGGGCGATGCGCGGAGCGCGCCGCCGGCTCGGCAGGCGCCCAGCAACCCGAACTGCCCTCGCCCCCCTCTCTTTCTGCCTCACCCGCGGCGAACGACCGGGACCCGACCACGCGGCGCCTGGCGGCGGCCGCCGCGGCACGGAGCGGAGGGAGCATGAAAGGAGGCAGGATTGGGGTGTGGCGGCGGCAGGCGCGACACGTTCGCACCCACTCTTCGCAGCATGCGCCTCGCGGGCCCGCCGCGGCTGCCGGTCAGTCGGCCGATCGGCCGGCGCCTCACGCGCGCCCCCGCTCTGGGCTTCGACTCGCTGGGCCCCGCCGACCCGTCGGCCACTGCGACCGCGCGGGCCGCCCTCGCCGCCCTCGACGCCCTGCTCGTCCTGGACGGTCCTTTGTTCGTCGGCGACGGCCCGGGTGCGGCCGCGGCGTCGTTGGTGCGCGCGGCGGCCGCCGCGCCGCGCGGCGACGTTCGGAGGCCGGCCGCGGCACTCGCCGCCTCTCTCGCCGCCCGCGCCACCTCCCCCGGCTGGCCCGCGTTCCTGGCTGACGCCATCGTGGTCGGCCGCAACAACCCGCTCGCCGCGGCCGCGGCGCGCGGCGACGCCGCGCGCGCGCCCGCGCGCGCCGCGGTCGCCGCCGACCTGGCGCTCCTGCCGGCGCTCGCGTTCAACGGGGCGGATGCCGTTGGCTGGGCGGCCAGTTGTGGCGGTGGGGTGCCGCGGCCGGGGCCCGAGTGGGGCGCCGCGCTCGCGGCGGTGGTCGACGGAGAGCCGGCCGCCGGCGCCTGCGCCCGCTTCCCCGCCGACGCGCCGCCGCCGCCGCCCGCCTGCCTGGGCCCGCCCCTGACCCGGGGCGAGCGCGCGGCGCTGGCCGCTCGCCTCACAGCGACCGGCGACGCGGGGTGGGACTCCCACCTGCCCTGGCTCGAGGCCGTGTGGGCCGCCGCCGGCGCGGGCAACGTTGGGACGACTGCCCTGTTTGAATGGGATGGAGGGCGGCTGCTGCCGTCGGCGGACGACGCGGCGCCGGGCGGCGCGCGCGCCAGCGCCGACCCCTGGGCCCCTCTCGCGGCCGCGCTCGCCGCGTGGGCGTCCGACCCGGCGGCCGACGCCCCGTTTGCGGGCGGCGCCAGGGTCGCGGTCGAGCCCGCGGCGCCGGGCGGCGGCCCGACCCTGTGGGCCTCGGTCCGCGCGGCCCCCACCCTCCTCACCTCGGGCGCCCGCCTCGTGCGCGTGCCCGGCGGCCCCGGCGTCGACTGGCGCGCCCTGGGCGCCGCCCTGCGGTCTCACCCGCGCGCGCGGTGGGTCGCGGTGTGCGACGGCGCGGGCGCCGACGCGGGGGCCGACGCCGCCCTGCGCGGGTCGTTGCCCCCGCACGCGGTCTTGGTGGCCACTCTGGGGCCCGCGGCCGCGGGCGCGGAGCTGGCGGGCGCGTGGCGGGAGGGCTGAATTTCGTTGCTCGTTTTTTTCACCGTGTCGGTTGTTTCGCAGAGGCGCCTTCAACCTCCTCCCCCCCTCTCACTCGCTCTCGCTGCCGCTGCCGTAGTCGCCCACCAGGCCCGCCAGGCCGGCCGCCTCGCCCGCGGGTGGCGGCGTCGGCGCGGGCGTGGGCTTGGCTTTTTTTCGGAGCGGGGCCACGACGGCCGCGCCCGGTCGCCTGCGGGCAGCGGGGGCGGGCACCGGGGCGGGCGCGACCGCGGGCGGCGCCGCGGCGGGCGGCGGGCTGCCGCCGCCCCGGCGCGCGGCGACCGCCTCTGCAAACGCCGCGACCGCCGCCGCCTCGTCGCGCGCCGCGGCCGCCGCCGCCGCGCGCTCGCCGTCGACGACCGAGTTGACAAAGTCGAGCTCGTCCGGTTCCAGGGGGCGGTTTTTGCCTGGAGGTGGGGGGGGGGGCACAGGTCGGCCGCGCCGCGCGCGGCGACCCTCACCCCCCACCCTCCACCCCCCACCCCCACCCGCACGCACCAGTCTTCATCGTGCGCCACCGGTCGTCAAACTTCTCCTGCCGCGCGTCCCGCGCTTCCGCCAGGGCGACCGCGAGCGGCTTGGCCGGGTCGGCCGTCCCGTCTTCCGGCCGCTCGCCGTGCCCCGCCCGAAGTTCGTCCAACTGCGCTTCCGTCACGAATTGCATCGACCCCAGGGCGGCCTGAGCCGCGCCCGCTAGCGACGCCGCTGCAGCGCGCGCTGCGGATGGGAAGACCTCGGCCGCGTCCCGGTGCACAGTGGTGTCGGCAATGGGTGGGTCGTCGACGCTGTGGTGGATGGGGGGGCGGGCGTGGGCGGGCCGCGGCGGCGCCGCGACCACCGCCCCCACCCTTCCCCTCCCCCCTCGCTCGCCTTTCCACGCGGACCATCTCCACGCGCGGCGTGTGCCCCTCCGCCATGGTGGAGGCGGCGGGAGACGGGGGAGGGGGCAGGGGCGCGAGTGAGCGTGGCGGCGGCCGCGCGCGGGGAACAGTGTCGCACGCCTGAACCCTTTTTTCTTCTTCTTCTTTTCGCCCTCTCTCCACCCCCTCGTCCATCAATCAAAGCCGCGGTGGATGTGGGCCCGCGTGACGCGCTGCAGCGCCTGCACAAAGGCCGCCGTGCGCAGCGGCACGCGCTTGTCGGCCGCGATGGCCCAAATGGGGGCAAACGCGTCCGTCATGGCGCGGTCGAGGCGCTTGTTCACGTCGTCCTCCTCCCACCTGAAGTTTTGCAGGTTCTGGGAGGGAAGGGGAGGGGGAGGGCGGGTCGGTCGGGTCGAGCACGGCGCGGCGCTCCCCGTCCCTCCCCCCCCCCTCGCCCGTTACCCCACCTGGACCCACTCGAAGAAGGACACCGTGACGCCACCCCCATTGGTGTAGATGTCGGGCAGCACGGTCACGCCGCGGTCCCTCAACACCGCGTCGCCCGCGGGCGTCGTCGGCCCGTTGGCCGCCTCGACCACGAATTTGGCGTCGACCTTGGTCGCCGTCGTTTCGTCGATGACGCCGCCAATCGCGGCGGGGACGAGGACGTCGCAGGGGACAAAGAGGATGTCGGCTTTGTCCATCGGCGTCCCCCCGGAGAAATCTTCCAGCCGCCCGCCCGCCGCGACGTGGGCGCGCAACGCGACGACGTCCAGGCCCGCGTTGCCGGTCGCGCGCACCGCGGAAAAGGCGTCGGACGCGGCGAGGACGATGGCCCCCTCCTCTGCATACAGTTGCGCGGCCCACGCGCCCACGTTGCCAAACCCCTGGACGGCCACCGTCTTGCCCTTGAGCGAGCCGGCGCCCGACGCCTTAAGCAGTTCGCGCGTGGCAAACACGGTGCCGCGCCCGGTCGCGGCTTCGCGGCCGAGGGAGCCGTGGAGGTGGACGGGCTTGCCCGTCACGACGCCGGGCGAGAAGCCTGCGAGGGGGGAGAGGGCGGGGTGTGCGTGGAAGGGGTTGGGGGCCGTTGTGTGGGGGGTGCCGCGCCGCGCGCGCCGACCCCACGCAAACCCCCCTCGTGCCCTCTGCCTCCCCCTCGCACCCGCAAACTTGGAGTATTCGTCAAAGAACCAGGCCATCACCCGCCCGTCCGTGTTCATGTCCGGGGCGGGGATGTCTTCGTGCGGGCCGACGACGTCTTTGATGGATTGCACCAGCTTGCGCGTGAGTTTTTCGAGCTCGCGCTCGGACAGGCGCGCGGGGTCGACCGTGATGCCGCCCTTGGCCCCGCCAAACGGGAGGTCCATGACCGCCGTCTTCCAGGTCATGAGCGAGGCGAGGGAGCGGACGTCGTCGAGGTCGACCTGTCGGAGAAGGGAGACGAGCGCGAGGAACAAAGGGGTGGGACGCGGGTCCCTGTTGCGGGCCCGCGCGCGCCCCCACTCCACCTCGGACCCCGCCCCACGCCCGCCACCCCACCTGCGGGTGGTAGCGTAGCCCCCCCTTGAACGGCCCGCGCGAGTCGTCGTGCTGCACGCGGTACGCGTTGAACGTCTCGATCTCGCCGTCGTCCCGCGTGATGACCAGCTCGACGAGGACTTCCCGCTGCGGCGTGAGGAGCAGGCGCTGCAGCTTGTCGGGGTACTCGAGCTGGACGAGGGCCTGGGGTGGGGGTGGGGGGGGAGGTGAGCAGGCGCGGCACTGCGGCGGCGCCGCCTCGGGGGCGCTGCAACTCCCTCCTGGCCCGGCAGGCGGCCAGCGCCGGCTCTCGACACGGGCGGTGGCGCCGGATCCGGGGGCGGGAGGCCGAGGGAGGTGCCGCGACGGCGGGCCGGGCAGCGCGCCGCCCTCGTGCCGTCTCTCGCGGCCGCTGTCGCCCTCGCCACCACCACAGGCCTTTATCCTTCCCCCTACCTCCCGAATGAACGTGTTTGTGTTCTCCGCGTGGCTCGACGCCGCGCGCGCGGCGCCCATTGCGCCCGCTCGCGCGGTCGCGACCGCCCCCAGGCGGGACGCGGCGGCGGCCAGCATGGCGCCGCGTCAAATGCGGCTGCCGGGGAGGGGGAGAGGGATGGGCGGGAGGCGGAGGTGTGCGGGAAGGCGCCGGCGGTCGGCCACACCAGCGCGGGCGGATGGCGGCCCCGCCCCCGCCCCGGCCGCCGCCACCGGCGCCGGCGCCGCCCCGGCTGCGGGTGCGGCTGGCGCGGGCGGGCGACGCGGCGGCCGTGGGGCGCGTGACGGCAGAGGTAAGGGAGAGGGAGAGGGGGAAAGGCAGGCGGCGGGCGGTCGCGCCGGCGCGAGAGGCGGTGCTCGGTCGCCCACACACGATTTCCTCGACCCGGGCAGGCGTTTGAGCCGGTGTGGGCGGCCTCCGCGCGCGCCGCGCGCACCCCCCTCGCGGCACCGCTCGCCGCCTCCCTCCTGGACCTCTCCGCCGCCCGCGTCGCCGCCCAGGTCACGGCTTGGGTATCCGCCCGCGCCCGGGGCCGGGCCACGCTGCGCGCGCTGGCGGCGGCGCCGCCCGCGACGACGCGGCGCGACGTGGCGCGCCGGGCGCGAGCGCGGGCGGCGGCGCTGGCGGCCGTGAAGAGTGCGGTGCTGGTGGTGGAGGCGGTTGAAGAGGGAGGAGGTGGCGGCGGCGGGACGCTTGCCGTCGTCGCGGCGCTCGCCCTGCTCCGCCGCTCGGTCGGCGCCGCGCTCCCCCCTCCCGCCCCAACCACCGCCCCTCGCGTCGCCTACGTCGCGTCGGTAGCCACCAGTCCTGCGTGGAGGCGGCGCGGCGCCGCCACCGCGCTGCTGGCGCGCGCGGCCGCGCGCGCGGGGGCGTGGCGCGACGCGTCGCTCTGGCTCGACGCCCGCCCCGCGGGCGCCGCCGCAGCGCTGTACGCGCGGGTCGGGTTTGGGGAGCCGCCCCAGGGGAGCCTGCCGGCGTGGGCGGGCGGGCGGGGGTTGCGGGTGGCGCGCGTCGAGCCGCGCGCGCTGCCGCCGGTGGCTCTCGACCCCGCGCCGCCAGCGGCGGCGGCCGGCAGCGACGCTGACGTATCCACGGGCGGCTCCGAGGCGGTGGGCGTGTACGTGTGGCGCGTCGGCGACTCGGGCGACGACGCCGACGGCAGCGGCGGCGAGGGTGCCTGGTGACTGATTGCTGGCCCCAAAACTTGCGACTGCGAATGCGATTGGGAGAGAGAGAGGAGAGAGGGCACCACTGTGTAGCAGCCGGCCAGCCAGCGACCGCCGCCGGGGCGCGTGGAGAGAGAGACAGACGCGGGCCGGGCCCACGAACCCCCCCCCTCCCTTCCCTGTTTCATCAGCGCCACCCGCCTCTGCATCGTCTTTACACGGCGCCGGCAGCGTGCGGTCCCGCGGCGTGGCGTGAGTGGTGTGTGTGGTCGCGGCGAAAGAGTGAGTGAGTCGCGCGCAGCGCGGCCGCCGGCGCGCCGCCGCCGCCGCGCCCGCAGACGGCAGCCTGATGTCAGGTCAGGCTCCTGCCTGGGGCGCAAGAGGTGAAGGGCCAGACGCGCCGCGCGGGCGTGTTGGTTGGTTGGTTTGTGGGTGGCGGCGCCGAGACGCGCGCCACCCAATCATTCACCCTCCCCCCTTTCAGGGCGCCTTGGGCGTGATGTTGATGTCCACCGGCGCGAACGCGTTCTCCACCGGGGCGTACACCTTGCCCTGGGGCACGATCGCGGTGCCGACCGGCGCGACCGCGACGCGCGCGGGCGCGATGTTGGCGCCCTGCGGCTGCACGTTGACGCCCAGGGGCGAGACCGCGATGAGGAAGGGGGCAATCTGGGCGCCCTGGGGCTGAACGTTGGCGCCGATGGGCTGCACGAGGATGAGCACGGGCTGCAGGTTGACACCCTGCGCCGCGGCGACGACGCCGTTGGGCGTGAAGCCGACGCCGACGGGGGCGACGTTGACCGCGGTCGCGCCGGCGACGACACCGGTGGCCGAGTACGAGATGAGGCAGGGCGCGAAGTTGACGCCGGTGGCGGAGAGCGAGACGCCGGTGATGAAGCGCGTGACGAGCGCGGCCGCGTTGTTGAACTTGGACGGCTGCCCCACCGATTTGCCGGTGACCGCGATGTTGTACTTGTTGAGCTTGGCGTTGAGCTGGGGAGAGAGAGGGGGGGAGGGAGGGGGTGTGGGCGGGTGAGCAGGGCGGCGGCGGCGGCGGCGGCGGCGACCCCAAATCTCTCTCTCCTCCCGTCTCTCTCTCCTCTCCCTTCTTACGTCGGCGATGAACGCCTCGTCCGTGCCCGCAATCTTGTCGCCGAGCGCGTTCATGGAGGCGGTGACGGGGGCGAGCTTCTCGTCGACGGCCGGGTCGACGACCAGCATCCCCGTCGCGTTGAGCTTGTTCTTGAGATCGACGCCCGACTGCTGCAAGGCCGCGTTCTTGGCCGCGTAGTCACCCCCCGTGATGTTCTTGCCCGATTTGCCCGCGATCGACGCGACGCCCGACGCCGACATCCCCTTCCAGTTGGTCAGGTTGAATTCAGACTTCGACAGGAGCGACACCGTTTTGATGTAGGCGTGCGTCTCGTCGTGCAGCATGGGCACCGACTCCAGCGCCTTCTCCACGCCGCCCTCGCGCAGGAGCATGACGGAGGCGAGCATTTCCGCGAAGTGAGAGTAGTCGGCCTCCTTGCCGGCGACTTCGGTGTCGGCCGCAAACGGCTTGCCGAAGGGGTCGGCCATCTTGGCGCCGGGGGCGGCGGTGGCGAGGACGAGCAGGGCGGCCAGGGCGGCGGCGCTGTGAGGAGGGGGAGGAGGGGAGGAGGGTGAGCGCGGGCGAGAGAAGGGGACGGCGCGCGCCGGCCGCGCGCGTGAGGGCCGCCCGCGGCCTTCCCGCGCCTCTCGCGCCGCCGCCAGAGCAACCGCGCTGTGAGCACGGTCGCCCTGGTGGAGGCCTTGGGGTGGCGGGCGGCCTGGCGCCCCTCTTCCGGCCGCGCTCGCGTCGCGGCGGTTGGCCGGCCGCGCCTCCGCCAGATCGGGACGCCTCCCGCGCGAATTATT